>FUIF01015181.1_pt1 | contig 28070 bp, 55 predicted proteins | sample 1003461 | NCBI WGS metagenome assembly FUIF01 (sample SAMEA80401918, study PRJEB19352) | marine metagenome
GTTTTTCGTCGCGCAGCCAGCAAATAAAAACATATCAACGGCACTGGTTAGAACTTTTGGATATAGTTAGGCCGCGCGGCCCGTTGATGCGGGCGATTCAGATGGCAAACAGGGACATACGATGGGAAGCGAGGAAAAGTTCGCACGGTTTCTAGCCGCTGTTGGCGATCCAGACACTTTGGATGCGGCAAGCTGCAACCGTTTTAATTACGAGTGTTTGCTTGAAGAAGTTCGTAACATGCGAGCGGACGTGACCGAACTAAAGCGCACTGTTAATAGGATTTTAAGCGATGCCCAGCGGCGGACATAACAAGAAAACGGACCGCCAATTGGCTTTGTCGGGTACGCGCCGTAAAGGCCGGCACGGTACTGAAGGCGAACGGGTCAATTTTGATGACGGCATGCCGCACATGCCGCCGGGCATGAATGACACCGCGCAAAAGACGTGGCGGCGTATCGTCACCGAGCTGAAAAACGCGGGGCAGCTCAAAAAAGGTTACGAAGCGGCTTTATTTGGTTACGCGGTGGTGTACGGCCGTTTGCAAGATGATCCGGGCTCTGCGCGTGCGACCGATTGGCAACAGCTGCGCGGGTTCATTGCTGAACTGGGCTTGGGTCCGGTGTCCAACACCCGTTTGCGCAGTGAACTCGGCACCGGCAAAAAGCCTAGCGATGATTCGGGTTTCGATGACGTTTGATGGCCGGCACAAGGTACGTCACCAAGGCTAAGCGGTACGCCAAGGCGGTCACATCCGGCAAAAAGGTCGCTGGCAAGTATGTGAAGCTCGCTTGCCAACGGTTTTTGGATGATTTGCAGCGTTCCGATCTCGTGTTTAACGCGAAAGAGGCTGACCGCGCCTGCCGATTCATGGAAAAGTTCAGCCATGTGAAGGGCCGTTGGGCTCGTGATGGCGAACGTTTGCAGCTCGGTGATTGGCAATGTTTCATTGTGGTCAGTCTGTTCGGCTTCTTTCGTAAGGATGGCACCCGCAAATACCGCGAGGCATACATCCGGGTTGCGCGTAAAAACGGCAAATCGATGCTGGCCGCGGCCATTGGGTTGTACATGTTCGTGGCTGACGGCGAGTTTGGCGCTGAGGTGTACTCGGGTGCTACCTCTGAAAAGCAAGCGTGGGAAGTGTTCGGCCCCGCTCGGTTGATGGCGTTGCGCCACCCGTTATTTCGCGGGCACTACAACGTAGAAATCAACGCCAAAAATATGAACGTGCCGGAAGATAACTCAAAGTTTGAGCCGGTCATTGGCAACCCTGGCGACGGACCGAGCCCATCGCTGGCGATCATTGATGAGTTTCACGAGCACAAGACGTGGGACTTGTACAACACGATGGACACTGGCCAGGCGGCGCGTGAGCAGCCGTTGCGGTTGATCATTACCACGGCCGGAACGAACTATGCGTCGCCTTGTTTTGAAAAGGATGACGATGCGCGCCGGATTTTGGAAGGCAAGTTCAAAGATGACGCGATATTCGCCATTATCTTTGCTGCCGATGAGCCTGAAGGTGATTTGCCTGGTGATCATTGGACATCGGTGAACGCGATGAAAAAAGCGAACCCAAACCTAGGTGTTTCGGTGTCGCGTAGCTACTTAGAAGATCAATTGGGCAAGGCGAAACGCTCACCGCAAGCCCAAGCAGCCTTCAAAACCAAGAATTTGAATCTGTGGGTCAGCTCGGGCAGTGCGTTTTTAAACTCTTTAGATTGGGCGCGCGCCGGGAAATCGCGGCTCAATATCGATGACTATCGCCAGTGGCGGTGCATATTTGGCCTTGATTTGGCGTCCAGAATCGACTTTGTTGCGTTGGTTAAGCTGTTTTTCCGCTTTGATGACTCCGAACGCATGCAATATGCACTGTTCCCGCGCTTTTTCTTGCCTGAAGGCCGGTTGGAAGATGACAAGTCGAAGCAATACGCCGCTTGGCACGAGCGTGGTTACTTTGAAACGCACGAGGGCGATGAAATCGACTTTGCATTGTTGAAAGATGCGATTTTGGAAGAGGCGCGCGAGTACGGGCCGTCAGAAATCGCCTATGACCCTTGGCGGGCTATTGGGCTTGAACAATCACTGACAAATGAGGGGCTGACCATGGTGAAGATACCGCAAACCATCGCGCACATGACTAGCCCCATGGATGAGCTGCAAGCGGCGGTCCCGACACGCTTGGTGCACGACAACAACCCGGTGATGAACTGGATGATGGGCAATTTGGTGGCCCGAGAAGACACCAACGGCAACAAAAAGCCCCGTCGAGAGAATCCGCGAAACAAGATTGATGGCGCGGTGGCTACACTCAACGCCATGAACCGTGCGCTAGCTCAACCGGAAGCTGGCCTTGATGACTGGCTCAACAGCGTGACTACGTAATGGCGTTAACTCTTTTCAGCAATGTATTGAAGTTTTTTGGGGTGGGTGGCCTTGCGAACACGGAAACGGGCGCGCAGTACAGCGGTCCGGCTTCTCGGCAGGCGGCCGAGTCCAATGTGTATGTGTCTGATGAGCGTGCGTTGGCCATTTCCGCTGTGTGGAGCTGTGTGCGCCTGATCTCTGAAACCGTCAGCTGTTTGCCGCTGAAGTTCTACGAGCGCACCGGGGATAACACGCGCACGGACCTAGACGGCGATCACTACATTGTGCAATTGCTTAACCGCAAGCCGAATCAGTCTATGACGCCCACCGAGTTTCGCGAGGCGATGACGGTGCAGCTCGCTTTGTGGGGCAACGCCTATGCGCGCATCGGGTACATGGGCCGTGGTGAATCTCGCCGGCCGGTGACGCTCGTGCCGCTACGCCCCGAGCACGTGACACCCATGCGCTTGCCCGATGGCTCGGTGGCGTATCATTACAACAGCGGCAAGGGCGTCGAGGTGTTGGCCGCGCAATCGGTGTTCCACCTCAAAGGCTTTTCCACCGAGGGCATTATTGGGTTGTCACCGCTCGCCTATGCGCGCAATTCCCTCGGGCTTACGGTGGCGGCCGAGCAATACAGCGGTGCGCAATTCAAGAATGGCGGCCGCCCGGCGGGCACGCTGACGTTCGATAAGTATCTGAACGCCGATCAGCGTGAAGCGGCGCGGCAGGTGTATCAGGCGATCAGCGAGGGGGCCAGTGAGGCTAATAACGCGTGGATTTTGGAGGGCGGGGCAAAGTATGAGCCCATCAACATCCCGCCCGATGACATGCAGATGTTGGAAAGCCGTACTTTTCAGCTCGGCGAAATCGCCCGCTTTTTCCGCGTGCCTAGCCACCTGATCAACGATAGCGCCAAGGCCACCTCGTGGGGCACTGGCATTGAGCAACTGAATCTGGCGTTTTTGCAGTACGGCTTAAACCCGTATTTGAAGCGTTGGGAAACCACGATCACTGACAAGCTGTTGCGCCGTGCGGACAAGCAACGGGTGATTAGCGAGCACAGCGTTGAGGGTTTGCTGCGCGCGGACAGCAAGGGCCGCAGCGATTTCTACTCGAAAGCGGCCCAAAACGGGTGGATGACCCGCAATGAGATTCGCCAAAAGGAAAACCTGCCGCCGAAGGCCGGCGGCGATATGCTAACTGTACAAGTCAACTTGACTCCAGCCGATGAGCTGCCAGGGATTGAAGATGCTACACAAAATTGATTTGCCGTTTGATGACTGTGAACTGAAGTTTGAGAGTTCGGACGCTGAAGGCACCTTTGAGGGTTACTTGTCAGTGTTCGGCCGCACGGACAGCTACGGCGACACCGTGCACAAGGGTGCGTTTGCCGATACGCTGAAAAACCGCGAGCGCCCGCCGTTGATGTTGTTCAACCATGACAGCTTTAGCCAGCTCCCTATCGGCAAGTGGTTGGCGATGGAAGAAGACAGCAAGGGGTTGCGTGTGCAAGGTCAATTAACACCGGGCAACAGTCTCGCGCAGGATGTGCGCGCATCCATGAAACACGGCGCCATCGACGGGCTATCTATCGGCTTTCGGCCGGTCGAATCTAAGGTCAAGGTCGATGACGATGGCAACGAAATTGGCGGGCGGGATTTGTTCAAGATCCACCTAGTGGAAGGCTCGGTGGTCACCATGCCGGCCGAAGATGCCGCCCGAATCGATGATGTCAAAGATGAAGATATTGGCACCATTGAGACGATTCGAGATTTCGAGTATTTCCTGCGTGATGCAGGGATGTCGAGGAAAATGGCCGTTCACCTAGCGAGCCACATCAAAGCCATGTGTCAGAGCGATTCGGACACGCAACCGCTGTTAGATGAAATCGCGGAACTTAAGGCCCGGCTACAACGCTTCGAGCGATTCGAACGCATTGAACAGTCACGGCCGCAAAAACTTTCCCTAATCTGACAAGAGAGTACACATGGAAATCAAGGATTTAAAAGACGTTGAAGCGGAGTTGGTCAAGCAAAATGAGGTGCTGACCGGCTTCATTGAGAAAGCATCGCAAGATGTGAAAGACACTGGTGAGATTGCGGCGGAAACCAAATCCGCGCTGGAAAACGTCAGCACCAAGTGCACCGAGCTGGCCGAGCGATGCGCGGACATTGAGCAGAAATTGGCTGAGCAGTGGAATCCCGGTGGGGGTGGTGCTGCGCCGCTCGATATTGGTGCCGAGTTCACCAAGTCTGATCAGTGGGCCGATATGGTTGAAGGCCGGCAGCGTTCCGCGCGGGTGGAGTACAAAACCGCGATTGTGAACGCCACGGGCCAAAACCAACCACTGGTGCCTGCGGATCGCCGGCCCGGCATCATTGCCGAGCCTGAGCGCGTGCTGCGCATGCGTGATGTGATCGCCGGTGGCCGTACCACGTCGAACTTGGTCGAATACGCCAAGGAAAACGTGTTTACCAACAACGCGGGTCCGCAGGTGGGCAACTCGCCTGAAGAGTTTGAGAACGTGACCAAGCCCGAGTCGGGAATTACGTTCACGCTGGCGACCGCGGCGGTCACCACGCTGGCGCATTGGATTCCCGCATCCAAGCAAGTGTTGGCTGATTCTCCGATGCTCGAAACCTACATCAACACCCGGATGATGTACGGGCTGAAGCTGAAGGAAGACACCCAAATTCTGTTGGGTACGGGTGCCAATGGTGAGCTGGATGGCCTCTACACCAACCGCACCGCCTACAGCTCCACTTCGCCGATCACCTACAGCACCAAGCTGGACGTGTTGCGCGATGCGATGACGCAAACTCAGACTTCTGAGTACATGCCCACCGCAATCATCTTGAATCCTACCGATTGGGGTGATATTGAGCTGTCTAAGGACAGCCAGGGCCGCTATTTGTTTGCGAACCCGCAAACGGCAGCCGCACCGCGGTTGTGGGGCTTGCCGGTGGTCATCAGCAATTCGATGGCTGCGGGCACGTTCCTCGTGGGCGCGTTTGATATGGCTGCCCAACTGTGGGACCGGGAAGATGCGAGCATCGAAGTGAGCCGCGAAAACTCTGACAATTTCGTGAAAAACATGGTTACGATCTTGGCAGAGGAACGGTTGGCAATTACTATCTACAGGCCGTTGGGCCTCGTTGGTGGTAGCTTCACCGTAACCTAACGGTAGCTTTTCTGTGCAAATGGCGGCCCTTCGGGGCCGCCGACTTACCGGGTATTTCATGCGACAGATCAAAATCACCGCCGACAATTTCATATCACCATTGCTGGCCAAGCCGGTGAAGGGCGAGGTGCGCAACGTTGAAGATGATGTTGCAGCGCATTTGATTGCGGCCGGTGTGGCGGTTGAACTCAAAGTGGCGCAACCCGTCGAAAAAAAAGGGCGAGCGATTCATCTGCATCGCCAGCGGCCCCAGCCTCACAAAAGCCGACTGCGAAAAAGTCCAGGGCGCGGGCAAAATCATCGCGGTCAACGACTGTTACCGACTAGCACCGTTTGCCGATCACCTGTATGCCGCCGATGGCAAGTGGTGGCTGCATTACGGTGACGAAGTACACAAGACTTTCAGGGGCCAATGCTGGATCGCGGTGCGTGGCGATTCCGAAAAGACGCACGCGCAACATCTCCAAGCGTTGGACCGATTCCCATGGTTGATGGCCGCCTATGGGGCGCCCCGTCAGGGGCTCGGGCGAACGCTCGTGCACTGGGGTGGCAACAGCGGTTATGCCGCGATCAACATGGCCTATTTGCTTGGCGCCAATGAAATTTGGTTGCTGGGGTATGACCACAAGGGCAAAGGCCATTGGTTTGGCGAGCACCCTGACGGTCCAATGCGTACCAATCTCAACTTTCAAGCGTGGATCACCGCTATGGGCTTTTTGGCTGCTGATTTGATTGAGGCCGGTGTGCGCGTGATCAATTGCAGCCGCGACACCGCCATTACCGCCTTTGAGCGCAAGGATTTGGACGAATGCTTAAGGAATTGCTGACCGAGCCTGCGAATGAGCCGGTGACACTGGCGGAAGCAAAGGCGCATTTGGTGGTGGATACCGATTTCAATGACGATGATCCGTACATCACGCGGCTCATCAAAGCGGCGCGCCTGCATGCTGAGCAGCGCACCAATCGGGTCTATGTGCGCCAGCAATGGCGCTTGTGGATGGACTACAAATTCACCGAATTCAAGCTGTTACCTGCGTTTGTGCGCGAGGTGGATCAGATTCAGTACATTGACGCGGATGGCGCCACGCAGACCTTAGCCACCAGCGTTTACACGGTCGATATTCCTAGGCGGTGTGTTTATCTCGCGTACAACCAAAGTTGGCCGGCCGTGCGCTACCAGCGCAGCGCCATTTGGGCCGATGTGTGGGCGGGCGAGTATGATGAAACTGCAAGCCCCATTGATGACACCGCGGGCGTTCCTGAAGATCTCAAGCAAGCGGTGTTGATGATCGTGGCGGATTCCTACGAACACCGGGAAGCGGGCATGGAAATCACGTTGCATGAAAACAAGGCCGTCGATGCGTATCTATCGCGGTTGGTTCTGGACTTCTAAATGCAAGCGGGACGGCTTCAGCAAAAAGTCAGCTTTCAGGAAATCAGCACCGAGGATGACACCGCCGGTCAGCTGAAGAACCTGTGGACCGAGTTCGCCATCAAGCGCGCGAGCATCGAGCCGATCAACGGCCGTGACTTCCTGGCGGCATCTGGCGAGCATGCGGACATCACCACCCGTGTGCGCGTTCGCTATGACCGCGATACCAAGTTGGTACGTCCCAAAAACCGTGTGGTCAGCGGTGACGATACTTACGAGATTGTGACGGTGATCAACCCGCAGTCGCGAAACCGGCAGCTGGTGTTGCTGTGTCGGCAATTGTTTTCTTGAGCTTTTTACGGTTCGTTGTATGATCGTTGTGCCTGCATGGATCGTTGATGCGCAGACGGTCGACAACCTGGGAGCCTCGTGGGGTGTAGGCGGCGTAACTAGGAACGCCAGTCATTTCGGTGGCTAACGGGGCGATTCTATGAGCACGGTTGTCTGCATCGGCACCGGCCCGTCACTCACGATGGATCAGGTGGACATTGCTCGGCAGCGTGGCTTTCGCTTGTTTGGCTGCAACAATACCGCTTTCGATGTGCCTGACCTTGAATTGCTCTATGGCTGCAACTTTGCTTGGTGGGATGAATATTGGTGTCGCGTAAAGCATCACGCGGCGGAAAAGTGGACCACCAACCCGCTGGCGGCCAAAACCTTTGGCGTGAATCACATCAACGAGCGGTACGGGCGCGGGCTGTGCACTGATCCGGGGATGATTCACCACGGCCATGGCTCGGGTTATTCACTGGTGTCCATGGCGCACAAGAAAGGTGCGACGCGGGTGCTGTTGCTCGGGTATGACCTCAAATATGCGGTGGACTATGACGGGCGCAACAAGCGCATTGGTAGCACCCCCCGGCATTACTTCGATGAGTACCCACCGCGCTTGCAGCATTGGCCGAGTAAGCGCGTTGTCGATGGCGTGCACGTTGAGCTGGTGGATTTGTACCAGTCTATCGATCAGCAAGGATTGATTGAGATTATCAATTGTTCACCGGATTCGGCGCTGGCGGGCAAGATCCCTTGCGCGACCATTGACGCGGTATGACCCTCACCGACGCACAAATGCGCGAACGTATGGCCAAAGGTTGGCGCATGGGCGCCCCGTTCACCGCGTGTGGTAACGGATCGCTGCCACGGAACACCGCCAATATACGTTCTAAGCTGCCTGGCCTTTTAGACAATTACGGCATAACGGTGGTGAATGATGCCGGTTGTGGCGACTTGATGTGGCGTCATGGCATGCGCTGGGGTGGCGAGTTCGTGAACTTTGACCTATTCCCCCGCGCGCCGGGTGTGATGGCGTGGGACATCACCACCGAGGCCATGCCGCCGGCGGATGCGATCCTCGCGCGCATGGTGCTCAACCACTTGCAGGAACGCGTTGAGCAAACGCTGTTGCTGTTTCGTGAGTCAGCGCCCGTATTGATCGCCACTCAGTTTGACGGTGGTGGCCCGCAACGCGATGTGCAATTTAACAGATTGGACTTGCGCGAATGGTTGGGTGAGCCTATTGTACGCCTCACAGATGGAAGCGAGCCGGGGTGTAGCTTGGCGATGTTTGAATTGTGATTGATGATCAGGCAATTGATGATGCGGTCCATGCGGCGGCGGCAGCCTTTGACAAATGGATGGCTGACGCACAGGTGTTGGCGGTTGATCGCGCGTATGCCATCGCCCTTGAAGCGTTTTGGCGGCGCTTTGCTGAGCTAGAAGCGCGCCGGTTGGTGGCGCTATGAACAAAGTTCACATGCCTGAATCCGATCACTCGCCACAACCGAGGGCGGCGGGTCATTTTCGACCTTGTAACGCAAGGTTGCCGGATTCCGAATACCCTAACTTGCAAACTGATGGGCATGAGTTTTTATGTCCGGATTGCGGGGGCTATGGCTGGGCCGAGGGCCAACATTGTAATCGCTGCTACGGTGACGGAACGCTGCCAATGGATTATCCCGGTATTGTGTTGGTGGTGAATCGCGATGACTAAAGTGCAAATGCCACCCACCCGCCAACGTCGCGAGCCGGGCCTGCGCGTAATTTGCGTGAAGTGGGGCGACAAGTATTCCGATGAATACGTGCACAACCTGAAATACATGGTTGAGCAGCATATTCCGCACCGTGAGTTTGTGTGCATCACCGACCGACCCGTTGAAGGCGTGATGTGCAATCCGCTGGTGTGTGACTGGCCGGGGTGGTGGCAAAAGGTTGGTCTGTTTCAGCCGGGCTTGTTTCCCGGTGACAATCTCTATCTTGATTTGGATGTGGTTATCACCGCCCCGCTTGACATCTTTGTGGCGTGCTTGCAAACCGACCCTGACAAGCTTTGGGCGCTTGATGATTTCAGTTACTCACTGCGTAACCCACGCCAAGGGTTGAGCCCTGAATTCAAGCGCAAGCTGGGTGGTGATGGCACGGTCAACAGCTCGGTGATGCTGTGGCGGGGTAGCGGGCGATCAGTGGTGCCTTGGATTTGGAAAACCGCTCAAAAGGCCCCTGAGCTAATGAACGTGTTGCACGGCGATCAGAATCTAATCAGCCAGGTGCTTTGGCCCGGGGGCATTCGGTTGCTACCCGATGGCTACGCCAAAAGCTGGAAGTATGGCCGGGGCCAGAAGGCCCCCATTGTGGTGTTTCACGGTGACCCCAAGCCGCACGAGGTGAATTGCGATTGGGTGACTGATGCGTGGCGCGGGGCGGCATTGTCATGGTAGTGACTTTTTTTGATCGCCTGCGATTTTCGTTGGTGGATTTGGATGATCACCCCATTGCGACCCAGCCAAAGTATTTGGGCGCTGATGGTGGGACGTTTGTTTTGCGCGGCGGTTGTGTTGGCGCACAGATCATTGGTGTAGACCCCAAAGCGGGTAAATGTGTCTATCGCCATCCGTTCTATACGCCATGCCGGCGCGGCGATACCGTGACTATGCCATCGTTAGGTGAATCGATCACCATTGACCGAAATACGCCACTGTGGAGCGCCGAGCAGTTGGTTAGAGAGATTTTAGCCAAGGCGATTGAGGTGGGCTTGGTGGCGCCCAACGAAGTCGATTGGGATGATCCAGACCCTCAGTGCCGCTCTGCGGGTGAGCTGGTTTTTTGTTCAAATTTGGTGGCTGATTATCAGCTACAGCTAAAATCTCACGCGTCTGGTGAGTGATCGCAGCCACGCCGCCATCCACTGCATGCCTAGCGTCCCTTGGCAGGTGCCTTTTGCCGTCCAGCTTAGCGAGGGGTTGAGCAAGCTTGGCATTGCCAGCTGCATCACCGAGGAACGCCAGCGCACCGATTTTGGGTTTCCGATCTTGCTGGGTACCACCTTTTGGCGGGACATCGAGCAAGATGGGCAAGGCGATTGGCTATTAGTGGACCGGGCGAGCTTTGGTGATCCGCAATTTGTGCAGCTCGTGTGGAACGGCCACGGCCGCCGCGGTGACCACAAGGTGCCTGAGAACGCCTCAGCGGCCCGCTGGGGGTCGATCTGTCCGCCGGTGCAACCGCTTCGCTCCGGGGACGTTCGTATACTGTGCGGACAGCACCGCACATACAGCCCCCATTTCGCCACACCGGCTGATTGGTACCGAGCGGTGCAGGCCGATGCGTTTCGGCCGCACCCGGCTGTGAGCGACAACCCTACGGGGTTACCCGTAGTCACTTCGTGGGATGATGCGACCGCGCATGTGCTTAATTCCTCGGTGGGCATTGATTGCCTGATTAATGGGGTGCCGGTGGTGGAGTACGATCAAGGCTTTATGGGTTGGGGGTGGCGGCGTGACGGCCGCGAGGCCATGTTCCATTGGCTGGCCTGGACCCAATGGCACCACCACGAGATTAGACAAGGCGAGCCAATTCGGCACTTGTTTGAGTGAGGTTATCCGTCCGCAAAGATGACCCCGGCTACGATCCGCGCGCATTTGGCGCAAGGGTTTATCTAGACGGAAAAGAAATCACCCATTGCTTCACGGCCGACGAAGAACGCGGTTATGCGCTGGTGTATGTGCTCAATGAGAACGGCCAGCCGTTTATTGATCCAGGGCGCCGCGAACCGCGCTGGACCGCGCTTTACGGTGATGTGGTGATCAAACCTGCCGATTAGTTGACGGCCTACAGGCCGGTCAAATTTCTTAACACGAGTTTCCATGGCTGAAATTGTTGGCTTCAAACAATTGAGCAAGCAGCTGTCTGCTATGGGTGCGGCGGCTGGCGGCAAGGCGCTTAGGCAAGCGGCGTTCCAATCGACGTTGCCGGCGCTGAAGGCCGCGCGCGCACGTATCCCGGTGGGCTCGCCCCCGTATGAGTCTGGTGACCCGTATCCGGTGCGCTCGCATAAAGGTACGTTGCGAACGCCCGGCTTTGCCCAGCGCAACATTGCGCGCAAAAGCATCATCAGCCGGGACAAGCGGTTTGTGAAAATCATGATTGGGGTGCGCCCTGAGGCGTTCTACGCGGTGAGCTTTATCGAGTTCGGCACGTCAAAGATGCAGGCCCAGCCATGGCTTGAACCCGCGCTTAGGTCATCGCGCTCGGCGGTGGATCAGCGGCTACAATTGCGCCTTCGGAAACTTATCGATAAAGCGGCGCGGAAATGACGGACTATTCGGGGTATGCGTGTTTTCAAGTAGTGATGTGCCGGCATAATCAAAGGATGTTGATACGTGATTGGTTGCTCTACGGCTTTTATGTTAAGCGCCCTAATGGGTCGCGCTTTCCGGCAAGTGAATTAACCTATGCCCACCATCGTTGACAGTCTGTACACAGTGCTTCAAACCAACAGCACGTTGACGGATCTTTTGCGGTCAACGAAATCTATCTACCCGCACGTGCTGCCCGAGTCGCACCCCGGCTATCCGGCGGTGACCTATGCGCTGGTGCAAGAAGAAGATATACCGCTGTTGAACGGCACCCGTGCTGACCTGCGGCGCGCCACCGTTGAGGTGCGCGTGTGGGATGACAATTATTCTAAGGTGATGGAAATCGCAGAGGTGGTGAAAACTGCTTTGATTGGCGTCACCGGTACTTTTGGGACGCATGTGGCCGACTTCATTCGCAAGGATGAAAGCGGCGAAGTGACGCTGCCTCCCGAGCCCGGCACCAAGCTTTATAGCTCGCGCCTGCGGTTTGACCTTAACTACCACTCGTAACGGAGTAACCAATGACCTCTGCCAATATTTCAAATTGGAAATTTTCGCTCGGCACCGACGAGAGCCCGCAGGTGTTGACCGAAATCGAAGAAGTAACCGAAATCTCGGGATTTGGACAAACCAACGATTTGGCTGAAGCCACCAATTTCGATTCGCCCGCCGGCACCAAGGAATTCATTGCGGGGCTTTCTGAAGGCGATGAATTCACGGTGGAGTGTAACTACATCCCGGCGGCAACCATGCAGGTGGCAGCGCGGGCGGCAGTCAAGGCGGGTGCTACGCGGCTCGCGCGGGTGCGCTATACGGGCAGCTCGCCTGAAAACGTGTTTGATTTCTCGGCCGTGTGCTTGGGCTATGCGTTAGGACCTAGCCCAACCGAGGTGAACTCAATCACATTCACCTTTAAGATCAGCGGTGACATCACTGAAACGTAAGGGTTAATCAGGTGGAAAACTACCGGAAGACAGAGCGGCGAACCTTTGATCGGGTGGGCGAAATCACCATTCGCGAAGTCTCGGTGCTCGGCTTGGAAGAGTTGGCGAAAGCGCAGGGCCGGGGCGATACCAACTTTCGATTGGCGGCCATTGCGATCAAGCATGGGGTGGTTGAGTGGGCCGATGAGTCGGTTGAAACCATCATGGAAAATCTCAACGAAGACTTAGCGCAGGAAATCTCTGATGCTGTGGGCGAGTTCTCGGGGATCATGGATGATGAGGCCGATGATTTGGGAAACTCCGAGAGCGCCCCCGCCGCCGTTTCCTCTTTGGGTTAGCGTTGGCGCTCGGGCGCACGGTTGCCGAGCTAGAACATCAACTATCAGCGCGTGAGCTTCGCGAGTGGGAAGCCTACGCCAAGCTAGAACCGTTCGGACCCTGGCGGGATAACCTGCATTCCGCCACCATCGCCCACATCGTGGCCAACGCGAACCGAGACCCCAAGCGGCGCCCGCGGCCCTACACCATCCAAGACTTTTTTTACATCGATCCCGAGAGCCGGCGCGCGCAAATTGAAGCGCAAACGCTGGCCTTTTTCCGTTCGAAGGTGAAAGACGCATGACAGATTTAGCCAAATATGTGGTGTCCCTCGAAGCGGAAACCCGCAAATATCGCAAGGGGCTTGATGCGGCCAACAAAAAGCTCACCAAGTTCAACCGCCAGCAATCACGATCACTCAAAAACATTGAGGCGCGCTTTGCGTCATTCGGCCGATCGGCCGCCAGCTCCTTCACATTCCTGGCGGGGGCTGGCCTCACGGCGGCACTCAAAAACACGGCCCGTCAAGCCCAAGAACTCGACAATCTATCTATCCGCCTTGGGGTGAACGCTCGCGCGCTGCAAGCCTGGCAGTTGATCGCTGAGCGATTCAACGTCACCCAACAATCCCTTAACACCGGCATTCAACGCCTGACTCGCCGCGCGGCGGAAGCCGCGGAAGGTGTGGGCGAAGCGCGTGGCGCGTTGCGCGAGCTCGGCATTAACGCGCGCAGCTTCACCCGTATTGGGCTCGATGAGCAAATTTTTACGCTGGCTGAGGCGTTTTCCAAGGTCGACAACGAAGCCGATCAGGTGCGCTTGGCCTTCAAGTTGTTTGATACCGAGGGTGTGGGCTTCCTGCAATTCCTGAAGGAAGGTCAGGGCGGTCTGCGTGGGTTGCGCAATGAGTTAGATGGCCAGCTGTGGAGCGATACCGAGCGGGCCAAGCTTGCGGAACTCAACAAGGATTTGATTCGGTTGGAACAGGCGCTAAAGCTGGGAGTGGGTGGTGCGCTGGCTACCGTGGCTGCCAACACCGCTGAGTTTTTCAAGTCTCTACAGGATGGCTTAGTCACCATCACCCGTCGATTGCAGGCGTTGGCTGGCAATCAGGTGGCGGCGGACAAGCTGCTGCGCGATCAAGGCTTAGGCACCCGCACGTTTGGCCGTCCCACTCCCGAGCCTGAACCCATCACCATTGATCGTGGCCAAGGTGGCCCGGCACCCGACACCGAAAAACGCCGCTTCAACGCGGTGGCCATCGATCAGAGCATTGCGCGCTTCAAAGCGTTTGAAGAAGAGGTGGAAACCGCGCGGCGCAAGCGCCAGGCCGGGGCTAACTTCGCCATCGAGCAAGCCATTGAGCTGGGCAGCAAATTATCTGAAGCCGCGGCCGAGGCTGAAGAGAACTTCAACACCTTGTTTTTGCAGAACTTGGTGCAAGCGGCAGAGGGTGGCTTTAAAGGTGTGTTGCAAGCGTGGGGCCGCACATTGCAGCAAATGGCCGCCAAGGCGCTGTCATCGGCACTGTTTAGGTTGCTCGGATTTGGCAACCCCGATGGCGGCTTTCTCGGGATTGGTAAGCTGTTGAACTTTGGTGGTGGTGGCACGGTCCCCGGCCCGATTGGGGCGCCGCGGTTAGCGGTGGTGCACGGGGGTGAGGTGATCAGTCAGCCGGGTGGTGGTGGCACTCCGGTCAACGTCACCCAAAACATCACCGTCAATGGTGCATCGCGTGGTGAAATGCTGGTCGCGGCCAAGGCCATTGAAGAGAATACGCGCGCGGTGGTGTTCGATGAATTGCATAGGGTGGGTGTAGTGTGACCACATTCGTATTAGGCAGCTTTCCAGCGTCAAGCTTTGAGCTCATCCAACTTTTCAATGACGAGGAATTCCGCACGGCCAACGGGGCGCCGTTTTTCAACGGTCGCAACGGCAACCGGTGGGAGCTGGTCATCAACTGGAACAACCTTTGGGGCTCTGATCGGCGCAACATGTGGGCGACCCTCATTGGACTGAATGGCAAGCGCCATCGCCTGCGCATCTACCCGGCCACACACTTGGGTTATAGCTTCTCGGGTGTCGGTGATTCGTTATCTCCCGTGAGCGTGATTCGATTGCAAGGCCCGCACACGGCAGGCGCCACCCAGTTGACGGTTGATCAAATGAGCATCAACACACCAGGGTTTATTCAAGCGGGCGATTTCGTTCGCATACTCAATGAACTGAAGATGGTGACGGCCGATGTCGACACGAACGAATCGGGTGAAGGCACGCTAGAGATCTGGCCCGAGTTGCACGCTGATCAGAACGATAACCAGGAAGTGTTTTATGCTGATGAGGATGTCTATGGGGATTTCTTTTTGATGGAATCCACCTTTCCGGCAGAGCCGTTTCGTCAGCAGGCGAGCAATTCAAAGTGGCTGTCATCGCTGACGGTGCGCCTTGAGGAAGACGTTAGCGCATGAGCCGCACGATACCCACGGGCATCGACAATGACATTGATGACGATTTCGTTATCCCCATCTTCTTTGTTGAGCTCGATTTCGATACGGACCCGGTGTATGTGCACACCGATGTGGGTGACATCACCGTGTTGTCACACACCTGGCTGGGTACGGGTGGCCTCGGCTCAATCTCTGAGATCACCGAGAGCGTAGAGCCCAAATCATCGGGCGTGCGCCTGCGCCTGGACCTGACTAACGAAGCGGCCGGCAGCATCTTTGAAGAACTCAACAGCCAAGATTATTACCAGCGTCCAGTGGTCATTTATTTCAGCACCCGCAATACCGTCACTGGCGCATTGGGGGCCGATCCGTTCGAGCTGTGGCGCGGCAAGGCCGATGTGGCCGAGATAGAGCATGGCGACACCATCTCACACGTGGATCTGCTGGTGGAAAACGAATGGGCCGATGCCAACCGCACGAACGGTGAGCTGTTTTCCAACGCGCAGCTGCAAAGTGAGTTTGCCGGTGATCTCGGCTTTGAGTTTCTCGCACAGATGGTCAATTGGAAGGTCACCTGGGGCAGCGAGCGCACGGTATCGCTCGGCGGACCGAAACCACCCCCCGTCCAATTCCCGTTTCCTGGGAGCTTTCCGTTTTGAGCTGGCAAGATGCTTTCAAGAAGGTGGCCAGGGAGTACCTGAACGCCGATGGCGAGTGGGGCGAATCGGATTGCTGCCAGTTCATTTCTGACTACTGGCGCGAGCTCCACGGCCATGACTACGCGTCACGCTTCGACTATCACAGCCAAATGGGTGCTTTTCGCATCATTGCCGATCATGGGGGTGATCTGGATGGCTTGCTGGCGCACTTGCTGGGTGATCCTCAACCCCCTTATACGGGCGCTGTGTGCACGTTTGATCTGCCCGAGGGGACGGGGGCCGGGGTGTATGCGGGCTACTGCATTTGGGCGATCATGCCTGAGCATGGGTTAGTCCGTTTCCCGCCCAATCTACTACGGGCCGCCTGGTAATGCCGTTTCTCGGTCCCGCCATCACCGCTACGGTCAGTTTTCTTGGCTCGGGCACCGCACTTGCGACACTGGCCAAAGGCGCGTTGTTGCTGGGCGCTTCTTTTGGTTTGTCGGCGCTGACCCGTCCGAAGCTCAAAGGTAATCAAGCGAAAGAATTGATTGTGCGCTCGGGCAGTGCGCCTAAGCAGATTGTCTATGGTGAGGCCGTGGTGGCTGGCGTGCTCCAGTTTATGAACCAAAAGCCCATCAGCGGCGACAAGAATTACGAGCTGTGGGTGGGGTTGGTGCATGCGGCGGGTGAAGTCAATGACATCACCGACCTGTACTACGATTCTGACGAGTTAACCTCGGGGGGGGAAATCACCTGGAGTGGGGCCGCCCCCAACATCACTTCCGATGTGAATAGCGGGCCATGGCATGCCGATGATGGCACCCACGAAGCGTGCACGGTCTGGAAGTTTCTCGGCACCTCCACCCAAAGCCTGCCCGCCGATTTCATTGCCGCTTTCCCCGAGCTCACCTCAGCCCACCGCCTGCGTGGTTATGCGGGCACCAGTCCACCGGTTCACCATCTTTGATGAATCAGAGCAGCTATTTGCTGCGGGCCAGCCGCAGAACATCCGCGCCAAGGTCCAGGGCCGCAAGGTCTATGACCCCCGCTTACAAAGCCCGATTGGCAGCAACCCGGATGATGCGGGGGCCGTTGCCTACACCACCAACCCCATCTTGATCGCGGCCGATTACTGCCGGAACTTCTGGAACTTTGACAGCAGCCGGTTTGATTGGGCGTGGCTCGCCACTCAAGCCGATCTGTGTGAAGAACAAGTGCCGGTGCCTCCCGCGGCCAGCCCTGAGAACACCCAAAACCGCTACACCTTTAATGGGGTGATCTCTCTCGGCGATACCCACGCCAACAACCTGGCCAAAATCCTTGAGTGTTGCTTGGGCACCCGCACGACGGTCAATGGGCTCATTCGCTTTACCGTGGGCGGCTACATCGCGCCCACGGTCACCCTGGATGAATCGGACATCATTGGGCCGATACGCGCACGCACGGCCCTGCCACGTTCCGAGCGGTTCAATCGGGTAGCCGGCACCTACACCAGTGCCGATGATGGCCATACAGAAACCGATTACCTGCCGGTGGAAGATGCGGGATTTGTGGCGCGCGACAACGGCGAAACCATCACCCGCGATCTTGATTTTGAGATGGTGATTGATGACTACCAAGCGCAACGCCTGGCTTACTACAGCCTGCAACAGTCTGATCAGCAAACCCGTGTCGAGGTGCCTTTGCGCTGGACCGGTTTGCGCCTCACCCCCGGCACGTATGTGCAACTCACCTATGACAAGCTGAATTACAGCAACAAAATCTTTCGCGTGGAGCAATTGCGCATTGCTGAGCGCGGTGTACCGGTGACGGCCGTGATGCGCGAGGACTCTAGTTCCGCGTGGACTGACCCCGCTGTGGGCGATTACAGCACCAAGACGGTGAATGGGGTGGTGGTGCCCGCCACGCCAGTCACCCCACCACCTACATCGCTGGCCGCCAACGGGGTGCTAGATGGCATTGAGGTGACCTGGGTGAACCCGGCCCAGCGCAACAGCTGGGATTATGTGGACATCTACGCATCGGAAACGTCGGGCTGGAATGATTCACCGTTGACCCGCCAGCGCATTGCCACCGGGCTTACGAGCGAAAAATATTTGCATCGGTTGAGCAATGGCGAAACGCGCTACTACTGGGCGAGGGCGGTGAAAAAGGGTACGGAATCTGATCGCGAGCCCAATAGCGATACTTCAACGGTGACGGCCACCGCTTTGCAGCAAGGCGATCTGGCGGGTAAGGATATTGTGTTGCTCGGGCCGTCGGGTGAGGTGGGCAACGAGGCTGGCTCCAACCTAGCCGATATTGATTTGCGCAACGATCAGCTGGATATCGATTCGTTTAATGGCGGGGAGATGGCAAATCCAGGGTTTAGGAAACCTCGGGAAGGCCCGACCGGTAATCCCGCGCCAGCTTCGTGGTTTGGCATTCAATCCAGCGTGCATGCCATCCAGTACGAGTTTCCCGCAGAACATCGCATATTGTACTGGCCGGCCGATGATGATGGTTTCAGTTATCGTGCAATCTCGGCCGCCTTTCCGATCCCTGATGACACGGCCACTTATTCGATCTATTTGCTGGCCAAGGTGGTGGGTGGAGGTAGCCCTAACTATGATTCCGCTGAATTGAGCCTTGCTGTGGCGCAAACGACAGCCAACTTGGCGACTGGTGAGCGTGCCGTGTGGGCAGGATCAGCTCCCGTGGGGGCCACCGAGGATGATGCCTCGTTGTTTCACATCGCAGTGGCTGGCTCACCTGAAATCAGCACGTTAGATACGATTGATGACATTTCGTTGAGCAGCACCTACACGGTGTACAAGCGCACGTATTCCCCTGAAACCGGTGCGCTGTGGGCCAGCCTTCTTTTGCGCCCATCAAGTGATAAAACAGTGTCCCCGCAGCTTGGCGGCTATGGCAACGTGTCGGTTGAATGGGTGATTGTGGTTCGTGATTAGGTTGGGGCTAACGCCAGGCGCCTAGTTTGGGACACTCTGCGTGTACCCTGACGCGCCCCGGTATTCAGCCCGCCGCCACATGCCGAAAACAGCAGGCCGAATGCTCTTTACTGTCGAGTTTTGGCCGCTTCTTTCAGCACGGATTCCATCCAATCAAAGTCTGATCGGTGTAAATACGGGCTATCTCGTCGGGCAAGACTGAGCACTTCACGGATTCGGTATTCGTCAACACTATGAATCACCAACCCTGACAGCGTCACCGTTTTCGTTCGATTCGTTAACACCCCATACAAACGTTCGACCGCGAGTTTGAAGCAATACACAATCGCTCCCGTGGTTGACAGATAAACGATCAGCTTGAATGCGATGAACGCGTCCACCACCCACAGCGCGATGCCTGATAGATCCCCAATGGCATCGAGAACCATTTTCAATTCTTCAATCATTGTGGTCGCCTTCTTCCGGTTGCATGATTTCCAGCAAAATACCTTCCGCCCTGGCCACATCGACCAGATTGTTGATTACCTCTGCGTCGACAACGGCCCCGCCCACCTGATCTTCACCCACCGTGATCGTTGCCTGTAGCTGTTGCTGTTCGAACAGCGAATCAGGTAGGTCTAAATTCACCTTCACGCATATCTCATCACGATCCAGCGATGGCTTGCGCATTGTGCACCGCGGCGTGGCCAGCTCCACTCCGCTGTACATTTTCGTACCTCGCACCACCAAATAGAATGATTTACTGGCCATTAGAACGGTATGTCATCGTCAGGATCTTTATCTTTCATCGGCGCGATGGGGCCGGGCGTTGGTGCTGGCTGCGTTCCAGTCGGCGCCGGTTGAGGTGTTGGCGGGTTTTCTGCCACGGCTTGTGCAACGCTCTGAGGCGCTGGTTGCTGCGCTGGTGGATTGTTTGCAGCAGGCGCCGGGCGCTGGTATGTCTTCAGGCTTTAACCAAGCCCCGCCGTAAATGTCATTGATACTAGGCATTAGATAAGGGTTCCTTGATGTTGGTTGGTGGTGTCTGGAGCGATCCGTCGCGGCCCCGCTGGCCACGTTGGAAAGTCGGCAGGGGTTAACGGCGGCAAGTTCGTGGCCACCTGTTTGCCGCTGATTTGTTCACGAGTGCGGAAAAAACCCGCATATTCTGGATTGATCTGCATCCACCACCGCGCATAGAAAGCGCGATGATTGTTGTTGAGGGTGAAGCTTGCCGGATCGTGGACGCTGGCAGTCTCCCACCGTATGCGCTCCCACACTCCCGCCACCCCATAGTGCTCGAATCCGCGGCCGATGAGCTCAAGCGTGAATTGGTGAAATAGGCGCCACACTCGCGGGTTGGCTTTGTGGAATGCCAGCGCATCGTCATGCAGTTCATGTAGTCGCGTTTTCATAATGGGTCCGGTGGTGTGTTTGGATCGCTGTATGGGCGAACCCAAGACAGCGGAATATATTTGTCAATGAACGGCTGGCCAATGTCCGATACCGCTTGCGCGTAGTGTTCGGATTTTCTGCCCAGCGAGTCAGTCAGGATCATGCGCGCTGCCGGTCCCCGGATCTCTGCGGGCATCCACTTTTTGCGGATATGCGCCCACACCCATACGTGTGCGCCGATTGGGTAACCGTCACTCACGTTGGGTCTACATTTTTGTGAATGAGTAAGCAACCGCGGTAGTACAGGTCGATAGGCGGCTTCGTCCCATTGGGGAACAATGTGAGCTGTCGGCTAAATTCATCCCACGTGACGTGTTTGGGCTTGCCACCACGGCGAACCGATGACCGCACGCCGGCAGCGACGCGAGCAAATTGGCTGTCCCACAAGTGCACGGGGCGCGGTTCATCGCCCATTGCTTCTAGGTATTCATCGATAAACGCCAGCACATCTTTGCCGCTTTTGATTTTGTTGGGCAGCTCGGTGATTTCAACGGCTTCGATCATTGTTCGCCTCTATCAGTTCGCGCGCGACGTCCACGGCCGCTTGGGCTGTATCGTAGTGTGGCAATATCGGCTTGCGCCCTTGCCAAATGGTGTAGCGCGCAACACCACCAACAATGGCCTTGCTGATGGTCCAACCACCGCCACGGTAGCGAATGTGGTAATTATCCACGCGCTCCCAATCGTCATTCAAAGCTTGCCCTTCGAGCAGGTAACCGCACGGCGCTAATCACCTCATCAATCGTGAGGTATTCATCGATTGTGCGGGGCCGATAGATTTGGCCGAATGCGTCAAATTCGAAGGGTTCGCCGACGTTGTTAGGCCGAAACAGTATGTCTTTGGGTTTCGACATTCCGCATGAATCGAAGCCAACGGTAATCACGCCGCCATTGCTAAATTCGATTTCCCATGCGTGTGGTAGTTGCATGCTCACCCCCACAGCGCATTCACACCGATCTGTTGTTTAACATCAAAAACCCTGCCATCTGGTGAAATCCCAATCCGGTGGCCGGTGCTTGTCATGCAATAGAGCATGCCGTTGCGCTGCATTTCTCGGTACTTGATCAACAGCGTGCGCTTTTGGTGCGGCTCGGTGGTGGTGTCGAGATAGCTAAATTTATTCATAGGTTCCCCCGTTGCTAAGTGCGCCCGTTCTTAGCGCGGGGGGAACGGTGACCACTTCCAGCTTTCCCTTGGGCGCAGGTTGATGATTCTTTCCATTGGGTGGGGGAGTAGGTCATTCCGAGAGCCCTTTGGCGATTTCGGATAGTCGGTCTCTGGCTTGGTCTTGCCGCTTAGTCGCCGAATCGAATAACGCTCGGTCAAGGTGCAACTCAATGTTTGCGCGGATCAGATTCTCGATTACTTGGGGCTCAAGCGCGTCCAGCTCCCAACTTTCGCCGCCATGCTCGGTGACGTATTGAGCGTAACGGGAGTCGGTTACTTTCGCGGGGTTTGGCGGTGGGTTGTACTGGCTTACCTGATCCATGTTGAGCGCCAATCGTTCGACCTTCACACAGGTCTCAGCGAACATGCGCAGCCTTGCGCGATTGTCATGGGTCATATCCAGCCCTGAGGGATCATGGTCGCCCAAGTGCAACACGACGGCTTGCTGGCCATCGTTGTGGTATTCGATGAAGCGCCGCCCAGCTCGCCACTGCTCGGACTGTGAGTTGTATCCTCGGCAGGCGAAGTAGGGGACATCGAACTCCGTGCCTCGGTATACTCATCAACGATGGCCCGCGCGTCAGCTATAACCTCTAACGAAGCGTCGCGGAATTTCTTCTTGATGTATCTAAGGTGTGGCATCGCTATACGTGTTTAACCAAGGGTGAATCGTTGACCGCATGCCAGGTAGCGACATACGCGTTGTATTTGCACAGCACCATCAGTGAATGCAGTTGGTTGTGCTTAGCCCGCCACTGCGCATAGGTCAGTAGCGGTCCGTTCACTTGGTAGTGGGGGTGGGCTCGGACTGGCATTATCCAACCCTCCCTTGCTCGTACTCGGCCAGAATGTCGAGCGCGGCCCCCAGCGCGCGATAGGCATTGGGGTGACAACTGCCGTCACCGTCGCCTGGACCGGCAAGCAACTCAAAGTGCTTAGGGCCAGTTTTTGAAATGAGCACTGACGCCCATTGGTTGGAGATTGTAAGACTGTCGCCGATGGTGTTGCCCATAGCCGCTTTTACTTGGCCTGCTGTGCATGATTGTGGCATGTGTTTTGTCTCGGTTGGCGGCGCTCCCACAGCGCCGATATTTCAAATGTACGCCCAATGTACGCCTTGCGCAACCTTTTTCTTGCACATAGGCGTACAATAGGTGTACATTTCTCGCATGGCAAATGGTGTAACAAAAATGACGGTTCGCAAGGCGTTCCGCTTAGATGAGGAAACCGCCGCTTGGCTTGCCGAGCTGGCCAAGATGGATGGCACGAAAGAAGTGGAGGTGGTGCGGCGCCTGATCCGTAACAGTCACTATCAGCGAGTGCGCAGACGTGGCTGAGCTACGGGGTTCAGGGATTCGCCATATTTCCGCTAGAGCGGTTCGTGCCCTTAGCCACGCGCTCTGTCAACCGTTGAAGCCAGTCCGATTCCTTCGTTTATCAGCACCCCGTTCTCGGTGGGGCCAGGCCGCCCTTTACCACAATGGCACGTTTTCGCTGTTTATGAACCCGCTCTTAATGGTCCGAAGGATCGCGGCGCTGTGTCGAGAATTACGCCAATTCGCCTCGCGTGAGGTTTCTGCGCAGAGCGCCAAAGATGCTGGTAAAATTGGAATTGGTCGAATCGATCAAGGTCCGAGGCACCAACATCGTAAGGGCTGTCACCCTGCCGACCAACCAAAGATACGCCCCCTTGTGAGCGCAATGCAAGCTTGGGGGCGTATTGCTTTGTGGCCAATGAGCTTCAGCCAAGTAGTGGGGCCGCGTGTGCTGTGCACACACAAGCGCGGCCCCACCCACCCGGCGGGCGGCGACGACAGCCGCGCGCCATGATGTCATGCAAACCGGAAAACCCTGTCACAACTGCAATGGCGCTGAATTCATCCGTGATGAGTTCAAGCGCGCTCGGTGGTGCCCGGTTTGTCGACCACGCCGCGGCAACCCCAATGCGGGATGGGCCGAGCTGTCCAAAATCCATCAAATGTTAGGAATGAGGCCAATCGATGCTGCTCGCACAACTTGCCAGGAAAGTTGATCAGTGCCAACCCAAGGTCGATGCGGTCATTGTGTTGTTGTGTTTTTGGATGGTGATGGCGCTTGGCACGGCCAATACTGCTCTTAATCATGGGTGTTGGGCGTTAACTGTTGCCTTGATTTTGCCTTGGGGGTTTCGGTTGACTCGCGTGCTTTGGCGGGACGGCATCAACCAACGATGAATCACTTACGGTGCGAACGGAGAAGGCTACATGCTAATTGGGAGCTGCCACGCGCCCGAACTCGCACCCGGCTCGCGTGGCGGCAACATAGACGCGAGTCTGTGAAAGACGCTCTACTCACCGCACTGGAGGAAGAATGATTAAGACCTACAAGCCCAACGACACAGCACGGGTTCAAGCGATGTTTGTCCAGCCGCATTCCTATGACGACGCATTTGAGTGGGCTGGCGATGATTTAAGGCATTCAAAGCTTCTGGCTGTTGATGGACACCACTTCCCCCTTCAAGTGAAAACCTTGGAAGGGTGGGTAGATATGCCCGACGGCAGCTACCTCATCAAAGGCACCAACGGCGAGTTTTATCCCTGCGACCCTGATGTATTTGAAAACCGTTGGGTCGAGGTGGAGGCAGAATGAGCTTCAATATTGGGGATATGGCAGTTTGCGAGGGCGAAAAAGTTGTTGTGTTGACCAATTCGTTTTACGACGCCGCTATGCGCGAAGAGTGCGTGATTATCGAATGGTTTGATAGCCCAAAGAAGAATAGGTGGGAATTTCTTCGCAAGCTGTCAGCACCAGAGACGAAAGAGTATTGCGCTGTATGGCAACACCAAAACGCAATGGAATGCGACACCAAGTGGGCTGACCTTCCAAACGCCTATACCAACTGCATAGGCCACCTAGTCCGCACCAATGGAGATAACAGCACCATAGTGTTTGAAGGGGTGGATAGTGAGTAAAGAGCTTGCGGCCGAACTGCGCGAGTGGATCGAACCTCTCAAAGAAAATGAGCCTGGCTCACTGGATGAACTATTGTCCCGAGCAGCCGACGCCCTATCGCGCCAACAATGGACGCCTGTACTTACACCGCCAAACGTTGATGAACACAGGGAATTTGTTGTGCGTTACTGTCACCTGAGTTTCACCACGCTATTGGTCTACGACCCGACACTTGGTTGGCATGGCAGCGACCCAGATTTCTACCTAGCACTTCCCCCACTACCGGAGAGCGAATAGCCATGAGCGAAGCTCAAGCCGACCAGGAGGCGCTTGCGCGCATTATGGAGTTGCGCGCCAAATATGCCGGGGCCATCGGTTTGCTTTGTGAGTGCTCGGTGCAAGTGGATGAAGAAACCAGGGAGCTGATCGAGGATGCCGTCAGTGACTGGTGCGAAGTGACCGGCTGGACTTGGCGGCGCATCCTGAACCGAATCGAGGTAACCCCGCCATGAGTAGTCCTGAAGAACTGATAGAGGAGTTCATGGAGTTGTGCGAGCCAATACCCGAGGCCGGGTGTTGGCTATGGACTGGCGGGCTTAGGGCCCAGCGATACGGAAGTTTCAAGACATGGTACGCGCATCGTTTCAGTTTCGAGGCTTTCAGCCGCCCGCTGCGAGCCGGAGAAGTGGTGCGGCACACATGCGACACACCGCTTTGCGTCAACCCCGACCATCTGAGGGCGGGCAGCCAGCGAGACAACATGCAGGATGCACTGGTTCGGGGCAGGTTGTGGTTGGGAAGTAGCAACCCAGCGGCCAGGCATAGTGCAGATACCGTTGCATACATTAAGTCAAGCCCCAAGCCTAATGTGGAGCTTGCGAACGAACTAGGACTAGACCCGAGGTACGTATGGCGAGTGCGAGCGAACAAAATCCGGAAACACGGCTGATAGATGGGCATATGTGGGTGCGGCGCGATCTAGTCATACCCAAAGCAGAGGCTGTGCCAAACGATTTAGTAGCAAGAGTTGCGGCGCTTCCTGACAACAGCTTTAGCTTGGTTGCGAATGCTGAATATTCAGACCCAAGGCTTTTGGATGACGTGCTCCGCTGGCTCCGGCACATAGAGAGTATTCGCGGTGAGTGACTACGCAGATACCTTTTGCCCCGCAACCATGTGCCCATTGTTTGCCAAGGAAGGTTCGCCGTGGACTGGCGAGAAGAATGCGAAGTGTGAAGGCCCGGACTGCGGGTGGTATGGGAAACACGGCTGTGAAGGCGCTGTGGGCGCTCAGATGCAGGTTGAGGAAGCCAGTGAAGGTGGACGGGTGCTAATCGCTATCGACACCCGAAAACGTTTAGGAATCGGCAACAGCAAAACCTACGACTGCGAGCGTGCTCACGAGTGTCAATGGCAGCAGAGAGCTAACGGGTTATGCCCGCCAAGACAAGCCCTTGCACGCGGCCTAGACCCTAGGGTGGTGGCCTTCTAAATGACTAACACAGCCTTACTAGAGCGTATAGCGGAGATAGAGGGCGCAGAGAAGTTCAAGCACTACTATGCCCTCAAAGGGGAGATGTGGAATCCGCTGGAGTCAGACGCAGACGCCTTTGCGCTGATTGAGAAGTACGGCCTGACTATTGAGCGATGCACTGGGTTTGATGGCGACTGGTTTTGGACAGCAGACAACCGGCACGACGGCAACACCTACGAAGATTTTCCGCAAGGGGTCGACCCTGACCTAAAGAGCGCCATTGTCCTAGCCGTGGTAGCAGCCCATGAGTAAGTTCAGGTACTTCATTTGGTGCGCGAGGGTTCAATGGCTTGGCTGGAAGTACGGCCTTGGCTGGGTGCTGAGCGATGACCCGCAAATGATGCGCGAATCTTTCGATGACGAGCTGTGGCCTAGTGACTACCTCAGCGAGGCTTATCGTGATTGGTAGCAGCCCATAGTGGAGGGGAATGATGGATGGCGAAAACGGCGCACAATACGTTGTAAGCGCCTTCATGACATGCAGTCTCATTGTGGGCATGGGCTGGATAGTCGCGGCCAATCCATTGCTTCTGGTGCCGGCCTTGTTGATGACCCTTCCTGCCGCTTGGGTTGGGAGCCATATCCATGACTGACCAATACCAAGACCTTCTAGAGCAAGCGGATCGCTGGCTAGAAGGCGAAGAAGTAGAGGATGAGGATTTCTATGTCGACTGCATAGAAGGCTTGTCCTTAGCCGTACGCGCGCTGCTCGATGAGCAGGATAGGCTGAAGTTTTCTATCGAGTTTGGCCAAGTGTTACTTGGGGCTTCACTGGAGCGTATTGAAAGCCTGGAGCTTCAAAACTCTAGCCTCAGAGATGCACGCTTCCATCTAACGCCATGACCAAGCAGGGGGAGCCATGAGAGACACAACTGGGTTTTCTCTTCGGGTTGAGCCTAGCCCAGGCGCTGACATTCAAAAGTTGTGCGCCGAAGCAATCCACCTGGCGCATAGAGTGTGCACCAATGTTGTGTTTGAGGCCAACGGCGTAACGGTGATTGCCAAATGCGACCAGCGCGACGAACGTTCATTGTGGGGGCAGTGGAACGCTGAGGTCACTAGTAGCCACTCACACAAAATTATCGCGGGGGGCCAACCATGATTGACAGGCCAACACCAAGACAAGTCGTCGACCGTCTCAATGACTTTCGCAAAGCCGTTACTGGCAACACGCGGGAGTGGCACGAGTTTTACTTGCGCATACCTGCGGACCCAGCCCATGACAGTGATTTTATTTTCACTGAGGCGGCACGATTGATTGAGCAAGCGTATCTGGAGCAGGGGGAGCAATAGATGCAACCGTATCAGCTCGGCGACAAAGTTCGATACCACCCAATCATCGGCGGCCCACACGATGAGCGCGAGTACGAGATACGTGCCATCCAGTTTGGCAAGCGCACGCTGGTTTGGCTCAAGGGCAAGTCAGGTTGTGTTGCTGCTGAAGCGTTATCCCCGGTGCAACCGTGTGAGGGAGTGAGATGAGCGAAGACGAATTTTGGGCCTACCTGTACTTCCACTCAATGTTGGAACGAATTGGATGGGTAACGGTTCACATGGACACAGAAGCGGTCATGGGCATGGGGGCCACCACCGATAAGGAGGGGGAGTGAGCCAGAGAGTAGTACTTAACGTCAAACACGAGCGTTGTCACGAAGCCGCAGACGCTTTCTGGCGCTATTGGGTAGAGAACGGCGTCCCCCACAAGCACGGCTACTACGAGTCAACGTGGGGCGCTATCAATGCCGCCTTGGCCGAATGCGGAGTAATTACCAAACCAATAGGAGATGAAAATGGCACACCACAGTGAATTTCCGCCGGAGTTTAGCGAGAAAATGAGGGAACTCATGGAAAACGAGCCGCTGAAAGGCGCTACCGGGCAATTCCCCGAAGGCAAGATGAGCAAGCTTGATGAGGGCGGCATTCAATTTGCGGTTGGGAATCGTGACGGCAAGGTGGTCATGGACTTTGGCAAACCCGTGCATTGGGTGGGCATGTCGCCGCAGGACGCCTGCGATTTGGCACAGTCTCTAATTCGTCAAGCGCGGAACGCGAGCCGTCAGACGGGGGAGCCAATCACTGTGAACATTGGT
>FUIF01000916.1_pt1 | contig 28036 bp, 48 predicted proteins | sample 1003461 | NCBI WGS metagenome assembly FUIF01 (sample SAMEA80401918, study PRJEB19352) | marine metagenome
GCGTCGGAGATGCTCTCCTTCTGGTAGGTCGTCTTGTCGGCCTCCGAAGGTGGGACGCTGAGGATGTAGCACTCGAGGTTGTACGTCTTGGCCCTTTCGCTGTTGTAGTCGCCTCCTGTGTACACGAGATGGAGCAGGGGGTACTGGTCGAACTTGTCGAGGTCGACGTCGGCAGGCGAGCCGTAGGAGAACGTCCGGATGAACTTGTGGTCGTCGCAGAAGGCTTGGAACTTCGAGACTATGTTGTTGAAGGTTATCATGCGACGGTGTTCATTTGTTGCTTGCGCTTGTGGTTAAGGTCTTGTAGGAAGGCGAGGTGCGTGAAAACAGCCGACGCAGGAAGCGCCGTGACCCGTTCCATCTTGAGTACGTCTTCCCCCGCCAGGCGTAGAGGGCCGGGTACCACCCCCACTTCGTAGCAAACTCATCGCCCTCAACGCCGTCTCCGCCAAAGATTTGCGCGTAGTGTTCAGCAGTTTCCGCTCGGTAGTCCAAAAAAAAAGCAGTGCCCCTGCCACGTAGGGCGCGGGCATCTCGAGGAAGACGTCGGCGTCCTCCTTGGCTGTGTACTTCTCGATGGTGTAGGCGTCGCCCCACTCACGGTCGATGGGTCGGTAGAGGACGCTCATAGCCTTGTGCGCCGTTTTCCAGAAGTCCTGCGTGTAGACCTCCATATCAATCCACTCGCCTGCGGTAAACTCCTCCAGTTTGGGATGAAGCCGTAGCGGGTGCCCTTCAGTTCGAACGTCCGCTTGAAGTTGGCCACGTCGTTGCGGAGCAGGCTGTCGAGGTGTGCGTCCGCCTCTAGGATGAGGGGGTGCGGCATATCGCGTAGCTTGGATACACCAAGTCCCGTGACGGCGTCGAGGCGCCGGATGGGGTCGGTCTCCGTCTCTAGGGCTTGGAGGTGCCGTAGCTTGAGGTCTGAGAATTGAGCGGGCAAGCGAAGCTCCATATCTATATGAGTCTTTTGTAGGTGATTCCTGAAGTTTACCCGATGGCGTAGGAGCCGTAGTTCGGGTTCGTTTGGTTCCATGTGACGGCGTAGCGGGAGGCGTCTACGAAGTGGTTGAACGCATCGACGGGCTCGTTGAGCTGGCGCCCGTTCTTGTCCTCCTTGTACTTGTAGTTGCGGAGCTCCTTGATGCCGTTGACGCTTCGCTCTGTTATGAGCAGGGGACGCGACCGGAGGAAGTCGATGCCCGAGCGAACCGAGTCCGGACCTTCCTGGCGGGGTGTACGTTGAAGCCGTGGCCGTGTATCTCGTCGATGCTCTTGGGCTCGGCTGAGTCGGCGACCACCATGGCCTTGCCTATGTCGGCGTCGCGTAGCGTTTGCGCGATGGCTGCGTTGGTGAGTCCGGTGGCGTAGCATACCTCGTCGAGGCAGAAGCCGTGGCCGTCCGTGTACACCTTGACAATCGCTGTCGGGTCGTTGGTGTATCCAAAGTCGAGGCCAAGGTTGAGGAGCTTCCAGCCGTCCGGCACTTGGGGCACCTGCTTCCAATGTGTTAGGATGGTCGAGCGGGACACCCCCCTCTCGCCTAGACCGTAGACGCGCCAGTAGTCGGGGTCGGCTTCTTGTAGCCGTTCAATCTCCCGGACGGTTGCTTCGCCTAGGAAGGGGTTGTCCTTGTAGGTGGTTTGAAAGAACTCGTGGTCGTCACGTGTGAGCACGTGGTCGTATATCCAGTGGAACTCGTCGGAGGGGTTGTAGTCGATGATGGCCCGCCCGGTGGTCCGGAGCATAAGTTGCCTCCAGTCCTCGAGTGCCAGCTCGTTGGCCTCGTTGACAAACAGGATGTCGCGCTTCCTACCCCTGACTTTTTGGGGCTCGGACAGGGAGATGAACTCGACAAGGTTGCCGAAGAGGAGGTAGGTGGCTTGGGACTTGTTGTGGAGCTCGGGGTTGTAGATGTCCTCCCGTTCGAGTATCTCGAAGAAGTCACGCATGCACGACGCACGGATAGCCGGGAACGTCTTACGGGCGATGGTGATTACCGCCCCGCTGTTCTCGTTGCGGTGGCACAGCTCGATGAGGGCGGTGAGTATGGAGTAGGTCTTGCCCGAGCGCGTGCCCCTTGGTGGACCTGCACCTTGGCCGTGCTGTTCTTGACGTGGTAGTATGTGGCGGGCTGTTTCAACTCACGGTCGAGTCGTCAGACACGAACCACGAGAGGGGCTTCTTCTCGGCGACCTCTATCTCCTGGCGTTCGACGTACCCGCGTGCTTTGCCTTTCGTCTTCAGGAAGAAGATGGTCGCGGCAGGGTTGCCCTCTTTGATGAGCTTGTGAAGGTGACTTTCGGCGAAGTCGAGGGTGCGGTTCTCGATGCCTTTGACGGCCTTACGGTACTCGGGGTCGTCCTTCATCCATTGGTAGTGCGTGGTGCGTCCTACGCCTACCGCATTGCAAGCCGTGGTCACGATTCCCAAGGAACGCTCGAGGGCTTCGAGCATGGCTTCTTTTTTGGTGTTCGTCCTGTTCTGTTTTACTGCTTCCATAGCTCTGCTTTTTTACCTGTGAAGTCCTCCCAACGCTTTACGATGACGTCGCAGTATTTGGGGTCGAGTTCCATGCCGTAGCACTTGCGCCCTGTCTTCTCTGCGGCGATGAGCGTGGAGCCTGAACCGAGGAATGGGTCAACCACTAAACCCTCCGTCCATCCAATTACTTCTTCCAAAAGTTCTACTGGCTTCTGTGTTGGGTGTAGCTTGTTACCTGTTCGGTCGTGTTGCACTACGTCTGTCGGTCTTTTGTTTGGCCACTTGTGATTCTTCCCAGCGTAAAAAGCGCAAACCTCCGTCTGCCTTGCGTGTTCGTGTTCCAAGTCTCCCATCGACCAGTTGTTCTTGACCCATGTAATAAGACTTTTCGGGTGAGGTATGCTCCCCAAGTTATCCCACCGACACCAAACATACCTGGCAAAGGTTACGGGCCATAAACAGGCGAGGTGTAGACACTTGTCGTCACCGTCGTTTGCTATCTCACGGTGTTTATCCTTTCGGTGATTGCTCTGAAAAGCCATTCCGTATGGAGGGTCTGTCACAAGCGCGTCAGCCGGTGCCCCATCCATGAGGCGTTCCACGTCCTCGGCTTTGGTTGAGTCCCCACACAGGAGGCGGTGGTCTCCCAATATCCAAAGGTCGCCCGGTTTCGTGGTGGGCTCCTCGGGTACTTCCGGTACGTCGTCGGGGTCGGTGAGTCCTTGGGTTTCCTGCACTGGCTCCCAGTCAATCGGGACACCCCACTCTTGAAGCTGTTCTTCGTCCCACCCATCATTCGCGAGCATGTCTTGGTCCCATTCGCCGTGGTGACCGTTGTCTTTTATCATCCATCGCCGTTGCTTCTCTTCGTCCAAGTCGAGGACGTAACAAGGGACTTCCTTCCATCCGAGGGCGATGCAAGCCGGAGGCGTTGGTTGCCAGCGAAAACCTCCATTTGTGGGTTGACAAGGAGAGCCCGGTGTTGCATATAGTCCGGGTCTTCAGTGATGGACTTCTTTAGATTCTCCAGCTTGTCCTTCCGAATATAGCGGGGGTTATTCGGGTGAGTCTTCAGCTTGCGCGTCTCGATAAGCGTCGGCGGCGGTAAGTACATTGCGTAGGGTTTCGCGGATATGGTAGTCAGAGATGGCGAGATTTAGCAGTATCTCCCAGCTCTCGAGCTTTTGGTAGAACGCTCCGAAGTCGGCGGTCTCCCCGTGTTGCTTCATGGTGAAGACGAGGAAGTCGTCGCTCTCGTTAAGCATCCTTTTGACTTTGCGTAGGGTCATGCGTTGCTGAAGATTTGGTATTTGTCCACGAAGCTCTTGTCTATCTCGAGGAGGACGTTGGCTTGCTTGACGGAGTGGACGCTCGTGGTATGGTTGATGCGTCCGAGGCTCTCGCTTATCTCGCGGAAGGTAAGGCCGTGGTCGCGGAGGTACTTGCTGACCATGTGCCGGGTGTCGGCTACGTGTCCGCGCCTGTCCCTCTTGACGAGGTCGACCCACTCCAGACCCAGCGCCCGGACGCCACGCTTGGCCCTCTGCATGGCTATCTCCTTGTCGTAGTCCTTGTCTACCCGGGCCCCGACGTTGAGCCAGAGGCTCCCGGTTATTCCTTCTCTTTCCATTGCCTGGCACATACTGCGATTCGTTGACGTTCGTTGGGATACTCGGCGTTCATGGTCTCGTCGGCCATGCACCGCGACAGGAAGCCTGCCATGTTCTCTTGGGGTTCGGGTTTAGGAATCGGCACTGTCTACTATTTTTTGAGGTCTCTGAGGAGCTGGCGGTTGCATGGTGGGCAACTGCTCGCCTTCTTGTTGGGGTGGATGAACTTGGCCACGAGGTCGGTCAGCTCCTTCTGCGTCCTTTCGGCGTTGTCGCGGTCGAGGAACTCACGGATTCTGTCGACGTCCTGTGGCTTGATGTATGCGTCCCACTTTCCAAGGGGGCATGACGACGTCTTGAGCTTTGTTTTGGCGGGCATATAGCACCCGCAGAGCTTCGAGTCGGTGAACGCCTCGGTGACGAGGGGACCGCACGACTTGGTGTTCACCACGTAGTGCTCGCAGGCGTGGCAAATGGCGAGCTATCTGCCTTCTTTTGTGCGCTGACGAATAACATGGCGGAGCTTCTCTTTGCTTTTTTGGATAGACTTGTAGAACACGTCGACGGACACGCCGGATTCTTGGGATACCTCGGCCATGCTCCAGCCTCAAGATACAACTCCAAGACCTTGCGGTCAAACCATTTGAGGTGGTTGGCCATGAGTAGCGCCTCTTCCTTGCGTATGGCGTCGCGTAGGTCGTAGTCCGACACCAACTCTTTTTGTGGTGCGTCGCCTCTTGCGTACAGTTTGCGGAACTTGTTTGCGGAGTGTTTCCACATTGCGGTGTGAAAATATCCCGGCAAGTTTTGGACCTGGTGGCCTTTGCTTATGCCTTCGGCAATTTTGAGGTAGGTATGGTGGACGAGGTCGTAGGCGTCGGGGTGCAGGGCGAAGGCGGTTTGGACTAGGTCGTCGTAGTTCTCAGAAAACCACGCGTCAAAGTCCCTTCGTGCTGCGAAGCTCATCTACGAGGCGCTTGTAGTGGTGGAACATCTGCTCGAGTTCGGCGTGGGTGAACTTGCGCGTCTTCTTGGATGCAATCATGAGGCGCTCCGCCGTGCCTTCACCATGCTCTTGGTCGAGGTGGATGGAGAACAGGTACTGCTCTCCCGACCTAAAGCCGTTGCATCGCTTGCACTGAAACTGCACGTTGGTCTCGTCCCACCGGTACTCATGCAGGCCCTGCTCATAAAGTGCCCGGCGTCTACCTCGGTCCAGTGGCGGACGGCTCCGCACGTGTAGCATTCACCCATCCCCCTGTGGTCCGTCGCTCGGAGTCGTATGTACTGGCTAAATATCGCGTCCAGTTTCTTCACCATCGCGCTCCTCTTGGGTGTACGGGATGGCTTTCCAGCGCCCCCGCGAGTCGGTCGGGACGCTTTTGATGGCTTGGGCTTTCTTGAGTTCCTCTGCTTTGGCTTGTCGCTGTTTGGCATAGTTGTCGTAGAGTGCTTGGATTTGGTCGTCGGAGAGCTTGTCGGGCGTGGCCTTCTTGAGTTCGCTCCAGTTGGCCTCGCGTACCTCGGCACGCTCCCCTTCGTACTGCTTAAAGATATCGACTAGCTCGGGAAGTTTCAAACGCTCGAAGCGGACGGCGTACTCGCCCGTCTTCAGTCGGTGGCAGATTATGTGCCACTCCTCTAGCTTCATGGCTGGGAAGGCGTCGCGCAAATGGTGGACGGCGTCGATAAGGTCGCGGTCCGCTGTGATGGTCTTGGAACACTCGAGATAGTTCAGCGTGTCCTTTAGGAGGATGAGAAGCGTCGCCTCGGTGCGTGCGGGGTTGACGCGGTACGACGCGAGGACGTTGGTGCCCTCAGCCCAGGCTTTCGCCGGAGTCATCGGCGAGCTTTCGGAGATGCGCTGTAAGGAGTGAGCCATCTGTAGGGCCACGGTTTGCTCTGCTTTCATTGTGTTGGTTTTTGAGTGGGAAGAATCCGCGCCACCCGTTGGCGAGGCTCTGCCCTATTATACGAACGGCGGTTGGTTCGTCTCCGCCGGAGAGGTTTTGTAGTTGGTGTAGGCTTGCTTGCTCGCTGGCGGAGCTCTTGAACTTGAAGCCGTGCTCGTCGCGCTTGTAGTCCTTCCAGCTTTGCCAGGCTACCGAGAACTCCTTGGAGTCAAACGGCAACACCACCCCCTTCTTCTTTACTGTGTTTTCTTTTGTTCTTTCTCTTGTATTAGTAGAGGTATCATTTGGGGATGCTGCCTCCCCATTTTGGGTAGTCTGCCTCCCCATTTTGGGGATGCAGCCTGCACGAGTAGTGACGCAACGCACTCTGCCATTGAACGTTACGTCCACAAACCCACGCTCTGCAAGCTTGCGTAGGCTCCTGCCGATGGTGTTTCGTGAGATGCCGTACTCCGCCTGTATGGTTTCGTTGGACTTCATGAAGCTCCGCCCGTTGCCTGTGAAACTGTCTATCTCTGCGAGCAGGGCTTTCTCCACAAGTGTCAGGTCTCGGTCCAACCACACCTTGGCAGGTATCCATACGCCCTTGAAATTTCGTTCCATTCAAAAAAGTTGTGCCTGTGAATATATGGCGCGTGTCTCGTACCTACCATTGTCTCCCTTTGGTAGGGTTGCACCTCGTACCTCAAGGCCCTCGTCCAGTGCTTGCGCTTGGTTTTGGAGCCTGTGAAGTAGACGTACCGATGCTTGGCGCTTCGCTCCTTTCTGTTTATGGTGTAGTCCTGGTCCTTGTCGTAATGTCTAGAGTGCTTGCCTTCATCCGTGCCTATATCCGTCCGAGGCATTGTCGACCCAGTGTACAGCCAGTTCGTGGCCTGGTAGATATACCGTGGTGGCCTTGGGCGGTGTCTGCATAGCTCACAAGAATCAAAGGTGGCATAAGCCGTAAGCACGAACCAACAAAGAAGGAGAGGTCGTTCTTTGCCCTTTTGCTGTCAACCACAAGCCTATTCAGTTCGTAGACGTACTCGCTGTTCTGTTCTCCACACACGCCAACGCAAAGGCTAGGCGAGGCAGGCTTGCCGAAGGTGCACACCCCGACGAGCTGACGCTCTTCGTACAACCCGAAGGCGTAGGAGATAGAGCACAACCTCTTGGCGTAGTGTCTCTCCAGAATCCAAGGACGACACACCTCCGGTTCTATCCGATGCACCGAAAGTGTCATAGCCCACAATATCCAGAATCGCATTCCATGAAGCCGTCCAAGTCCTCAAGCGTCATCTGCGTCTTGTGTTTTCTAAAGTCCGCAAACGTCCCGTCGCGCCTGTAAGTATTCCAGTGCAGCGTCTTGCCGTTTTTTGCCTTTTTAGTCCTACCCGCCTCTTCGTGCTCTTCAAACCACGCATACTTTTCCGGAAATTTTTTTGACATGAGGTTTAAGAGAATTGGATTTCGGTGAAAGCATCCGACGCAGTTGTTTCGCTCTGCAAATCTTACGGGCTTGTCTTTCCAATATTCTTCAATTTGGTCTTTGTAGACATTGTTTTCAATGAGCGGAAAAACGTCTTTTCGATAGGTAAACGTCTGCCACTTCGTGTTCCCGTTTTTGTGTTTTCCTACTGGCAACTTTTCGCTACGAAAACCGCACTCGTCGTGCCTGTCCATGGCCTTTTGAGCCCGTGCCATTTCGTTTGCCCTAAATCCCAGGCGCATTTCTACTGGCTCTCCAATATTGTCAACAACCCATTGTGCAATGGGCTTGACCTTCATTTCACTTGTGCAAAATCTTCTCAAGGCTGAAGGGAGAAGGCCATTCTTTTCCATTACGTCGTCAAAAGAAGGGGAAGAAACCCAGTGAATTTCTTGTCCTGTAAACTGTTCAAGGTCGGCCATTGTATAGACTATCTCGTCTTCCTCTGCGGTCGCAATAAATTCCTCCTGTATTTTGCTTTCAACGTACTTTTTTATCCAAGGGTCTTTGGGAGCACACCGCTTGTCCATGATTCTAACAAGGGCAAACAAATTAAAGTCTGCGGGGTAGTGTTGCATGAGATAGGCTGAGGTCTGGCCTCCACTTATGCTATTTACCGTCTTCATACCTCCCCCTCTCTGATGGCTTCCAACTCCGTAAGCTCGTACTCCCGGAACAACACCTCACCCATGAGCTGGGTGAAGGTGGTGTCCTTGTACTTAATAATCTCGGGAGCGTGGCGAAGGATGCCTCGTGGGTTCTTCTTTATCCAGTTCTGGACGGTCGCGGTGGTGACGCCCAGCTCGTCGGCGCATTGCTTCTGCGAGCCGTACAGGGTCTTCAGGTAGCTCTTCATGCTTTGGTGTATTTGATGAGGCCCCACAGGATGGAGACCTCGGTGGTTGGCTTCATGTACCTCGTGTACTTCGCGCCTTTGGTTGGCTCCTTGTATTGCAGCCTGGCGCGTGTAGCCTGCGTCTTACTTACCATGCGATGTTTGACGCGAGCCTGCTGTATGCTAGCGCGTGTGCGTCCCATGATTTCGGCGATGGCCTTGTCGGTGCTTCCTGCCTTGTGCAACTTCTTGAGGGTTTGCACTTCCCCGGTGGTCCATTTTTTGTGTTGTCTGTTCATCTCTTGATTTTAATTAGCCCCCAAAAAAGCGAGAGGGTCGTGTGTTTCTTGTTCTTGCCTAGCCTCACCTTCAGCGTGAGCACGCTGTCGGTCGGTAGCTTCTCTTTCCAGTTCTTGAAAAACTCATTCGGCGGTGTGATTTTGTGGAATAGGTTAGGCTCGCCCTTGGCAAACGTCAGCCACTCGGAGCCGTCCCACTTGCCGACGTCGTAGATAGCGCCGTCCCCCATGGTCCAAGCGCATAGATACCACCCGGTCTTCTCGGGGATACCCTCGTGCCAGTAGAAGGGGTTCACGGCTGCACCTCTTTCTTGATTACGTCGCGGGCCTGTAGGGCGATGCGTGCCAGGTGCAGGACGCGTTGGTCGTAGCCGTCGTCCATCGAGCCAGCCGAAGCCATGGCACAACCCACAGCCCACGACGCAATGATGCCCTTTGTGGTTTCGTCGTCGTTGGCCTTTGGCTTAAAGCCTCCGCCGCCTGAGAAGCCGGGGCGGTCGAGCTTTAGGCGTGGCCCCCACTTCGTTTGGTTGTGTTCCTTTACGACGACCTCGTCGCCGGGCTTCCACTTGTCTTGAGTGAGGGCGTTGACCTCTCCCACGAGTCCGTTCTCGAGGATGCAGTCGAACTTGTAGAACGTTTTCCCGTTGCTCTCGAACGAGCTGCGGGGTCAGGTTTTGGATTTTGGTTTGTTCCATGGTTTTGAATTTAGAGTGTTTCTACTTGGGTTGTAAATACGAAGCCCTTGGCTTCAATCTTGGGACGGCACACCTCCCACACGCGGGGCGAACCCCAAAACCAACGGGTAGGGCTGTCGCGCTCCGGGTGTTGGCTGTCGATGGTCCACCTGTACCCGATACTCTTCATGTGGTCGGGGTCCATTTGGTGGCCGTTGTCCGGCATGCACAAGGTCGGCACGTCGAAGGTCGTTTGGTAGGTAGGCTCCTGCGAGCTCCTGCTAGGTATCCGTTGTCAATCATGCGTTCCGCTGGATGTCTTGTTTGAATGCGTCCCAAAGGGCGTCGAACTTGCGCTTGAAGTCGTCCGCGTCGCGGGCTACTTCTTGGCGTGTGAAGTTGGCGGTCCACTCGTTGAACGACTTGGCAGGCTGGTCCGGGTAGACCGTGTGCGAGATTCCGTTAGGCTTGAGCATTTTCGTCTTCTTTTTTGAGGTTGAAAAATTCGGTGTTGAACCAGACCTGGATGCCGTGCACGCTGACGTCGAACATCTCGGCACGAAGCAAGACCTCACCGTCTGGCTTGTAGGTAAACATTCCGTAGTTCAACAGGTAGAACTCGACGCTTTTTTGAGGCCACCCTGTCTGTTGGGTAACCCATGCAGAGGCATCGCTCACTGGGTTCTGGCCTTTGAATACCACCGTGCCGTGGTTGGGGGTTGTTGTTGTGTTGTTCATGGTGTGTGTTTTTGTGTGTTTGATGAAGGGGGGCACGAAGCCCCCCGGTTTCGTTTCTGTGCAAATTACAGGCGGTTGTATTCTTGTTCAAGGAACTGTTCAACCTTGACCCTCGCGCGAAACTTACTTGGCGCAGAGTCTTCAATGGTTCCCGTGACACGTTCAACCCCGTCACGGGAGTAGGTCACTGTTGCGTCGTATGCCCAGCGCGTACCAACGCGCTCCAAGCGGGCTTTGACAGTACAGCAACGGTAGGTGGCCTCGATGCACTCGTAAACGTGCTTTTTCTTGTCAGTAGTAATAAATCTCATAGTGTGTGTGTTTGTTCGTTTGACTTGTTGGGGTAAAAGTACAACCTTTCTTCTATCCACACAAGCAATCATCAAAGTTTTTTGCAAAAAAAGACCCCCCGACGTTTCGGAGGGCCTCCCTTATCAAACAAAAGTTTACACTACTTCCTCTCAAAAAAGGAAACACAGAGCGGGGTTATCCCTACAACACAAAGGACAATCCCCGGCCAAGATAGGCCGTTCTCGTGTATCTGCCAAAGGGCCTCGAGGACAATCGCCCCGCCTATGGTTCGCTTCGCAGACCACCTCCGGAGGTTGCCTTTCTCTCGAAAGATTTGAGACACGTCTAAGGCCATGGCCATAGCGAGCCAAGGGTTTACCTTTCTCTCCACCTGTTTCTCTTTTAGACGGCTTCTCTTACTGTCCACTTGTAGTCGTCCTGGCGTTCCTGTACAGTAGCCACCACCCCCCGAGGCGTGGCGTGGCAAAGTTCTTCTCGGTGGCCCATCCGGCGTACCTGTCGCCCAGCTTCTTGTAGCTACCGAGGCGTAGGTGGTGGACGGTTCTTTGCTCTAGATTCATAGCCTGCGTTATCCTGTCGACCGTTACGGGGAGGTGCCACTTCTGGTGGTCGTGGCCTCGGAGGATGAAGTCCGCGTCGGGGAAGTCCTTCTGGTCGATGTCCGCGCCGAGGATACCCTTGGAGCGTTTGGCGCCTCCGCCGTACCCGTGGTGATAGTGGACGTTGAAACGCTTACGGCTTGAGCCGTTGCGGTGTGGCGTAACACAAAGCCACCCGGCATACCCTCCTACCTCTACGTGTCCGCCGTTGCCGTTTATGATTTGCGCGACCCGGTCGATGGGGGAGACCATCATGCGCTTCTCGATGTTCGTCTCGTGGTTGCCCTTGGAGATAAACTTGATGACGTCGGCGTACTTGCTCAGCTTCTCGCCCACGTCTTGGATAACCTCGTCGACGTACACGCATGACTTGTATTCGGGCCTCAGCTCGGCGTAGTTGCCACGAGGGTCGAACCGTCCCTGCATGAGGTCAAACAGGTCGCCGAAGATGAACACACCCGCGCCCAGCTCACGTGCCTCGTCGAGGTGCCTGTGAAGAAGCGTGCGGTCGCACTTCATGGCGTCGTAGTGGATGTCGGAGATGAACAGGAAGTGTTCCTTGCCTTGTCGCTTTTGGATGTCTACGTCCACGTGGTGAACGGTTCGGCTTTTTCTTAGTAGGTCCACAGGGCGTTGGGGGTTTTGTTGGGGTCCATATCTACGTGGATGAAGTCATCGCTCACTCCAATGCGATTGAAGCCTGCGTCGAGCAAAGCCTCAAGGAGAAGAAAGCGACGTCGGCTGTTTGTGATGGCGATGTCGACCGCCCACCCGAGAAGGTGGCTAGACTTTGGACTTCCTCCACAGGCTCGGTTAGCTTCTATCGAACGGAAGCCCGAGGAGATTATCATGGGGTACCCGTATATATCGCGGGCGATGTCAAGGGCCTGCACGACCTCGTGCTCCATGAGCTCGCCGGAGCCTGGCCTGTCCGGGCTGTCGAACTCGGACAGCTTGAAATACTTGTACATATCAGAGACCTTTCTTGGCGAGTAGAATCTTGAGCTCGTGGATGCCTTCGACGCATTCCTTGAGCATGGTCTTGAGTTCGCTTTGGTCATTCTCTAGGCGGTAGACCCTTCCCTTGAGTTTGGCTACCTCGGAATTCAAGGATACCCAAACGCCGACCACGCCCACAAGGGCAGGGACCAAAGTTGTCAACGCTTCAATGTTCATTGCTTGTATAGTTTCTGCACTCCGTCCGGTCCGGCTACGATGTAGAACCCCGTCGGCAGGTCGTCGAGTGGTCGGTAGACTCGGCGCCCGCTGAGGTCGTAGACTTGTATCTCCGCTGGGAGGGTGCGGGTTGGTAGGTTGAAAGCTCGGGGGTACACTCGCTTCCCCATACGCCGAGGAAGACGAGAAGGTCGTTCACGTCTACGGCGCCATCGCCGTCGAGGTCGTACTCACAAAACGACGTGCAGCCGTACTCAGTCAAGAAGAGGAGTAGGTCGCCGTTGCCTACTTGGCCGTTGCCGTCGAAGTCGTAGGGGCACTCGCTAACGTTTACGCAGAACTCGAACACACGGCTTTCCCAGTCGCCGGAGATGTCCGTCTCGACGAGCACGCCGTCGACCGTTACGGACAGCTCGCCCCCGTAGGGCATCCCGTCGCCCCCGGCGTCGTAGAAGGTGAGGGTGTAGCACCCCGGAAAGAGGCACGCGTCGTAGTTGTACTCGACAATCCCTGCCGTATATCCGTCCTCGGAAAGCACCACGCCCTCGGGTCCTTCCAAAACCCACGACGTCTCGTTAGCAAAGAACCCCGTCGTGAGGTCCATGGCAAACAGCGCCCCCGGCTCGTAGCTCACAAAACCCGAAAGGGTGTCGTTGGCGGGGTACTCGTCAAGCGGACTCACAAGCGACACCAAGAACTCCCCGTCTAGCGGTACGTTCTCGAAGGTTACGGTGTACGACTCCCCCGGCAGGAGGTCGTAGACGTCTTCGCTATACGTCGTGCCGTCCGATTCAAGGACGACGGACGCTGTACCTAGCGGAAGGTTGCCTAGCACGTCGACGGAGGCGGTGAGGTTTTGGGTTTGTTGGCAGAAGGTCGCCTCGTATTCTAGGCTGTTTAAGGCGATGTCGTAGTCGACGGGAGGGAGACACCCCGGAGAGTCGAGAAGTGAGCTTCTAGGCCCCTGCAAAAGGGCGTGCATACGCTCGGCCTGTCCCTGCGTAAACGCATCCCGGCAAGCGTCGCTCGTGTAGTCCATGTAATTCGTTACCATGGCCCCCTCACAAGCGGGTGAAACGCACGACTGGTTGGGCGTAGTGGGTGGCGTGTCGCAGACCATGTCGCCCTGCGTCTCGCAATTGGTCTCGGCGCCACACGAGAACGTATTGAAGAAGGTATGTTGGAGGCTGAGGTAGTGGCCCAGCTCGTGCGTCAAAGTCTTGCCCTGCGTGAAGGGGGTGACTTGTACGCGGTTTGCTAGGATAACCACGCCGTCCAAACAGTTCCCCGTTGGTCCGGTGTAGGCGTACCCTTGAATCCCTCCGCCTCCGTTGTTGCCTTCTATCTCCGGCACGACGTAGACGTTTACGTACTCCGCGACGTCCCAGCACGCGATACTCTTAACCTCGAAGTCGGGCGCCCCTCCGCTCGTGCTACTGATGGCGATGCCTCGGCTACAAACTCGGGGATGCCCGAGAGGTCGTGGCGTGTGATGCCGTTGGACGGGCTCCCGTCGGGGCCACGTTGCGCGAGGCAGAAGTCTATCTTCGTGTCGACACCTATACCGTCGCCACTTCCCCCGGGCTCCTTCCTGAATTGCGCGTTAACCTCGGCGAGGGTCTCCTCTATCCTGTCGGCTGTGATGTTTGAGCCCTCCCCCACGGGCTCGCCTAGGTGCATGACGTGGAAGACAATCGGCAAGGTCTTCTCCTCTTCGTCCACGAGGTCCGCTTGGAAGGCAGGCAACCCCATGAAGTACGGGTTAAAACTTACGCACTGGCTTAGGAGGTTGTGGCTTACGAGGTAGAGGGTTAGGAGTAGGGCGCTTCTCATTGAGCCAGTTCTTGAGGAGTGTGATGTTCTGCTTTCTTGTCATTCGCTGAAGATGTACCGGGCGAGGTCGGGGTCGATTTGACCCGTCCCCGTAGAGATGGTCATGCCGTTTTGGTAGTAGACCGTCTTGTCCGGTGCCATGTCGGGGGACTGGTTGCTATTGTACTCCGGGAAGAGGCTCGAATTTTGACAGAGGTAGTCGACCATGCGGGCCGTATAGAACTGGGCGTTCTGCCGTGCGTTCTCAATCTCCCGGTGCAGGTCGGCTTGTGAGATAGGGGCCGTGCTGTCTGACGTGCGGATAACGAGCCCACCGTTGTCGAGCTTGACGTACAGCGTAGGCAACACCTCCACCATAGTCCACCAGCACGTAGCCTTGCGGACGTAGGTGTCGAGGAGGGTGGCGTAGTCGCCCGACACCCCGCTACCTGCGATGTCGTTCTTGAGTTTGTTTAAGAGGTCCGTCCCAAGGAACTGCTGGAGGTACTTGTCCTGCGCTAGGATGATGGCAGGCGCAAGGACTTGGTCCTCTACGCTTCCGTTGATGGGGGTGATGCGCTTAAGGTAGTCGGCGTTGACGAAAAGAACTTCTGCTGTGAGTGCCATTTATTGTGGTGTTGTCCAGTTTTTTGGTTTCAAAAATCCGCGCTTGTCAGGGCTCGTATCGCGTGGACGCTTGGCGACGAGTGGGTCGTTGACTTCAAGCGGTTCGAGGCCGGCCTCACGAATGAGGGCGCGGGCTTGGTTTACCGAGATGCGCTCGTTGTTCTTGCGGAGGTAGGTGCGACGCTGCCAGTAATGCTGGCATGACCCACCGCCTTTATGCAACCACGTGGAATACGTGTCTGCCCCGTTTGCCCCCCATCCGGGGTTCACGGCGCGGTTGCCGGATTCAATTATATCCTCCTTTCTCCATACGCGGTTCCCGGCTCCCACCATCTTCGTGCAGAAGTCGCGCGAGGGGTTGCCGTTCTTGCCTGTCACCTTGGGCGCGTAGGCGTACCGCACGCGGATGAGTTCGTTGTCTTGCTCGGAGACGCCACGGCTAGCACGCTCGGCGCTACTGCCGGGGATGGCACGAGCAAACGTCCACAAGGCGTCCTGCATATTCTCGGTTTCGTAGTCGACCTTTCTCTCGTCGATGAGTTCCCACTCGTCCTCGTCCATCTCTTCGCCCTTGTCGATGAGCCACGTCGCTACCTCCTCGCTTGCCTTGAACTTGTCCTCGGACAGCTCGGCGGTAACGGTAGGCACCTCCTCCTCCTCTACCTTCTCAACGGAAACCACGGCAGGCGTTCCGGCTGCGTTCAAAATAGACGAGACGGCGTCCTTCAAGATGCGTTGGTAAGGCTTGACGACTTGGTTGTCGAACAGCTCGCTGGCAATCTCCAGCTCTTGGGTGTTGCCAAGCTGTCCGGCTGTCTTGACACCAAACATGGCCGAAGACACCACGCGGTGTCCAATCATAATCTTGTCAGAAACCTCTGTGGAGAGGAACTGGTACTGCTTGTCGCGTCGGAAAGGGGGAACGGGTCGAAGTCGGGCTTGCGGTCGGGCTGGTCGGAGAAGGTCATGATAAACTTTCCCGCGTTTGTCGCCCCGGCTAGTTGCCTCTCCACGTCGTTACGAATCTTCCTCCGCTCCTCCTGTGACGGCGTGCCGTTCTTGAAGGCTAGGTGGAAGGACGGCGCCATGCCGTTCTTGATATTGTTGATGTGGTATTTGCCGATTTCCTTGTCAAGCTCGATGTAGTCGATGGAGCCGATGTAGTCGGGCTTGGGGTAGTAGTACGACCCGGGAGAGAACGGCTTGACGTACAGGATTTGCACGGGGTACTCTACGGCCTCCTCGGGGTCAAACGCCTTGACGACCTCCGGCTCCTGGCGCTTGTCGCTCCAGTCCTTCGAGTAGTAGTAGAACTCGCACTTCTCGTCCTCGTTTACTTCTCCGCTTCGCACGTTTTCAAAAGGGCAGTGCCGGACCTTTGTGATAGTCGTGCGGTCGATGGAGTACACAACCTCGAGGGCGAAGCCTCCTTGGATTTTTAGGTCGAGACACGCCTTGCGTACCTCGTCGTCAAGGCCCCACTCCTGAATCTTCAGGCGGCTTCCAGCGTGTCGGCCTGTACACCGTCGCCAAAAATCATGTAGGCAATGGAAGTGCAAAGCGCGTTGTGTGTGGCGCTCGACTTGTAGAGGTCGATGAGGTACTGGGGGAAGAGGTTGTCGTCGCCGTAGTTCACGTAGCCTGATTGGAGGGTCGTTCGGCGTAGCTTCTCTCGACGTATTCTTTGAGCTTGAGGAGTTCCATGGTTATTCGTAGTAGATGACGTTGTCCGGAATGGATGGAGTGTCGAAGTCGTAGGCGGTTTCGTCAAACAAGATACGGCACGGCCCCACCTCGCAAGTGCCCACCACCGACGCGTCGTCAGGGTCTAGGTTGGTGTCGCTGTTCTGCCCGTAGATGGTGTAGGTATACAGCCCCGACTCGGTGAGAAGGATGTTGCCTGACGTCGGGTTGTCCGTGGCCGTGGAGATTCTGAACTGCGAGTAGCGTTCGTTGTCGTAGGTGACGGTGGCGATGAAGGCGTAGGTCTGCTCGCTCGAGTCGTTACGAAGCACGACGAGGTAGTCCGTAAAGGACGCCAGGAACTTCCGCGCCTCGAAGGGCGTGCAGAGAATCTTTTGGCCTGCTTGGTTGGGTCGTAGTGTTATCATGCTTTAAGCAAAAAAGGGGAGAGCCAACGCCCTCCCCCTCCTTTGTATAACGGTCCTAGGCAGTGCCTCGGCTTATGTCGTAGGCGTGAGCGTGAGGTTGGTATCCGTAGTGTCCCAGAATGGAGCCGGGATAGCTTCCTCAGCCGTGAACTCCAACGTGTACCCGTTCAAGTCTCCGTAGGCGGTGCCTGTCGTGAGTGAACCACCCGACAACTCACAGCCTCGCGTGTGGCCGAGGACAAAGTAGTTGTCGTTGTTGTCCTGCACCACGATACCCAAGCGACCTTTGGCAAGGTTGGTGAGCTCAATGATGTCGTCTACCACAGGCTTATTCAGCACCAAGGACAGCACCTGCGTGTAGTACACCGTGCCGTTTTCAATTGATGAGTTGACGGTCTGCGTCAGGCTGGAGGAATTCTTAGGGCTCACGTAGTCGTGGGCCACTGTTCCAGCCTTTGCTGTAACGTCACCAACGGCGGCGTCGTAGACCCAAAGGTCAGAGGTGAAGCTGGTGTCAGCAGTACCGCCGGCGACGTCTACAATCCATACGTTCTTGACCCCTCCGAGGGCATCCCGGCAAGGGAGCGAACGTCCTGTAAGTGTTAATGTACAAGCCATTTTTTCTTGGGGTTTGTGAAGTTGGGGGAGCCGAAGCCCCCCTCCCTCGGTTAGTTATCAAGTGTCGCGACGAACGCAAGCGGCGGAAGCCTCGTCCACAATCTGCGTACCTCCGTCAAACATCATCAAGATGCGAGTGAGGTCGGCACCCGTGGTGTTGCGCAAGTCGATGAAGCGAGCCTCCACGTGGTCGGTCAACACGTTAGTACCAAAGTACAAGTTGTCCTTGCGAGAAGCCAGGAGCGTGTCGTCAGGGAATCCAGCGGGGCAAATGATTTCGTAGCCCAAGTAAAATTTCGCCATCTGCGTAGCCAACACGGGGTTGTTGTCGTCTGCGGCCAAGAACTGGAAGTAAAGCTGGAAGGTCTTACGGCTCATGTAGATAACCGTGGCAGGGTCGCCAATCAAGGCGTCAGGCAAGTCAGCAACCAAAGATGCAAGGTGAGTAGCGATGCCAGTAGTGGCGTTGTCGTCACCCGTGAAGGCACCGTTTACCAACGTCTCGTTGGTTCCGGCACCCGCGACGTACTTGGCCATGATGCCGTCGTACAAGTCGTAGGTGGGGGACCCTCCGTCGGTGAAGTCGTAGTTGCCCTGCCAGATGTTGCGCTCGATGCTTTCAGCAACGCGAGCACTAACGTACTGGGCAAGGAATTGCTCGTAGTCGCCAGGGACGGGAGCAAAAGCTCCGCGCATCTGCTCCGCGGCCCAAGATTGTGCGAGCTCGTGGTTGCAGATTTCCTCGTTGACTTGCAACTCGGTGGTCACGAGCTGGACGTCGTCAATTTGCAGAGAGCCGTATGTTGTGGCGTTAAAGTCGCACGAGCGCTCTCTGATGGTTCCACCTGACAACTTGCGGAGGTTGATTTTGTAGCGAACGTTCTCAAGTACGGAGCAGTACCCGTTCGCGATGGTGTCTGCTGAGAGGATAGCAGGGGCTACGAAGGGAACGGCGGCCGTCCCTGCGTAGTTGCTATTGATAACCATATCGGCCATATCTTAACTATTAAATTGGTTTGCAAGGGCGCGGACGCGCTCTTCGATTGTCATGTTTGCAAGGTCGAGTGGCTCGGCCTTGGGGGCGCTTGGTGCCTTGTGCTTGAGGCCACCGTGGGCGCTCATCTTGTGCAACTGCTCCAAGCGTTCGTTGGTTTGTGCGAGTGCCTCCTTGAGCAAGTCAATCTCGGACTTCTCTTCGACGGCGCTCAACTCCTCCTTGGCCTCCTCGGCTTCGGGTTCTGCTTCAACCTCTACTTCCACCTCGACCTCTTTCTCGGCCTTTGGTGCTTCGGGGTTGACCTGCATTTCCTCCTTGTCCTTGTAGCCCATCTCCTCGTCGTCCTCTTCTGCCTCTACTTCGGGTTCGGGTTGTGCATAGATTTCTTCCACCGCTACTGCGATGGCTTGAGCGACTTCTTCACCGAGGTCGGGGAATCGCTCTTGGAGCATGGCGAAGACCAGCTCGGCGTTCAGTTCTACTTTCATGTCGGTAGTTTGTTCCTCGTCGGAGGAGAGTTTCTTCTTCTTCTTTGGCGGTGGGTCGCAGGCGGTGGGGTGTCCTCGACACAGCTTCTTGGCCCGCTTTGTTGGGTCGATGTTAGGGACGTTGGCAGGCTTGCCGTCGGCGCCTTTGCCTTCACCCTTGCCATCCGACACGGGCTTCTGGACCTTGTTGATTTTGCCGATGTCTCCGATGGAGATAACCCCGCCGTCTGCGAGGGTGTAGTCGCCAGGGGGAAGCGGGATACGCTCGCCCTCGTCGTTGATGATGTAAGCCTCGCCGTCCTCTACGAAGTCGTCGCCGTCGGTGTAAATGACGGTGCCGTTCTCAAGGGTGGCTTCTGCCAGTTCGGTACGTGACTGCTCAACCGTCAAGTTGACGTTGAATTTGTGGAACAGTTCCTGCACTCTTTCTTGGATGGTCATGGGGTGCCGTTTTTTATATGAGACTTTGAAAGGGTCAATTCTGAACTTTTGGTGAAAATTCTTTTTCAAGGTGGCTCATCAGTTCCTCCTTGAGCTTGGACTCCGCCCAACGCTTCGCAGCCTTGCCACCCCACAAGAGGTACGAGATGTATCCGCACGAGGTGCTGTCGCCTTCCTCGTAGTACACCTCGGCACGTGCCAAGTACGAGGCCATGCGCTTCACGGTCTCGAGGCTGAGGGGTTCGCCTTGGGCTAGTTGTTGCGCCCGGACCTTGCCTGTCTGCGTGGCGCACTTGTTGCCTCCCTTCTCGTTGAGTTCGATGCCTCGCTTGGCGTTGTTCCTGACAGCCTCGGGATAGTCGCTGTAAGACTCCATCACAACCCGCGTTCCAGACTTGGTCCGCTTGTCGGTCTTCACAATCGCCTTGGCCAGCTCAGACAGCATCTCGTCTTCTTGGCTACGTTGTATAGCAGGGCTGAAAAAGCCTCAATCGAGAAGCCCTTTACCTTGCCCTCCTTGACCCACTCCTGCCATATAGCCTCGTTGTCCACCTTAACAGCCACCATCCACGTACCGACGGGGACGTCGAGGTCGTAGAGGTGCGACTTGTCCTGCTCCTTGTTCTCCACAATCCACGACTCCACCACCGTAAGGCCGTGGATTTGGTGTTCGTGTTCGAGGGTGTGCTTGGCTTGGTTGCCGTGCTTGAGGTACAACTCACTTGCCTTGCGGACGGTGTTCTTGGAGAAGTAGACGTAGAACTCGTCCTCCCCGTTCTTGCGGAAGATAGGCTTGTCGGGTACGAGGGCAGGTCCGATGAGGACGCGCTTGTCGGCGTCCACCTCAGCGAACTGCACGCGCTGTTCCTTGAGTGCGATGAAGTCGAGCTCGATGGCTGGACGGTCGACGAGGGAGATGGCGTCGATGCCGTACAGCTCTGCCTCTTCGTCGATGATAAGTTCTACGATTCTCATAGTGTTGCTTGGTCTTGGATTTGTTGGTTGGCTTGTTGTGCGTTGCTCACGTCCTGAGCCACGACGTAGGCTTGGATGGGTTCCTCTTGGCCTGCTCCCTCACCGAGGAAGGATAGGTCTAGCTGTGGTGCTTGCGTGCCCACACCTGCACCCGCTCCAGCGGATAGGCTAGTGCTTGGCGTGTCGGGCTCTCCGCCTCCGCTACCTTGGAAGGTTTGGGCTTTGATTTTCTGAACGTTGTTTAGTCCGGCCTTGACGGCTGCAACGGCTGCGAGACCACCGAGGACAGGTCCGACAAGCGGAATGCCTGAGAGGGACTTGTACGCCTGCACCGCGCTTTCGTAGGTAGAGATAAGGGCTTGGGCGGATTGTATCTTTTTGGACCGTTCAAAGGCTTTCTTCTGCTCCTTCTCGCTGTCGCCTTCGAACGCGGAATTGAGGTCGGCGAGGACGCCCAAGGTCTTCTTGGTTGTCTCGATGAGCATCTCCTCGTCGCCAAGGACAAGGTCGCGGAATGCCTCCGCCTCTTCTTGTCTTAGCCTCTTGCGTTTCTCGCTCTCGGTCTCGACCGCCTGCGTCTGCATTTGCTGGACCATGAGCGTCCGACCTACGGCGTCCTCCTCTTGTGGTATCTCCTCAATCTCCGCCCTAGCTTCACGCAGTCCGTCGCGTGTCTCTTGGAGTAGCTCCAGTTGTTCACGGGCCTGCTCAATCAATTGCTGGTTTAGACCAAAAATGTTGGTCATAAGCTCGGTCTGCACTGCCGAACTAGCGCCCCGTGCATCTGCGACCGCAATCTCTGCGTCTGCGACGGCTTGCAACCTTTCCTCCGTCTCGCCTTGCAGTTCAATCTCCTGGCGGAGTAGTCGGGCCTTCTCCTCTTGGATGGCTACGTTCTCGTCCGCGATGCGCTGGTCTATCTCCGCAGCCATCTCGGCGAATTTGATTCGCTCCTCGATGGAGAGGCGCTCGTCGTCGCGTTGCCTTTTCAGTTCTTCTACCTCTGCCCGGCTTTGTGCGGTGACGACGGCAAGGTCGCGTTCCCTGTCGGCTAGGTCTTGCAGTGCAAGGTCTAGGGCAACGGCTTGAGCCGACCCACTGAACGCCTCCTTGGCAAACTCACCCACAGCCTTGGCCGTGTCGAGCATGGCGCTACCAACGGCCTTGGTTGCATCGACGACGGGGTTGGCCTCGATGTAGATTTTGGTAAGGCCGTCCGCCGCGAGGCTCGCAGCCTCTTCGAAGTCGCCAGAGAAGACAGCACCGATGGCTTTGCCCAAGAGGCCGAATCCTTCGATGAGGGCTGTGACTTTGTCGGTAACGTAGCTCTTGATGGTGTCGGCAAAGCCGATGACCTTCTCCTTGAGTGAGTCGAGCATATCGCCCGGGCTACTAAACGCGTCTACGAATCGGTCCTTGAGTTCGGTGACTTTCTCGGTGATGCTTGCCAGCGCCTCTTGCGGGTTGTTAAACGCGTCCACAAGGACGGTCACAAGCTTTTCGCCTACCTTGACGACCGAGTTGATGACAGCACCGAGGCCTGCCATGACGGCCTGCAAGGCACCCGCTACCTTTTTGTTTTCAAGGAATGCAGAAAGGATAGGCTCGAGGACTTTGGTGAGAAGGCCAAAGAGACCCGTCGCAGCCAACGCAGCACCCACGGCTTGGAAGCCTGTGACGCCTGCATCTGCCGAAGCCTCCAAAGCCTCGCCCGAAGCCTTGGCCTCTTTGGCTAGGTCCGCCGTCGCGTCGGATGCTTTGTCCGCGCTCTTGGCTACATCCTCCAGTTCGTCGTTCAGTCCCTCGGTGGCCTTGTTGGCTTCCTCAAGGTTCTTGCCGATTTTGGCCGTGGCCGTCTCTACGCCTCCCGTGTCGGCGTTGAATGTTAGGACGACTTCTTGATTGCTTACAGCCATGTGATGAGCTTAGAGATGAGGAACGCGATGCCACCCCAGAAGCCGACGTAGATGCACGTGGCGAGGAAGTAGTCGAGAGGGATGAGCCACCGGGGTAGGCGTCTCTTCACCTTGTGGTGCTGGAGAAGGTCGATGGCCTTCATGATGTGTTCGGGGTGCTTCATTGTGTAGGAGGTGTAGTTGTGAGGCGGGCACGGCAGAGACTCATGGGTGAGGTGCCACCGGGAACGCCTACAGGTATAGTCACCCAGTTGTATCCGTACCTCTCGCAACACGTTTGCGAACCGAAGTCGGGAGATGATTCGGTCGAGCTGTTAAACAGGACGTATTGGTAGGAGCGATTGAATCCGGTTGGGATGTCGGCGCAGATGGCCACGTCGGATAGAATCTTGATAAGCTCGACTTTGCACAACCCCTCGACGTTGGCGTCGTACTCAATCTTCAGGACCCGCCAGTACGCGTCCTTGATGAAGATGTTGTCCGAGAACTCGAAGCCTGCAAGGTCTACGTTGTCGAGCCTCATGTGGCAGGTCATGATGCGAGCCTCGTTGGCGTACAGCTCGGTGGCATACTGCGCCCAATATTCGAAGTACAGCGTGTTGGCTGAGTTGACCTCAATGGGAATGAACGGAGCCTCTGAGCCGTAGTTCAAGTCCAATGAGGACACCCGCGCCACGCGGTCCGAGTAGTTGGAGAAGATGGGTAGCTCGGTTTTCGTCACGGTATCCGGTGAGCTGATGTCGTCCTCTAGATACCAATCACCGTAGGCCGAAGAGAGTCCAGTCCAGTAGGCGACCATGGGGAGGGGGTTCTTTACGGGTTGGCCGTCGGCTTGCACGCTCCGGTGGATTGGGATGTCCATGCCAGGAATCAAGCTCATCATGTACTGCCCGAAGGTGGTCTCTATCTTTTGGTTGCCCTTGGCGAAGTCGTTGCCCGGCTCGGTGATTTTGTACTCACCGTAGACCCTGTCGAGGGACTTCTGCACGGCGTCGGAGATGAAGTCCCCGCCCTTCTTGTACGTCCACAGCGTCTCCTTCTTTTGTAGGTCGGTGGTGGGTTTGATGGTGACGTCCTTGGAGTAGTCCACCTTGCTCGTCCAGTCGTACTGCGTACCCGTTGCCACGTAGTCTTGGAAGGGCTCGATGATTAGGTGGTTGGGCTTGTTCTTGTCCGGCACGAAGACGAGGTTGAACATCTTCTGCAAGCCGACGAGGAAGTCTATCTGCTTGACCTCCGGCAGGGAGGCAGCGACGTCTACGTCGAACTCGGAGTTGGCCGGGCTCGTGTCGTCAACGAAGAAGACGGTCGTGTTCTGCGTCAAGCCTAGCGTCTCGCCTCCACGGATTAAGCCGTAGTTATCTACCTCGTAGCGAACGGAGAGCGTGTCGTTCACCCCAAGGTCGATGCCGTTGCGTTGGAAGCCCGTGCCGTCGTGCCCGTACCGCTGTAGGTCCATGTGGCCGTCTGAGAGAATTGGTTTGAGGAGGTAGGCAAGAACAGGTTGACGGGCTGGTCGTAGTCCGAACCGTTTTTCTGGATGAACATTTTGATGCTCGTGGTGTACGTCGAGTCGTACCCGCTCAAGCTGACCTTGAGGCGTATGGAGTACCGACCCGCCACGGGCGCCGTGTACTGGTAGGTGGTAGCGTTGAAGTTGCCCCCGGCGTCCCATGCGTCGACAATGGTGTCCTTGAGCTGTAACGTTCCGCTCTGCGAGCCTCCGCTGTTCTCAAATACTTGCACGCTGTTAATCGCGACGCAGTTGTTGGACGGCTTCTCCTCCGCCTCGGGGTATATGTTCCCGTTGACGCACGGCAGGTACATATCCTGCGTGGGGCTCGCGCTGGCAGGGTCGACAAAGAAGTCGCTCTCCCACGTGAAGCCTGCCTCGTCCATGACAGCGTCGAGGAGGGAGTACAAAGAGACGAACGGCGTGAACTGATTTTGGTAGATGCCCTCGTCGCTACGCCATGGGGGGTTGCCTGCGTCGTTACCCTCTTGGCTCCAGTTGAATCCACGGTCGACGAGACGTAACGTATGTACGGAGCGATGCCCGTCGAGGCGGTCCATGAGTTCTCGAGGTTGGTGCGGTTCAGTTCGTGGTCAAGTGAGGACAGGTCGAGGTCTGAAAGCATACCGTCACCGACGGCGCTCTTGAGGTCTACGGCACCACCAAAGAAGACCAGCTCAATGTCGGCGTACTTCTCCTTTTGAAGGTAGATGGCTTTGATTTGGCAGAACCCCGAGATGAGTGGGATGGAGTCGCGGAGCAGTTGCGCGGGGATGCGTTGCTTGACGTTGGACACACCGACTGCGTGGTGTCGTTGATGGGTCCGAAGTAGTCGAGGTTGTTGGGCGTAGCGGGACGCGGAACGTCTGCGAGAAGCTACCCGCCGGGCTGTTGATATTCTGCACGTCCGTGAACTGGAGCGTAAGGTTGACGCTGACGTCCTCGTACAGGTCTATCTCGTTACCTTCTAGGGTGAGTCTTAGCATCTGATGTCTTGAGCGAGTTCAATATTCAGGGACACGTCAAACAGCTTGGAGGCAGCGGGCTGGACGGTGTAGCTCTTGGTGTCTACGGTGCATGGCAACCAGTCGCCCGTGCCTACCCTGAACATGACGTTCTTGGACCGGAGGCAGTACTGCAAGAGGTCGCGCTCTGATGCGGTGAAGAGCTGATTCCGTAGCGCGTACTTCTCGCGGGCCGTAACGTGGTAGGGGGTGTCCTGTCGGTCGTAGGCGTTGAATGTGAAGTCGGCCTCGCCATAGCTCCCCACCGTCTTGCGGTATCTCTTGTCCTCGGTGTTTACGGTCTTGAGTGCGCGACCGTCGAAGCGTAGGTAGTCCCACCCCCCAACGGTGTTGGCCCACGTCAGTTGCACGGGGTCGTGCTTGATGGGTCGGCAGTCGCGGTGGATGGTAAGGTGCTTGCTCCGGATGGTGTTCGTCGTGGTACGCATCTCAATGTCAATCTTCGTCCAGTTGCCATTCCAACTTGACCCGAACAGTTGGGCCACCTGAGCCGGGCCGATGCACGCCACCTTGTAGTTGTCGTTGGCTGTGAGGCTACCCGCTGCGAAGTTTAGCTGGTCGGCGGTGGCGCCTCCCGTTTGGCTAACTGAGTAGTAGAACTCGTCGACGTCGCTGTCGGTGGCTAGGAACTGGTCAGGCTGAACGATGGCCACGATGCCCTCGTCCTCGTCGGCCATATACATCTCGATGTCTGCACCGTCCCCTACGCGGTCGGTCAGAAACGCCTTGGCTGTACTGCTTGCCATGAGGTAGGGCGACTCCTTAAACGAGAGGTAGCCGTCGGAGATTTGGCAGACGCCAGGCATGACGCCGATGGTCGCTGTGTCTTGAGGGCTCGAATCTTTGGTGCCGTTGTTGTAGTTGTACAGCTTCAGCTCGTACTCGCGGACGGCGCGGTCAGTTGTCGTGAGGGCGTTTGTGGCGCTCGTAAAGTCGTGGCCATGGATAACCCCTCCCCCCGTCGCGTTGACAGGAGCAGACAGCCTACCTTCGATGACGTTGCCGAGGTCGAACTGCACCCGGTCGTTCGTGTTGGGTGTGAGGTAGAACTCTCCAATCTTGGTGCCCGTCGTTCCGATGAGGGTGTTCTCGTAGACCTCGATGACAAAGCGGTCCGGCACGGTGCCTGACTCGTAGGCCGTGAAGACTAGGTGCTGGCCTGCAAACTTGGGCCCGTCGTTGGTGTCGGTGGGGGTGTGTTCGAACGTGCTCACTTGAATTTGATTTTGATGTTTCCGGCTTCGAAGGTGAGGGCCTTGAGGATGTCTTGAACCACGGCGGACCCCATCTCCTCGACGTACTTGGGGACGGTCCTCTCGAGGGCCACCACGTAGTAGCGGAGGCCCGCGATGCCGTTGCGCTTGATGGCTCGGGCGATGAGGAACGCAGCGGAGTTCAGCCTGCTTTCCGTCTGCTTGATGAACTGGCCCGTCTCGCTACGAAGGCGCACGGCTTTATCTTCATCCACTTCCTCACCGCATCCACGGGCGGTTGCTTGGTCGTGTAGGAGTACGGCGCGTTCCGGTTCTTGCGTGTCCCGTTGACGCCCAGTGAATGAAGGGTGCGGAGCGGTTGGGACTGCCGAAGCGGACCTTGCCATCTGAGATGGAGTAGGACAAGGACTTCTGAAGGCTACGCGAGGCCACGCCGTAGGAGCGGTTCTTGCCAATCTTACGCGAGCCCAGTTGCCTCTTCGCTGCGTTGTTGACGTCGTCGGCGAAGCGGTCTAGTACCTTCTCGAAGTCCTTGAGCTCCATTTACTTCTTGGGGCCTTTGCTACGTCCGAGAATAACAGCCTGCACAATGCGGTCCAAGAGGTCGACCCAGCGGTCGTCGTCTTCGGATTCGGTCAAGGCTGAGATGGTTCCCAAGAGGGTGATGATGGCGAGCACAAGCTCGGGCCAGTTAGCTACAATGAATTCCATGGTATAGGTTTATGCGTGAGTGATAGTCAGGGTAAAGGACTGTGGCTCCACGGTGACGGTGCCAGAGGGTAGGGACAGGATATTGAGAAGCACTTGGGCTGTGTTGTCCTGTTGCCAGAAGTTTACACTGCCTGCCGTGCTTGTGATGGTGTAGGTCTGCGTCGTGCCGTCGCCGATGATGGTGGCGCCTGTGTAGGTTGGGGCTGTGAAGAAGCCGTCGGTGTTCTGCATTCCAAGCGATGCGAGGCACCCTGTCGGGGCTGTGATTTCAATGGAGACGGCAACCTGCACCGTGCTTGTAATTGCTACGGGGAGGGCTTTGATTTCGCGTACTCCGGTATCCCACCCCGCCGAGAAGCCCGCGCGGAGAGACTGCGAGAAGGTCGTGGTGCCTCCTAGAATGCTACCGAAGGATAGCGTCTTGGCTCCTGCGCTTGTGTAGTCAGTCGAGACGGTGGACAGCGTTTGGAACGTGGAGACCTGCCCGTCACTAATAGGGTGGCCCGGCTCCCACAAGTCGCTCGTGTCGTTGTAGACCCACGTGTCGTTCTCAGCGGGTGCGGTGCTTGAGAAGCCCCAGTCGCTCTCGACCGTTGAACCTGTCGCGCCACCCCCGAGGAAGACGCGCCCCTTTGCCATGTTGGGCACGTCGTTGGTCCTGCCGATGCACGAGACCTTGAGGCCCTGGCAGATGGTGCCGTTGGTCTTCAGCACGACCCCCACGTTCTGGATGAGGTTGGGGTCGCGGGGTTTCTGCTGTGTCAACCCTCCGCCGTTTGCCACGTAGAGGACGTCGTTCTCCTCGAGCCCCGAGAAGCCTGAGAGGTTGGTGTTGTACGTGCCGACCATGATGCGTAGCCGTCCTTGGTGTCGCCCGTCGTGGTAAGCTCGGTTTCGGCGATGCCGATTGCAGGCATCTTGTCGGGGTCGCTAGCGTCGGCAATGCCCACGAGGATACGCTCGCTTGCTCCAATCTCGCCACGCGAGTAGAGGGGCGTGCCCGCTGCGATGGTTGCCCCCTCGTCGTTCCTTACTGGAAAGTGTACCTTCTCGGCTGTCTCGCTCCGAAGGTCAGGGTAATCTCCCCGTCCCCGTCGTCGGTGAGGGAGCCGTTGGGCACGTTCATGGTGGCCACGCTGAGGACGTCGGGCGAGCCGTCAAGCTCGCGTACCCTCAAGAGTCCACGTGCCTTGAACGAAGGCGTCGTGCTACCCTCGGGCTCCACTCCCTCGAGCGGTGCGTTGCACGAGTCGTAGGAGTACGGGACCGAGATAGACAAGTCGAGCAGGCACCCGGCAAGGGCGTTGCTCTTCTCCTCCTCCAGCGGGGTGACGCTGGCACCCGTGACGTCGTAGTGGTATCCAAAGCTGAAGATGTTTCCGCCGTTCTGAATGTCGGCGAGGATGTCCTCGGCCACCTGCTCCGCGTCGGAGATGCTCTCCTTCTGGTAGGTCGTCTTGTCGGCCTCCGAAGG
>FUIF01010034.1_pt1 | contig 27963 bp, 22 predicted proteins | sample 1003461 | NCBI WGS metagenome assembly FUIF01 (sample SAMEA80401918, study PRJEB19352) | marine metagenome
TTTGTCAAAAGCAAGTTGGTTTTCGTTTTTCTTCTTATTACGATTAAAAAAAGTTGATAAGTTGTTGTGAAGATCTTCAAATTTAGTAATTTCTTGAAAACCAGAAAACACAGTACCTTCAAAAAGGTTAGGAACATCAAACTCGTCAGAGTATTCACCTGTGCTTTTATCGTAAACCTTAATTTTGTCTTTACCAAAAGAAACATCATCAAACTCGTACTCAGAATTTTTATACCAAGCGTTAAGTTTTGATTTCATATCACCCTCTGCTTGAAGCCAAGATATACCTTCTTTTAGCTGATCAACGCTAGGCATTTCTATAGACTTATACTCACTTTCAATAGGTTCAGCTTTAGACTGATCTACATTCATAGTATTATCGGGTAGAGTTAAACCGTTTTTAGCTACGACCTCTTCAAAGGTAATACCTTTTTGTTTGGCGGTATCGTTTATCTCTTCTTCGCTATATGAAAAACCGTTTGCGGAAATATAATCTGGCATATGATATTTATTTTTATTTTAAAGCAGGCTTATTGTCTTGCATCCACTGCTTTAATCTAAGTTCTTCGTTTTTATTTAGAGCGTCGCCTTGATTTGTTTTAAAAGTTTCAAATATCTCTTTTCCATCTTTATCTTCACCAAACGCTGTTATTCTGTTTGCACCTTTCATTTCAAATCTAAAGCCTAGAGACTTATACTCTCTGTTTAAAGTACCTGCAATGAATTTTTCGCTATTAGACTCAAATAAATACCCTTCGTAGCCCGCTTGACTACGGAAGCCGCCATCAAATTTTTGGTTACGTATATTTCACCGTTTCCATCTGCATTAACTTTATTTCCTAAAGCTCCAAGCTTAGCGTTAAACTCTTCTTCTTCCTTTTCATTGACACTATTATCATCATCAAACTCTCCAGGTAAAACCTCGCCACCTAAACTAACTATAAAGTTTCCTCTATTAAAGAACTGAGCATTGTCAATAGCAGAAAGACCATTTTTATCTACGTCGCTAAGTTCATTTTTAGTTAAAAGAGCATAATCAACTCCATTTTCACTAAACAAAACTCTAGTATTATCATATTCTATAATTTTTTGTCCAATTTTTAAAGCGTCAATTGTGCTAGATCTTTTTTCGTCTTTTAATCTTTGTCTTTTTTCTGCAGCTGTTTCTACATTTAAAGTTTTAGTGTAATCTTGTCCTCCGAGTATATGTTGGTCTGCCATTTCGCCTGTAGCCCAATTAGCAAATATATTTCTAGCCGCTATGTTAGTAGGATCTAACATCGCTTTTTTAAGGCTAGCATATTATCAACGCTCATAAACTCTTCTTTGTTGTCAAAGCCAAGTCTTCTAACGTTAGAATCGGCTTTAGCCTGTTCGCTAGCATCTATAGTTCCGTCTTTGTTTAAGTCAAAAAGAGACGTATACATTTCCTCTGTTATACTATTAGAAGAAGAAAGCATGTCAGCATAAGATTGATCTAATCCTAGCTCGTTACTATGGACAGCTGTAGAAAAAGCATCATCTGTCTTAACTGAAGTTAATATGTCAGATTTTGTTTTATTAACTTGAAACTCTTGATTTTTTAAGCCACTGTTATAAGAGTTTGCCCCTATTTTAGAAAAATTTTCTACAACTAAAGCATCTTTTTTAGTTATTAACTTGTCTATCTTGTTAGCAGCAACAGAATAAGCATCGTCTTCTCCGGCAGCTAATTCTATTTGATTAGTTACTTCGTTAATGCTTTTTATTAAATTTCCGTCTTTATCTTGAAGCCTGTATGCTATAGATTTTTTACCATCAACCTCAGTAATGTAAGAAACCGCTTTTACTCCTGGAAAAGAAGTGTTTGTGCCAAGACCTTCGGCGCCAGCGGCTATAGCATTATTCATGGTTAATTGAGTCGCAGAAGAAGCTCCTTCAATAATCTCACCTCTACTTGCGGCTTCTAAATTTCCATATTGTTTATTTCTTATATCTTCTAAAAGCGCTAAGGTTTGTTTTTTCTCTTTTCTAAACTCTTGTCTAGCTTGTTTGCCTTCTTTACCAAACTTAAATCTATCAGTAATTTCTTTTTTACCGTCGCCGTCTGTGTCTTTTAAAAATCTACCTTTTTCTTTTAAATCTTCCAAAAGAGTTCTAGCTGTTTCGTCAAGCCCTCCGTCTGTAAAATCATCATAAGTTCCAGCTTGCCTGTTTTTTAAGTTTTCAGTAGCTATTTTAATACCTTCACCTGCTAGTTTTCCTAACGTTTGACCTATTGCGTTGCCAACCTCACCTATAGTGCTCATTGCTGAAGCATAACTATCAGACATTCCTTTGAACGTCTTGCTAAGATCTTTTGGCACTCCAGCCATACCCATACGAGCGGCTTGGTTAACTAAAGTAGCGTCTGCTCTTGGTGTTAAATTTATTCCTCCTTTTGCCATCGTTTTATCCTATAATGTTTCCTGTAACAGCAGTGCTAACTCCTTGAGCAACACCACCTATTATTTGTCCATACATACCCATACGAGCGTTTTGCATGCCTGATATAGCGCCGAGCCCTGCCATTTGATTTCCGTAAGCAGCTTGTACGCCAGCTCTAGCACCAGCCATTTCACCCATTTCCATGCCAAGTAGCGTAGACTCTCTGCTGGCCAACGCTTGCTGAACGGCGGCTTCTCCTTGCTGTTCTAGTTGTTGTATCTGCATACCTTGCTGAGCGGCAAGCTTTTCATTCATTGACTGTTGTTTTGCTATGTCTACAGATATTTTTCTTGATTGTAAGGTTCCTTGATTAGCTAATGCTTGAGCTAAACCAGCGATACCAGAACCTCCGGCCGCTCCTCTTAACCCACTTAATAAATTTGCTCTTTGCTGTCTACCTTGCTCTGCTTGAAAGTCAGCCGCAACTGTATTAACCTGTAAATCCTCCATGGTATTCTCCATACCAGCAAAAGGATTTGTAAACTCAAAGTTTTCATAACTTGCTCTTTGAGCGTCTAAAGCTTGTCTTTGTCTGTCTTGAAATGCGCGTTGCTCTTGTAGTTGAGTTTCTGTAGCGCCTGTAATTTGCTGCTCTGTTCTTCTTTGTGCTGCTCTACCCATATTATAAGTATTTGAACGCCTCGTAACAAGGCGCTGATCGTTCTATAAACCAACCTTGGTTTTCGTGAATGTTTTCCATGTGTTTGTTTACACATACTGTAAATAACATTGACATACCCCAGGTTTCTTTCGCTTCCTTTGCCACGTTTGCTACTAGCAACTCTAGCATTTTTCTTCTATCTTTTTGTTTGTACTCTGGATTAGATACTAACCATGTTTGATAACCTACCTCTGGATTTACAGCCGCGTATAAAAAAACCGCAGCTACAGGTATGTTATTATTTTCTATTACGAAACATCTTTCATCGTTTGGTAAAACTTTTCTTTTTACCGGTATTTCTTTCCACCACCATCTCCACCAATCACAACACATTTCGTAATCACCTTCTTTAAAGGTTCTAAATGCAACTTGTTCACTCATTATTTAATTTAATTCTATTATAGTGTATATAGTCACATTTTAAGCATACTATTTACTACTTTCATGAACTACAGCGTTAACGGCGAAAAGCTCTGCTCTGTCTGTAGATTCATTTTTCATTGTAATACTAGCATAATAACCTTTCAAACTAGCTTCGTTAACAGAGTTATCTTTTGAAAACATTATAAAATCTCCTTCAACTGGGCTTAATGAATCAGACTCTACTTCGATAAAGTTAGAACCTACAGATATTATTCTTCCAACTCTATTAGGTGTTGCACCGCCTTCACCAAAGTATTGCAGTCCGTTTTTTATGGAGCTAACAGAAGACGCGTAGGCTATATCACCAACGGCCACGGAGCTGTTATCGATTGCTGAAGAAAAATTTATTATCATGATGTTGCTAATGGAGTTAATATTCTATCTAAATCTAAGTTTATCGTCTTGTTGGTTGATGGATAACTATTTATTTCCGTTCTAAAATGAACATCTATAGTGCTAATAGAGTCTGTATTAATTGTGAGGTTGTCCGGTAAAGTTTGAAGATCTCCAGATGTACCAGCGTCATTATCTCCTACAACTATACTTCCACCGCTAGCGCTAAGACTAACAGAGTGTATAACATCGCCAGAGTTTGATCTATTTATCCCTGTACCTGAAATTATAGCGCTTTTACCTAATCCTCGCGATCCGTTCAAGTTTATAGTGTTGCTTGTGTTAGTAGCTCCGTTAGTAGTATAGGTTTTGTTTGTACCGCTAGTTTTAATAGCTACAACTGCGGAAAAGCTAACGCTAGTGCCAGCAACACTATTTATTAAAGACGCACCGTAAGATCTTATAGTTACCGTAGCGCCGTCGCTAAAAGCTTGAGATCTAGATAGTACTACTGTTTTTGCGTCAGCATCTATACCTTTTACTATTGTTGTTGCACCAGGAGCAGTTGTACCTGTGATATAAGTTATTTGAGATCCTATCGCAATTTCATCTACACTATCTAGTGTTAACACAGTACTAGAGCTAGCGCCGTTTACCGTGGCTGTTTTTTGACAGTACCACATGTTATCGCCGTTATATTGTACTATATCTCTATCCCATTTTAAAGTAGCAAATCCACTGCCGTGAGTGTCGTTGTCAGCGTTTGTTACCGTGCTAGTATTGTTTACACCTACACTTGTAGCTACTCCTGGCGTCCCACTAGATGTAACGTTCGCCGCTGCTGGACTAGAACTGTACTTGTTTGGATTGTCTGTAGCAAAAGCAAACGTAAGCGTTGTTTCACTACTTTGCGTAACTTTCTTAACACTTACTTTTCTAGTATCGTTGTTGATAGTTGTGTCAAATCCATTTGTTATTAAAATAATACTGTACGTTGTAGTAGCTCCACTTGGAAAGTGTATTGAAGAGTTATATTGACCACTCAATTTAACTAACTTATTGTGATTAGAGTTAAAACCTTCTCCAGCTGTGAATTGTTTTGTAGTAAAATTATAAAAAACACCTTCAGAAGTAACGGCTTGAATCATAAACTGAGCATCATCATCACCTGTTATGCTAAATACTTAGTACCACCAGTAGATGGTACAGCCTCAGTATTTATTTGCATTTCGTTTATTATAGCCATTTGATTATTGTTAAAGTTATTCTGCAGGCGCGCTATCAACAGTAAGCGTTATAGATTCAGCAAACCCCAAGCCCTGAAAGCTTAATTGTCCTACTTCTTCCATAGTCACAGAGTCGCCTGTATTTTTTCCTTTTATGTTATTAAACCACTTGCCTTCTTTTTTAATAAACTCTTTTATAGACCCATGTTGAGTATCAGTGTGTATATCTTCAGCAAACCAACCGTGTTTTGAAGAAAAATTATAATTATCTGCTGAGCTAGCGTACAAATTATCTCCTAAATCATTTACACCTAAAAATACTTGCTTAGACTCATGAACCTTAGCTTGAGTTCCTTCGTAGCTAACAGCTCTAAAGTTTTTAACTGTAGAAGGATCAGCGTTCATAATTAAAGTTATATCACTATCATACTGTTGCCCATAAAAGTTATTTCTAACATCGTTAGCGTGGTGGTGCCATAGCTCACCGTTCAGCATTGTGTAATATTGTCTAGCAACACTCACACCAGATTCTGGGTGAAAAGATTTTAAACTAGTCCAGCCTTTAACTTCTTCACTGTAACTTATAGTTGTTGGCTCAAAGCCAGCGTCAGCACTTTTAAATAAAAATATGTCGTCTATAACGCAGCTAGTGTTGTCTTCATTAGTTTTAATGACTAAAGTATTTATTAAAGCGTCGCTAGGTCTAACTTCGTCTAAATTAAATACGCTTGAATAGCTATCATCAGAATTGTAAACAACACTAAACCCTTTGTTAGAACTATTGTAGTAATATGCTTTTATGCTTCCTGTAAATTCACTTGCCGTTAAGCCAAAAGTTACATTAGAGTTAGATTCAATATGACCAACTCTTTGCTCTGTTTGAACCGGTTGTTCTGTTAAGTCATCTATAACAGGAGCATTATTAAACACAATGTTTAAGTCTTCTTGATTCCAAGAAATGTGGTTTGCCGCTGACCTATCATAACCTGTTATAACCCAAGAATCTATACCGCCACCCTCGTAGTACTGTGTAGCGTCAACTAACGACAAACTGCTTAAAGCGCCTGTGCAGCCACCGGTTTCTGGGAATACTACTATTTTACTTCTATGATTTTCAATCTGAGCATAATCACTTTGATTAGCAAACGACACACCACTTACTTCAGAGCCTTCTGGCGCAGAAATTATAGTTGGATCTATAGAGTTAAAGTTCATTAATATAGAGTAGTCACCGGGCGTATCTATATCTCTAATGTAAGCTCCATCTAAAGAATTTGTTTGCTCATTCCATCTGTTTGTAACTCTAATTCTTAACTTGCCTTCAAAGGTTTCAAAGTCTGGATTGTTTTCTATTGTAAAGTTAAGCAAGTATCCACTATAAGATTCTTCTGTTTCATCTAAAGGTCCGTTGCCATTGTAGTGATAATTATTCCAATAAACGTGACTAGATCTTTCCGTGTTCCAACAAAGCATGTTATGTCTAAAATAGCATTCAGGCTCAAGATTATCATTAGTTTGCTCTGTTATAAACTCATGCATAGAATGCTCACTAACCCAAGCGTCTTGAGGAACGTTCCAACCATTAGGCTTACCCATGGTGGCTTGCTCTGTTATATCATATAAAGATATAGTTCTAATCAAACAGTCGGCATTCCAGCCTTGTAACACAAAGTTTTGACCTTGAGCTTCTTGAGCATATTCAGTAGCATTGTATTGGAATATAGCTCTATAGACTTCGTTTCCATTACCTAAAGGCCATTCGTTATTTGTAACAGGCATTAAAATTATAGACTTGCTATAACCAGCTGTACTTGATCCTCCAACTTTACCAAAGTGATACGATGGATAGCCAGCTATGTCTTGAGTGTGGTCTGTTCCATAAGCGTTGTCTAAACCGCTACCTGCACCTAGTACGTTAGGTATTAAAAGATTATTTAAAGCCACATTAGGATAACTAGAGTCGAGAAAAACATCAACACAATACCAATTTCCAACAACGTACTTAGACTCGTTATTTAAAGGTTGCGCGAAATAAAAGCTACCTTCGTTAGATCCATCATTTTGAATAAGTATTCCTCTGCAGTCTGTTGGTATTTCGTTAGGATCACTACTTAAACTAGTAGCTTCAGTGTATTGATTAAACAACGGTAAGTCACTACCGTTAGGGGTAGTTATATATTCTGCTGGCGCAGCACCTGTGTAAGAGTTTTCGCCCTCAATAGCATTGTCGTAACCTGGGCTTACTGTAACATTGTTACCTTCAACAAAATTATACCACTGTACTGTGTTTCCATTGTTGTCAGTGCTAGTTATCCACTCACCTGGATTTGCTACACCTAAAGTTTGTTCAGCTTTGTAAAATCTATTTCCATTTCCAGCAGTAATATTCCATACATTTTCATAGTGAAGCTCGTGAATAACTTCTGACCAAGCTGGTGTGTCTGAAATTGGAATAGCTAAAACTTCTGGCTCACCTGCATAATCCGTTATTTTAGGATGTGTTAGTCTCTTTGTTTTAGTAAGCTTAGCAAGGTGCAATATAGCGTAAACTGGATCTGCAGGATAGTTTGCTGTTTGATCTGAGTTTGTAACACCAATTCTAACTTTAATTTGACTAAACACTTTATGACTAGAGTCCGCAGACGTGTTAGGATCTTGTATCTTAAACTGCAGTTGAGCTGTGTAACTCGAAGGCGAAGCTTGCGTGCCAGCGACTGTCGCGGAAGGAGTTATAGTAGTATTACTAGTAACAAAGCCTGGATTATAACTTCCTGTAGCTAAAGTGTTTGTTTCAGTGTCAGTGTCAACTAAATACGAGTTGTCTATAAGCTGACCGTCAGCCCATATTTCAACAAACCATTTATGATCATAAGTTGCGCCGCCGTGTGAGTTAGATATGCTATAACTTAGATGAAACTCTTCGTTATTAAACGCTGAGTTGTTGTACATTGTGCCAAAATTTTCTTCTAAATGATTGTCTGGATCAGCGCCCCAGTTCTTTACATCACTTGCAACTCTATCACCGTAATCTCCATCGTAGTATCCAGGAATTTCTATATACATCTCCTTGCTATCTGCCGCTAAACCACCGCCATTAACAGGTTCGTGGCCAAAGTAACAGTTGCCAAATATAATACCAGAGTTGTTTCCTTCTTGAGTGTATATTATGTCGGTACTATCAGTTGCCGTACTAGTAGCATCTGCTGAGTCGTAGAATATACTTCTAAGATTCCAATCCTGTTGAGTGCTATTGCCGTATGAACGTAAGTTTGTGTAAGAGCTAGTATCGCCAGCGCCGTCGTTATCATATCCTGGTTCAGTAGAGTCGTTAGATCCTATGTATCTATCTCCACTACTGTTTGCTAAAAGATACCCTGAAGTTACCTCTGTTGTAGACGTTGAGCCAGTTGAAAGAGTAGATCTTGACCCGTTAGGCGTAGGGTTGTTAAAAGGATTAGTATTAGTGTTTCTAAACGTGTAATGAAACAGCTTATAAACTGTATCAATACCTGACATATTAGAGTTTTGCAAATTGTAAACATCGTATTCCGCGTTAGCCGCTAAGATAGCAGGTACTGCGGCAACGTAAGATCTTATAGATCCCTCAGCTATTGCTGGCCAGTTTCTAACTGTAGACTTATAACCTAAAGATCTGTTTCTTATAGGAACTTTGCTATACACATCAAAACCAAGACTTATGCCTAAACTAGAATCAGCAGTTGGTCCAGCATAATATATATCATTAACAAGGTCTACAGGCGTATACTCTGCTCCACCAGATAGATCAGGGTTTGTGCATAACTCTGGATTAACTATGTTTACAATGCTAACTTCAGACCCGTAGTCAAAAGTATTGTTTTGAATTCTATTAGAGTCTACAACTTCTTTAATAGTAACATTGTACTCTCTAGCGTGATCGTCAAACGTACCTATTATGCTTATACCTGTAGAGGTTAATTCATCTCTAAACCAATCACCCATGCCCGCTTCAGATATAGGTGTTAATCCGTCCATAGAAAGTCTTAATACAGCACCTCTTTGTTTATCAGCAAAATAAGCTCTATAAGAATCTTTAGCAAAAGACTCTGGGTTTTTAGATATACCAAAGTCGCCAGCAAAAGGTGTTGCTTGACCAAGAACTCTATTTGACGCTATTAGTTGAGGATTACCATCAGCATTGAATACAGCATCTTTATTAGCTAATATTTTAACAACCCTATCTTCGCAAAAAGCTATTAAATCTGAGTTTCTTGAAAAAAGCTTTTGTATACTACCGTATGTAGGGTTTAAGTCTTTTGTTATTTTTTCAGCTGTAATAAATTCGTTTAAGCTGTTTAACTTAGAGTTAGAGTTATATATACCAGAATATATTAAACTATTAGATTTGACTTCTTCTTTGTAAGGCTCGTCTAGTGTTGTAGAAACTCTAGCGCCGTTAGATATTGTCATTTCGTTGAAGTCGTCTCTAATTCTGTTAGACTCAACTCCGTCGGTAAACGTAAACGCGTTAAACCAGCTTAATCCTACTTGCTTCGTAGGGTCTATAGTATTTTTAATAAATATATACGCAGCTGTGTTTTTGCCTTTCCAGTAATCGCCAGACCCGTCAGTCATATTGTCCGTGTCTATGTAAAACTGCTCTATATCAATGTTAGCTGTAGTAGCTGTAGTGTAACTGCCGTCTTGTCTATAAAACCTAACCTCTTGACCTTTGTAGTCTATATTAGTATCTCCAGAAAACCATTTAAAACCTGTGTCCCCACCATTTAAACCTCTAACTTCAAGCCTTATTACTTCATCGTTATAGCTTGACATTGGACCATTCCATCTACGCAAGTAAACAGCATAGTCGTGCTTTATAATACTATTGTCCATGTTAGGAAACTCTATTCTGGTTCCTTGAGGCGCAAACAAATCAAGATTATATTTATTAAGCTTGGTAGGTATAGCGTTAGAAGCCTCATAATAAACATCAAGCTCGTTGTTGCTTGTAGGCTCAGTTTCCCATATAGCTGGATCTTTATTAACCTCACCGGTCAATACCATAGGATTGTTTCTTATAAACTCTATATCAGTAAAAGCAGTGGCATCAGGTAGCACCTGCGTGCCTTGCGTGTCTGCTCCTAGCACAGGATTATACGAAGATGTTTGTACAGGTTTATCTAAGGCCAATACATAAGTAGTTCTTCTATTAGATCTATCACCAAACGCTTCTAATCTATTTAGCATAACACCAAACTCAGCATCTAAATTGTTAACAGGTTGACCGTTAACATCGGCTGTGTCTGCCCAAGCGGCAACAGCTTCTTCTACACTATCATTACCCCAAACGTACTCAGTACCATCCCATATTTTTCTAGCTTTCCAAGGAGTGTGATTATATATATGAAGCTCAGATTTTTCAAGCACAGTATATATATCTTCGCTTGTATCGTTTTTAAATCTAAATTGAGCACCTTGCTGCAGATCTTGAGTAGCAAAATTATAAACGTGCTCTATAGTTCCAGCATCACCACCAGGAACCCATTGCTTTGAATGAAGTGTTCCTTTGCTGCTGTCGTACCCAAAGTACTTTGTGTCATCTCCAGGTCTAGGTGGCTTAGATCTTGTTATATCTGAAGGCATATTTTCTTCCTGCGTGGTGTCACGGCTAGAAGCTGCAGGCTGTATATTTCCATTGTCAGAATAAGCTATTCTATCCTCCCAATTTGTTCCTTCCATTTCAACAAACCTTATATTAGATGAACCAAAGTTAGTTCCATTTTGGTTTGTAAATGCTCCGCCTCCCCATATTCCACCTAAATAACGACCTAAAGCTTTTTCGCCATGCAAGCCTACGTCTGAAGGCACTGAGTTTCTATTAAAAAGATTAGCCGAATACCCTGGTCCTAAATAAGACAAATGTAAATAAGATGGTGTAACACCGTTTATATTAGACTTGTAAACATTTTTAGATGTTGTTCTTCCATTAGGTATTTTACCATATATGTTAGTGAGAAAATTTCTATAACCACCATCGGAAGGTAAAGAATAATGAACTGGAGAAGCTTGCTGTAAAATGCCTTCAAACCCATTTACTTCAGACTCTCTATCTGTTTCTACCGTTTCTGACGTGCCTTCTAAAACTTGCCATGTTGAGAAATTTCCGTGATTCCAGTTTCTCCACTGGCTTCTATATGCACCACCACCAAAGTTTGACGCGCTACTTGATTCTATCCAAGCATCGGCATTAGTTTCCTGGTTTTCATTAACACCAGCTTGTCTCCAGCCGTACCTAGCTCTTCTAGCTGCTACATTATAATCTCTACCATAACTGCTTGTTGCAAGAGTTGTTAACCAATCTGAGCCTGGAAGATCATTATCTCTTGTTCTGTAGTCTATTATTCTACCCCACTCAATTTCAGGATATTCAACAGATAAGTTACCAGTCCAACCTTGGCCAGCGTACTTAGCATACGAATTTGCAGAATCACTGTTTATTGCGGCAAAATACATTGCATCTATAAAAAACCCACCGTTACCAGCAGAGCTATTGCTTGTAGGACTTGTTCTTACACCAAAGTTATCATCGTCCATTAAAGCTTGCCACTCTGATTGAAGATCTGTTAAAGAACCTCCAGAATGAATATCGCTAGGAGAAGTAACATCACTGTCATCTTGATAAGACTGTATTTCAGCTGAGTTTTCAGAGTTAACTATAGCAGACGAGGCGTCAAAACCTGTAGTTATGCCATCTGCTAAATAAAACAACTTTTGCACTCCGTTAACATAAAAATCAGTAAACTCTTCTTTAAACTCGCTAAGCAAGTATTCTTCTAATATATAATCTGCGGCTATCTTAACAAAAAACCTGCCATCAAAAGCCTCTTTAGTTTTCTTTTCTTTTCTTTCTATTTGAAAAGTTAAAGTGTCAGCCGTTACAGTACCACCTAAACCTACTGAAGTAGTAGATAAATCAGAACTATTAGCAGCTAACTTAGCATCTTGCTCTTGTATAAATTCAGCAAGTTTTAATATGTATTTATTACTTTGAAAAGTTACAGAAGTTACCTTATATCTTTTGGAAAAACTCTACTAGACTGTGTAGATCTTCTCCAAGAAATATATAATCCACCATCTCTTTCTGTGTAACCGTCAATATCTTCTTTAGTTAAAGCAGCTCCACTTCCAGCTAGCCAGTTTGTTTTTGAAATCTCAATAGTGTTAGTTATTCTGTCTATTCTATTTTCTTCATTTGACGTAGGATCTTGTGTAAATATAGGAATTGCATCTGTTATATTTTCATCAGTTAAAGCACTATTTATATTACTTCTAGTTCCTAAATTATAATACTCAAAAGCTATAGAGTCTGGCATTTCGTTTGAAATGTCTAGTACTTTATATTTATTTTCTTTTTGTATTTGAGTAGCATAATCGTTTATAATCTTTTTAATTGTTATATATTCACCCGTATCTATTTTTATCTCTATCAGAAGAAGCAAAAGAAACCCAAACGTGATTTAAGTCGTTATCAAACTCTGGAGAAGAAGTTGCTGGTCTATACACTTTATCCATCGCTATATTATAATACTCTCCAGCAGATTGTTTTATGTAAAACTTGTAATACTTAGCCCAACTAGGCGGGGTGTTGCCTAGTGATGCAGCTATAGATAATGACGTGCTAGCAGATAGTCCGTAAGCTCCTTCCCAAGGAATTTTTACTGTAGCTAGATCGGAAGTAAATACAGGTGTTTCTCTACCGTATTCATCTCCAAAGACAACACCTAATTGGTAGTCTCGTTGAGATTTTATAGTAGGCAATCCTGCTCCTCTGTAGCCAGTATAAGCATATGCTAATGGTCGAGATGGATCTGCTACTGGAGCGGCTACGTACGAATAAATATTACCTCTATCCCTAGTTGAAGATATTGATGTAGCGTTTTCAAATCTACCGGTTAAGTTCTGCGACATGTTTAGCGAGTATCCAAAGGCGCCTTCACCTCTAAAAATACTATCAACATCAATTTGCCTTGGCTCAAAGTCTCCTAAAACTTTAGGTTTAAAGTCAGAGTTGTCCACAACCATATCGTAACCCTCAGTATAGTTGGCAAAAACTAATCTATTTCCAGTTACTTCTTGAGCTTGTGCTTTTCTTGGCACAGCATCCCATACTCTTAAAAATTGATTTTCAGGTAAAGCGGCGTGTATGTTTTCTGTGTCTACAATAAAAACGCCTTTAGTAGTAGGGTTATAACTATCGTAGTCTGCTAATCCTTGTTGTTTAAACCAGTTACCATCTTCAAACCATTCTGGATCTGTATTTTTAATGCTACCTACATTGTGAATTACAGTAGAGTTTTCTTGCTTATACAAAATGTCTATCTGCACAACGTCTTTAGGCATATCTGGAGTAACTAAACCATAAAAATTTATTGTTCTTATAGCGTTAACCATAGCCTTGTTATAAGGCTCTTTTGCTGTAAAAGCGTTTAGTACAGAATATTCACCTACAAACTCAGGGTTAAATATAACATTAGTAAAAGGTCCAAAAGCAGAATACTCACCATCTTGGTATTTATATCTCAAACAAAATCTAGGGAATATTTTTTCAAATATAGCTTTTTTAAGAGGCGTAGGATTTAATTTAGGATCAAATTCAGAATTCTTAGCACTAACAACACTATATCTAGGAGCCATTAAAGGCTTTTTCTTTATTACAGTTATATTTTCTTCTTGTAAGTACTGAACAGTGTTAACACCATTAACATATAGATAAGAGTGATGGTTTAAAGATCCTCTTCCATTTGTGCCGTTGTTTTGTTTTATTGTAGCTTCTTTAGCTTTTTCAATATTTATTTTTTAGGCTCTGTCTCTCCATCAGACCATATTAAATACTGATCTATTATATTTATTGAAGTTATTTTCTTGCCAGAAAAATTTAATATAGGCTTTACTGTGCTTCCAGCAGAGTTAGTAAACTTACTACGGAGATCAGTAATAAGGAAAGTAGATTCTTTTGATACGGTATCGTACTCTATTATAGCATCTCTATTAGGAAACGCTGTGTCTCCAGACTGCGGAAATCCTTCACACTTAACAAACCAATATAGCTTATTATTTTTTTCATCTGCAACACTTCCTACGCAAACACATTTATCACTTGGTACAACGTTTTCTAAAGGTATATTACCTTTTATATTAGATATTGTACCAGCGCTACCTGTCTCTGCAGACTCACCATCAGAAGTTATTTCAACGTTTAAAGCGTCTCTATATTGTCCATTAGGTATAAGTCTTTCGTCAAGGTCTTTGTTCATTTTACCTTGACTAAAAGTGTTTTTGATTTCCGCCATTTACTAGTGTTTTATTTGTTTAGACTTCCCTCTTAATACTTGGGTTATCTCACCTAACTTAACGTTTGATAATCTTAGTTTAGCCTGTCTAGTAGCAGCAAACTTTTCTTTTTTTGCGCGCCTTACTATCATTTCAGGAACATTAGATTTAGTAGATAAAACACCGTATGTTATCCACTTATATAAAGCTTCTTCTGCAAACTTATGCACTTGCATTTCGCTGTCAGTTCCAAGACTATCACTTATGTAGTCTAAGATCACAGTTTTTCCAGAAATGTTAGAGCTAAAGTTTATTTTACCTAATCTTTCGTCAATGTAAAAAGATCCGTTTACTTGTGCTCTTACTGGATCTAATCCGTATCTTTCACCTTCGTTAGGCCAATATATATCATCTATATAATCGTCAGCTCTAGCGTTTTCGCTTGGGTTTGAATTTTTATAGTTAGTAAACGTAGATGATTCTTCAGCTCCAGTTTGATCTAACAAGCCTACTGATATATCAGACTCTAAAGATATGTTAGATACCGTAGATTCTACTTGAAGTATTTGGCTTATTGTACTCGCTGAAGTTGGTACGTCTGTCTCTGTCCAAGGCGCTATAGCTATAATAGTAACGTAAATAGAGCCTTGCATATTCGTAAAGTCTACGCTGGTTTCTAACTGCTTTTCACCTGTTTCGCCATTGCTCCACTCAAGGTATCCAATATCAAAATAAGCAGGATCTAAGTTTGGACTAGGTGGATCATAGTCACTTGCGTCTGGAGATCCCCATCCGTTTTGTCTAACGTTGTTTGAAGGAATACTAGTACTTAAACCAACCCTTATAGTTGTACCAGGAGTGTTGTATGTTGCGGCGGTACTAGCGTAAGGTACTTCTCCATCTACTTTAGTTCCATTTACAGCTAGATCGTCTACTTCCGCTTGAGTGATAACCTGCGTGCTTGGTGCTACTGTTGTTGCTGAAGCTAGAAAAAAAAAGTCTTTTTTAAATATTGACACGTCAACCTCGTGATAACCAGATACAACAAATCCTTCTATAGGTGAAAATCTTCTTCTAGGAGCTTGACCTATTTTTAAGGTGTTATTAATTCCAAGCGATGTGCCCCAAGTAAGTTCACCCGCTTTCTTAACACCTTTCATTCCTTCTGCGGTAAAGTCCCACCCTCCTCGAGTGTTTAAATTAATGCCAGAACTTATTAGCTCATTAAAAATATATTCTTTATCCGCATCTTGAGTTACTTGAAAAGGATTATTCGTATCTTTAGTTGGATACAACGGGTGCTTAACACCAGAAGCGTCTACGTAGCTTAAGTGAGTATAGTTAACATAATCTTTAGGAAGCCTCATTGTTAAGCTAGGCGGTAAGTCTATTTGCTGAGACTTAATAGATTTTAAAGTATCAAATGAAAGTTCAGCTAAAGCTCGTTGAGCCCAGAAACTTACATCAGATCTACTCACTTTGTTTATTATTTTCTCATCGCCAACATAAACAGCCATAAATTGAGATATAACATCGTCTAGCGATACGAACTGATAGCCTCCTAAATTATTACCTTCGTAATATTGTTTGTCAGTTTTATTTATTAAACCCATTTACTTAAGATTTTTGTTGTTGAATATTTTGAACGTCGTTTTGACCTGCAGCTTGAGCTAAGTTGTAGTCTTTTATAGAAACACCCGCAAGCTTTAGTATCTTAACAACCAAGTTATGCTGCTCTGAGGAGTGAAGCTCAAAGTCTTGCTTGTCTGAAGCCATAGGGTTCCATAAAGCTTTTTCATTTACAACAACATATGTCCACTTAGGAGTTTTTGGCTTTCTAATGTAGTTTGCGTGTATTTTTTCTATTCCATCAGGATTTACCCAAATTACTCCATCTTGATGAAGGTAGCAGTTAGGTCTACTTAAGGTTCCTTTAGTAAGTGGGCCTTGATTGTATTCCCAAAAGTCTTTTCTTGAAAGTTTATTTACTTGAACGTTGCTATGGCTAGATCCAGTTCTGACGTCTATTAGTCTATAAAAACTACTAGGTAATGTAAACTTTGAGTTGCTTGCGTTTGGATCTTGATTTGAAAGCGTTGATATTGAGCTAAATATAGCTATTTTATCTTCTAGCAAAGAAACCATATCAGACTCATTATCGTCACTGCCTCTACCTCTTTTAAATTGATTAAGATCGTAAAAGTATTGCTCAAATATTTCTGATTGAGCATGATTAGCAAATAAGTTAAATTCTTGAGGAGTTATGTATCCTCCTTGCTCTTTGTTGGCTAGCGCCAATACTGTTTGATATACTGTGTCTACACTTACTGCCATTATGTTTTATTTTTATAGTTAAGCAACCACCCCGAAGAGTGGCTGCTCTACTATAGGGTAATTACATGCTTAGTTGTTTTTCTATGTTTGAATATATCTCCATACCTTCGTCTGTTTTAAACCATGCGGCTAAAGCAGAATATGGGTGCTCATCAAACGGAATTGTCATTAGCTTTCTATCGTTAGAACCCCATGTAAAAGTTCTTTGATCTGATGAAAGTTTAATAATACCAAGCTCTGTAGCTTTTATACCAAAGTTTCTAAGCTCTACGTTGTCGTCTTCGACTAGCTCTAAGAATAACTCAGGATTTTTTCTTGCAAATAGCAAGCAGTCACGTTTAAGCTCTTTAGAACTCATCTCTGATACTTTAGAACCTACTTCTACTCTCATAATAGCTTCCATCTTATCAATATCTAGCGTTCTTGCTAGTACTAAAGCGTCAGCTTCCATTTCTAGATAGTCAAGCTCACTAGCAGCAACCTCTTGAGGTTTGTGCTCGTAAAAAAGCTTGTCTCTCATCGGGTGGTATAACGAAAGTAATTTTTGCAAAGTTACTTTTTCTCTTGGAACATAAAGAGCTCCGTTTCTAAAAATAATATGTGATAATCTTTGATCACCTTGCATTTCGTCAACAAAAGTCGTTCTTTGATTTTCACAGTACTTAAGCTCTCTTTCGTAACCTTTTTCTTCATCAAACCAGTAAATGCCAGAAGATTTTATTGATCTTGTTAAAGGTTTTTTATTACCTTTTAAATAATAAATTCTATCTTTTATTTCCCACTTAGGTTCTTTTGACTCAGGCTTAATTTTAACTTGAGTCATTTTATTTGTAGCTTTTATTTCTGGTTGAGCTACTTCAACCTCTGGTGCAGTTTCTACTGCATTTTTTTTCTTTGCCATAATATAATATAATAAAAATTAAAAAAAGCCGAGGGCGTTAGCCCTCGACTAAATTGATTTACTTCATCAACACGAAGTTGTTAGCACCTTGTACTACTAAACATCTTTCAGTTAAGAAGTGAACTTGCATTGCATCTAACGCAGCTGTAGCAGCTCCAACAGATCCAGTAACCCAAGTCTTAAATCTACGATCATCAGTTTGAGAAGCACGGTAACGTACGTGTAAAAACGGACGCTTAATGTTTGTTCCTAATTGTTGATCATAAACAGTTGACGTACCAGCAGGGATAAATATACCTCTGATAGCGCTAGCTCCAGCAGCAGTGTTAATACTACCTCTAGTAGCTTTGTCGTTTAAGTAACGGAAGTCAGACTTATAGAAGTCATAAGATCCTCTACGGAAACCAGAAAAGCCTAAGTTAAGAGCCATATCTTCAGAGTTATCAAATACTCCGTAAGATGTACCACCAACATAGTAACCGTTCATAGAAGCTAACATGTCATCGATAGCAAGAGATACTCCTCTGTTACAGAAAATCATGTTTTCTTCAATAGCACCTTGCTTGTCAAATTCAGCTAAGATAGCGTCAAACTCGTTTAAGTCAGTAGCAGGGTTAACACCGTCAATACCAGCAGTGATATTACCTCTACTTTCTAAAGCAGCGAATAAACCTTCAGTACCTACTTGACTTGCACCAGCAACTGAACCAGGTAAAAGATTTGATCCATCAGCAAGTGAAGCAGCAGCATTAAACTCAGATTCTAACATTGCCATTTCTACGTAGTCAGTAAAACGAGCTCTTGTGTCAGCTTCAGCTTTCAAGTACCACAAGTAACCGTTAGCTCCTGCTTCAGAAGCAACTTCTACCCAACCAATACGAGATGTATCAGATCCTGATACTTCGTAGTAGTCTTTCATGATTATTGGCTTGTTAGTGAAAGTTTTGAAGTCTGGCTCATTAGCGCCTCTTGAGTCAGTAGCAGCACCAGTAGTACCTACGTGGTAAGACTGACCTTTGCTAAATTCAGAACCATAAACTAATATAGTTGTGTCATCAGCAGCTCCTGTAGCAGCTAAGTTAGCGGCTGAATAATCAGCTACATCAATAACGTTGTTTGCTACTAACGTAACTAAACATTTGAAAACACCGTTAGCGTTAGCAACGATAATAGTATCGTTAACTCTAACACCGTGATCAACAGTACCAGCACCAACAGCATTGCCATCGATGTCGTTTTGTAAAGTAATCTGAGATGTAGCACCTGTACCGATGTTAGCACCACCAGCATTACTAGTTACTCGACCAGTGTATGATAAGTGTAGTCTACCTTGCTCAGACCAAACAACTTGATCAGATGTCATAGACTCTTCAGCACCTATTTGAGATAAGAAACCAGAAATGGTACGAGGACCAAATACTTCAGCTTCTTTTTCCATTAGGTCTGGTAAATATTGCTGCGCCCAGTCATTAGCGCCGCCTGTAAAGTCCAAGTAATTTGAAGCTAATGCCTGACGCTGTGGTGCAGGTACACTGTTCAAATTAGGACCGAATGATAATTGTGACATAATTCCTAAATTTTAAATGTTATTTACTTTTTTTAATTTTAAACTTAAAATCTGAACTATCATCGCCTAGTACTCTAAACTTAATTTCACCATCACCAAACTCTTTATGAGTAGATCTTGGCTCCATATTAATGTTTTTTGCTTTATTAACACTGTCTCTTACAGCATCAGCTTTACCTTGCTCATAAAAATGTTTAGCAATAGCATCAGCGTTCATAGCTGTAAATAAAGACTTGTGATAACTCGCAGCATTATCTATTGTGCCATCTTTACTCAGAAACTTTCCAAGAAAATTATTAATGTCACCTTGATTTTGCTTAACAGCATTAACATCACTAACTTTAAATCTGTATTTTTTATCACCGACACTATATTCAAAACCTTTGAACTTGTCGTTAAAAACTTGATCAGTTTTTTCTTTAAACGCAGATTTTTGTTTTTCGTTTAGAACTTTAGCCTGTTCAGACTTAGAGTTGTAATCGTTGAAAAAATTAATAGCTTTTTGCTGATCTTCAGTCAACTTAGAGCCATTTTTAATCTCTTCATAATACTTAGACTTTTGCCCGTCTAAATAGGCTCTAGCGTTCGCAACCTGCTCTTTTAACGCTAATTTTTTTCTTTTAATATCTCGATCTTCATCAACCTCTTCATCAAAGCTGAATTGATCCTCCATTAAAAAATGTATTTCTTCTCCACTTAAATGTGGTTTAGTTTTTCTATAATACTCTCTTAGTATAGTATCATTATCTACTTCTGAATAATCTTGGTTTAGCTTAACAAAATCCTCTAAACTACCACCAGTTTCTTCCATGAAGTCTACTAGCTTTTCTAAGTTGCCAGGCACTTTTACTTGTAGATCACCAGATTCACTAACACTAACATCAAGACTTTGTTCTTGTTGATGCTCTTCTTCCGTTTCTTCTACAACGGTTTGTTCTTGTGCTTCTTCTTCCGACTGTACTTCTTCAAGTTCCTGTGCGGTATCGGCACTTTCATCGCTTCCAACCACTCTTGTGTCGTCAGCTTCTGCATCGTTAGTTTCTTCTGGTTGTTCATCTTCTTGGTTTAACGCGTTATCTAAATCTATTTTAATAACGCTATCGTTTTCTGCAGAATCAAATTTACTATTGTCTACAGCTTGTTCTTCTTGTTGAGGTTGTTCAACAGTCTCATTAGTTTGTTCAACAACTTCTTCAACAACGTTTTCGTTGTTTTCTTCCATAATATAATATAAAATTAGTTAATTATTTAGGGCTAAAGGCCTCTAAACCAAATCCGCTTCCGAGTATATCATTACCTGATGACTCAAACTTTTTAGGTGTTGCACCTGATTTTCTTTGGTCTATAAGTTCGCTTTGCTGTGAAGCCTGTATTCTAGTCCTTTCGTCTTTGCGATCTTCTTTTTCTTTTTCTCTACCCTTTAAATTTTCAGCTTGCATGTTTTGAACTTGTGTGTTATACTGAAACTCTAAAGCCATTAATTGCTTTTTAAGCTCAACTTCTTGTTGCATAGCTTTAGATTTAAACTCAGCTTTTGCTTGTTCTATTTGTATATCAGCCTGAGCTTTGCTAGCATGCTTTTGCTGCTCTAGCTGTGCTGCTATTTGTTGTTGCTGAGCGTTAGCTTGGGCTTGCTGCTGCATGTTAGCTTTTTGAGCAGCGGCTGCAGCCTGCATTTTCTTTCTTCTTCTAAGCTTCAACACTTGATTAGCTAGCTTAAGATTTTTAATTTGCCTTATATCTATAGCGTCTTCAAGATCTATACTTTGTTGCTGTATAGACATTTGTATATTGTTTTCAAGTCTTTGCTTCTCTTCTTCGTCTGGCGCTACTTCTAAGAATATACCAAAGTCATACAAGTGCATTTGACTTAACTCTTCTAAACTAGCAATACTGTGAGAGCCTATAGCTTGAATAAACGCGTCTTTAGTAGGTGAAAACTCTAGCACATCGGATATTCTAAGCGACATAGACTCTAAAGTGTCTGACACTAAGAACATACCAGCTTGTAGTATATGCCTTGTAGCTGTGTTTGAGTTTTGAGCTGCTAACTTTTGTAATCCAACAAGAGAGTTTTTATCAGGAGTACTACCATCTCTAGCTTCATTTAATCCGGTTGTATCTCTAATCATTTGCAAATAATAGTTGTAGTTACCTATTAGAGCTTGCATTTTACTACCGCCATTACTGTTTCGTATTTCTTGTATTGGTACTTTACCAGGGTTTCTATCACCGTCTTGAGTTATTGATCTACCAATAACAGAACCCGTTTGAAAGAACATGTTTAAAGCTTCTTGTGGATTATAGTTTGTACCGTTACCTAAGTCTATTTCAGCTAGCCCGTCAGCATCTAAATAAATACCATCAGGTATTATTTTAGACATTACTTGTTGTATTTTTAAATGTGTAAGCTGTATCATATCTGCAAAACCAGTTATACGACTTACTATACTTTCTATTCTTCCTTCATACATACGAGGAGCAACTATACTGTAGTTCATTTTAACTTTAGTATAATCGCTTTTAGGTCTAATCATGTTTTTGCAAAGCTCCCATTTTAAAAGCTTTTGTGCGCCTAAAATATAAGCTCCGTCATATAAAACTTCAATTTGTCTTGATACTCTTTCAAAGTTCTCGTTTTCAGGAGGATTAAAGCTATCATCTTTTTCAATAGCTTTGTTAGAACCTGTTGCTGTTTCTTTTATTTTATAAACATTATTCATATATGTTTTATAGTTGAAATATAAAACTTGAACTATGTTTTGGTCTTGATTTTTTCTTGAGTAGTTATTACCTTTGTGTGCTTTGTAGTTTTTGCTAGATATATCTTTTAAGTCTTCTTCTGTTAAAAATGGAAACTGCTTAGCTAGTTCGTTTATTGGTATATCTTTAACTTCACCAGCGTAATATATATCTTCAAAAAACGGTGAGTCAGTAGTAGAATAAACTAGATTAGCAGGATCAACATAATCTAAAACTATACCTTCGGAAGTGTTAAATGAAGTTTTTACAGCTCCAATACCTATTACAGCTAAATCGTAAAAAAATACTTCTTTTAATTAAATCAAACTTGTTACCGTTTAATAAAACGCTTAGAGCTTGCTCTTGCGCAATTTCAGCTTCTTGCTTGTAACTAAGTTGCATATGCAAGCCTAACTCTTCTACGCTATCAGGCAATGTTTGAGGATCGTTTTCATACATGTTAACACCAAGCTCTTTTAGAGAAAAATCTTTTATCTCTTTCAGCTTCATGTCTTTTAGTATAGATTCCATATACTCTGTTCTTTTACTAGCTCCGTAAGGATCTTGAGAGTAAGCTTTAACCGAGTAGTCTTTGTCTGACATACCGTTAACTACGATGTCTACAAACTTAGGTATTATAGGAACTGGCTTCCAGTCTAAGTTTAAATAACTTAAGTCACCGTTTATTGATAACTCATCTTTATATTTTTGTATTGGCTGCTCGCCTCTAGCATAAAGTCTTAGGCTTCTAAACGTATCTCCGTTTGAAGTGTATCTTCTTGAATAATAGTTTTGACCATCGTTATTGTTGTAAAACCATTCAGCTTCTATAGCTTTTGCTATTTTTAAACCGTAGTCATAACTTACTTTTTCTATGTCGCTTACCGCTTGACTTGGAAAATAATTGTTTGGTGACTTCATACTTATTTAATTATCTTTGATGTATAGCCGTCATTACTAAATCTAGCTATATTTATATTTAGTTTTGGTATTGATCTATTAGATACTGGAGAATACAAATGTCTATTACAACCCATTATCGCTAAACCACTACTTATTGAAGCATCGTGTTTTGTTCTTTTGTTTATGTCAAACTTTGCCCAATCGTTTAGCGTTTCGTTAAAATAAACACTTCCGTAGTCACCATTTTCTTTAATACCAACGTGATCATTAATATACATTTCAATAGCAGCCGCGTGTGCTTGTTTAATATCTTCACTAGAGTTTGGCATGCCACCAACCTCTATTTCAGTGGTTGAAAGCTTATTCCAAACTTTATCTGGTCTATTCATACTAAAACCTCTATATCCTCTTCGTTTTAAATAATACAAAAGTCTTGGTTTATTATTCTCTGCAAGTAATGGCATACCGTAAAACACTAGTGCCATTAATACATCTTCAAAAAATATTTCAGCGGTTTGTGGTCTAGCTATATATTCTAAAAAGAACGTATTAGCAGGAGCATCTTCCATAGAAAATTTAGTTAGTCCATGAAGAGATCCGTTGGATCCTCTACCATCAACAGTACCGCTAATATCATAGCTATCGCAGCCAAAAGCGCCCATGTGTTCATTTCCAGGATATTTAACTCCATTTCTTACTATCACTCTATTTTGAAGATTTGTATTAGGAACCCAACTAACTTTAAATCTTCCGTTAGGATCAGGGTTAAAAACAACTCTAGTATCTTTAACGCCATTTACCCACTGAAAACTACCTTGAGTTACTACAGCAGAGTTTCTTATACCTTCATTATAATCTATTTGCTCGTAAATCTTAACTAGATTAAACAAGCTGTTTTTTGTTTCATCTCTAAAAGCGTGTTCTTCTGTTCTTGGAAACTGTCTATAAAACTCATTTAAAGCATCTTGATCACCCTTTAAGCCATCAGCTTCGTTGTCCCAATGATTTATAACTCCAATATCAATTAATTCACCGTGTGGTCCGTACACATCATTATGTGGGTTATTAAATACTGGTTGTCCAAATTCGTCAATAAATCCCTCATAGTTCCATTCCATTGGTATAAACAAAGAATATAAACCAGACTTTGTTTGTCCATTACGGTTTCGGCTTGTAACATCTGAATCATTATAAAGCTTTTTAAAATTATCACCACCTTTATCAAGAGCGTTACTCGTTGACCCCATCATACATTTACCAACTACTCTAGCACCTAGTCTTAAACAAGTTTTAGTTACTCGCCAGTTGTTTAAAATATTGTCAGGCCTTTCCCACTTACCACTTTCGTCGTGTACTAACAAACTAAGCTTTTCACCGTCATAGCTGTTATCACCTGTATTTTTCCAGTCAATAGTAGTATCAAGTCCAACCAACTCTTCTTGCTTTTCGTTCGCAGTAATTTTCCTACGCGTAAACTTACTTGCAGGAACCCTATAAGCAAGTTCACTTTTAGGTCTGTCCATACCGTCTTGTATCGGTTTAAAGAAAAACGGATAGTTAACAGATATTGGTACAACTTTGTCGGTAAACATTTTTTTAGCATCAGAACCGCTTTTAGATAATATTCCATATCTAGCATCACTCGATATAGTAGCCAAGTTAACAGTCTCAGCTGAGCTCATAAACGAGAAACCACTACGTCTATTTTTCAAATAACACATGCCATAACATCTATTATCTGCTTTGCATGCTTCCCAAAATATAAAGAACAATCTATTAGCTTCTCTAAAATTAGGAGCGCCAACATCTATTTTACTCCATTGTAAGTACATATAATGACTGCCAGTTATGTATGTTGGCTCATCATTATTATAAAACCAAAAACCTTCGTCACGACGTTTAAACTCTTCGTCTATATAATCGTACCATTGATCTTTGGCTTGTTCTGGATAATTTCTCCAGTCAAATATACTTTTTAATTTACCTAACTCTTTAGGATATTCTATTCTTTGCCACTTGTTTTTGTTGAACACGTGCAGTTTTTGTGGTTCAGCCGGCAGCCCAATTCGCAAATTTTGTATCTCCAGTATTTGTCCAATACGTCCAGTTTTTGAAATAACCACGATGTCATGCTCTTTATTATACCCATACTTCCACAAGCGTTTCTTGTTAAGTCGACTTATAGTAGTCCTCTTAACTGGTTCAACAATTTTATATAGAGTCTGTTCGTACATTACTTAGATCTTCCCTCAGCAAAGCCTTTAAACACTCTTTCTTTTTTCTCTTCAGGCTCTTTGCCTTCTATAATATTTTCTTCTTCTTGAATACGATTAAGTATTTCAAAAGCATCAAATATAGCTAACTTTTTAGTTGCAGCTGCATTTTTTAGTCTATCAGCGGAAACATCATCTTCAGTGTTAGTTATTATTTGCTCTTCAGCAACTTTTATTAACTCTTTAACTGCTTTGTGCCCAGCTTGGATTATAAATCTCTTCGTTTCCTTGATACTCATATTTAATTGTAATAAATTGATTGTGCACTCTAAAAAGTCTTTTACCTTCTAGTAAAAACTCGTATTGAGAAAAAGGCGTGTAGCTAACTACGTCACCTTGTTTAAACTTTTCGTTACCGTAAACAACAACACCTTTGTTAGGGTGTTCAACTTTTCTATTCATTGATAACTCTTCTACAAAAGGCTGTACAAAGCAATAATCTTGTAAAGGCTTCCATTCATCTCTTTTATAAGCGTAAACTTGGTCTTTTTGAACAAAGTACTTATTGTCTTCAAAATAGCTTTTACTATTTTTCTCTCTACCTTTTACATCGTACCATCTTCTAAAAACGTTATGATGAACTAATACTATGTCGCCTTTTTTAATTTCTGTTTCAAAAGACATAGGTAAAGATATTACTCTTGCTAATCTATTAACATACTTAGCATCTTCTATGCTAGTGTTTATTATTAGCTTTTTGTCGTCAACATCAACAGAGTTCTTATATCTACTGCCAATAGGCTCTACTATATAGCTATTTATAGACTTCACTAGTACTCAAGATTATACTCAACAGAAACAGCCATGTTCTTATTAAAGTCTTTCCATGGCATTACGCTTTGTTTTTTCTAATATATATAGAGTATTTTTCTTGCTCTTCTATTATATCGCAGATTTTATGCCCTCCGTAGACCTCTTGGCCCACGGAGTAATGCATTGAATCTATTTTATAATCTTTACCTATCGTTATCTTTCTTATCAGCTTCGTTGCTTCCATTTTCATTATATTTAATTGCTCCAGTTTTTATATCAATATCGCATGAGCCATATTTTTCTTCAAAACCTTTTTTTGTTTCGTCAATAAACTTATTTATAGTCATTATGTCGTGGCTTATTAAATGCTTTTTGTGCTCTAACGCGCCTAGCTCTCTGTGAGCCATATCTAAAGACTTGATAACTTGTTGTAAAGACTCTAACTCTGCATCCTCTATGCTTGTTGGTTTAGTTAAATCTATAATCTCTTCTTTTACTTTTGGTGTTTTTCTTTTTGCCATTTTATTTAATTTAATTAATAATTACTACGATAAATTCTTTTTACCGTTTCTTCTTCTCGTATAACTTTTTGTATTTCTTGCTGTAATCTTGTTTTGTTTAAAACTAAATTACTTGAATTTTTTAGAGTTATCTTCTACAACTTTAACAGCAGCTGTAGCTTTTTGTAAATAATTTGTTTCTATTTTGTTGCTATTTAACAACAGCTCAAATCTACTAGGATTAGATTTTTGAGCAGTTTTTTTATCAAGCTGAACTTTTTCTCTTTGAGAGTTCAACTCTACTAAAGAACGATCTATATTGTTTATTTTATTCCTAGCTATGTTGTCAAGACCTCTAGCTTTATTAAGCTTTTTAATTCTCAACACCTCTATAAGCTCTTGTCTTTCTTGTTCTAAGCTATTAATTTTGTTTGACAGTATAATATTAGCTTGATTAGCTTCGTGTATGTAGTTTTGATAACTAGATCTTTGTTTTAAATTTAAGTTAGCTTGATGGAATCTGCCGGCCATGTAGCCAATTTGGCCTTCATGTTCATGAGTATGATAGCCGACAAGGCGAGGAGAGCTAGTTGCTCCCCAAGCTATTGCTTCACTTTTATTAGTGAACAACGGTATGTCGTCTATATACGTAAGTATAGGCATTATACGCCGAAATAGCAGATTACACCAGCAGCGGAAGGAGTAAATGTTGTCCATCTACCATATATAGTAACTCCTTTTGGAAATACTTGACCCGCAGCTGTTAAACCACCAGCGCCGTGAACACTGTCTAAGAATATTAAACCTTGAGTGCTTGGAGTTATATCAGCATCTAGAAGAATTGTGTTTTCGTCTGCAACTTCTACTACTCTAACGCCTCGTTTGTTTGGCCCTTTAGTTATTGGTATTGGAGTTTCAGCGTCAATAGTTAAACCAGTAGTATCAGTATCACCTTGAGCAACTAGTAAAACATACTGACCAACCTGGACTTTATCTGTATTAGTAGCTAGATTTACATCATTTCCAGCCGTTACATTTCCATCAGCAATATCCGTGGCAAACACGCCGTTAAAGTTTGCGAATACATCTGCGGCTTGAATATCTCCACTAGTGTCTTGTATATTTACATAGTTAGGCCCGTGTCTATCTAATTTTTCAGAAGTTAATACAGTCGGTGTATTGTCGTCTAAAAAAGTTATAGCAGTTATAACTAATCCCATAGGAGGAATTATAGGTTTAGCTACGTCACTGTAAGCACTACCCATTTGCCCAAAGGCATACGCTACGGATGTTGAATTTTGTCCCATTTTATTTTCTTTATTTTTCGTTTTTATTTGAACTTCCCCCGAAGAAGAAATCTATTATTGTGTTTACTTTAGCGCTCATAGCGCCAAATATAGTTGATATAAAGCTAATTTCAAATTCACCTAAATCTATAGCTTTTGTAACAAAGTAGTTAAACATTACAAATGTAATGCCAAAATAAGCTATAGTAAATAGTGTTGCTAAAACTTTTTGAATAATAGCATCGTCTTTATATAGATCACGTGCAGACTTGCGATCTTCAAC
>FUIF01015197.1_pt1 | contig 27924 bp, 53 predicted proteins | sample 1003461 | NCBI WGS metagenome assembly FUIF01 (sample SAMEA80401918, study PRJEB19352) | marine metagenome
TTTTCTCTCACCCCTACCCTTATGCCGGGACATATATGGCGTGAGAACGGCGTGAGAGACCCTATGTCGTGAGGACGTAGTGAGGATGCCGTGAGGATAGCGTGAAGACAGCGGGAATACCCCGTGAGGACGGCGGGAAGTTGCCTATATAGAGAAAAAAATGGAAGGGACACATGCATGCCTGTATATCCCTTACTATTTTCCTTACATTCATATGTGTATTTATACACGCTCTATATATCTCTATATAAAATATACCTATATAAATATTTAAATATATACGTATATCTTTTATTACACTTACGGTAGTCCCTTACCCTCTACCTTCTTATCTCCCTATTGTAGCTTATCTCTCCTATAGGTTCTATGTGGTTATAATATCAAGGTAGCACCAAAGTCTATCATACCTCAGAGACAAGGTATCGTAGATACCCACGAGTAAGGACGAAGTCCTTTCTTTGTGCTTTAGCACTAATCCATATATGCTTTTGGACTCGGTAGGCCTCCATAATGACACCATTCATCTTCTTTTAGGATGGTAGGTTTGTTAGGATGGTTGGTAGAATTCTCGCGGGTCGCCTTCGGCGGTTGAGAGGAAAGCGCCCCCTCCCCCTCCTTGGTAGTTTTTCTATAACCTTTATTTTTCATATCTATAAATTAAAAATCAAATTATATATAGCCGCTATAATAGTAACACCTAATACACTTATAAGTCCTCCTATAACGATATACTCTATACCTGTTACTATCTTATTCTTTATACTATCTATATCCATTTACTTCTTTTTAGATAATTCTTTAATAGTTACGTATAATTCATCTATTTGTTCCTGAAGTTCTTTATCATTAGTTCTTCTGGCGTATTTCTCATCTTCTATTCTATCTCCTTGGGCACTAATCTCTGAGATTATTCCACTTATAGTAAAAGATAATGACGCCACGCCTATTATTAGGGCAATAAATGTAGCAACTCTAAACTTCAAAATTTGATTGTCGGTAGTTTCCATAGCTTATTTTAGAATAAATAGTAAAATTCGCGCGTGGCAAGAAGAGAAAAACGCCCCCTCTTTTTTTAAATTATAATGAGCTTTTCTTATACATGGCTATATCCTCTATAAGAAATTGTATTCTCATCATTGCAATTTGTGGAGCATCTTCTTTTATAAGCTGCTGTATCTGTTTTAGGTTTTTAATTATCTCTTCTCCTTGCATAATCTTTTATACTAAAATTAAATTATATAACGCCGAAAATGCCATAATTGCAAACAACCCTAAAGCTGCTATTAGAAAAATCTTAGCACTATCTTCATATTGCTTTTGAGATCTTCCTTGAAGACCGTTATCATCTTTTAAATCTTGTTCTTTCATATTAATATAGTTAATTGTACATTAAACCATCCTAGTATTAATTCATAGCTACCATTTAGATACCTACTTGTAGTTACTTTTAAGTAAGGAGTCAAATAAGTCTGATATGCAACTTTGTAAATTCTAATTTTGATATTCTTCATATGATTTCTCTTCTACTAGATTAGAACCTGTAGTAACGTTTATAATTTTCTTAACCTCACTTCTCTTATCATTAGTAATATAAACCGAACGAGCTAATTCAATAAACTCTTTATCAAATCTCTTTGCTTTTTCACATTCTCTGATTCTATCTTCAATATCCCATAACTGGCTGTTGATACTGGATAGTTCTAAATAATGGTTTTGTAGTTGACCATCATTATTATCAAATAACTCTTTTGCAAGAGGACTTAACGTATCAAACTCTTTCTGAATATTAACCAGCTTTGCTTCATCTTTAATCTCAGCTAGTTTAATTTCTAGAATAGTTAATTTGTCTAATAATTCTCCGTTAGATATTTCTATTAACATTACTTTCTTTTTTATATTCTTGATAAATTGCATAAATAAACGTACCTAAACTCCAAGGCCATAGTAGAATATGAAATACTCTTTCTCTCCATACCCAAGGTCTACCCATAGTCTGAGGATTTAAGTTATTGGTAGTAAACATCTCCAGCCACCAAGACCATATTAATCCTATCAATCCGTATACTAACATAATTCTTCTTTTACTTGTTTAACATGCTTACATTTCTTATGAGCCATATAACCCCAACAATCACAGTAAGGGCTTCCATCTCTCTTAAGCTTAACAGTATATTCTTTATCTGAACTAGCAGATTTAAAGGACCAGCTCTTTGGTTCAACAAATAGCTCTTCAAATGGCTTTTTCTCAACTATTATATCGTTTACAGTAGTTTTAGGATGAACCTCAGTCCAAGAAGGAGTATGGTAGAATTTACCATCATGACTTTTCATAATACCCCCCTTACCTACATTAGAATAAGGTACTTTATAAAAATGCCTTTGAACGAATACCCCAGACATTTCTTTTGCCGAAATAGACAAAGGACCGTCAGAATACACTATTTCATCTTTTACTTTCCAGAGAGCCATATAACCTTTATTTTATACTTAAATATAAGAAAATTAATTTAGTTAGGCAACTATTACTATGAATAAATTAAGATTCTAGTATTAGATTCTAAGCTCTTTAATTTTCTTTTAATCGAACGGCCTCTTGGTTTACGAGATAATCTCTGGTAGGTAATTCCATCTAATTCAATATGGTTACCCTCTATAACTAAATCAGAGATCTTTGAATTCACTCTTAATGATGGTACGTAATATAATTCTTCCATAACTTATTTTATTTTACAATTGTCTTTATGTCTATTAAACCAGCCACCACATTTACATTTAATATAGTAGACTGTTGAAACTATAAGTGGAGAAGAAGCAAAGGCAGTCCATAAATTAGGATGCCAATGCTCTCCACAAATACCTAAGGTATGTTTAATAACTTCTACCATTATACTAAGGCAGAAGCTAATTTAAACAATTCTTTATTAACCTGAAGATCTTTCTCAAAGGATTTAATCTTACGTACCTTACGTACTTTAGCTCCTTTTAAAGCAGCATGAAACTCTCCTTGAGTAATCTTTTCCTGAACTACGTTAAATACTTTCCATAGATCATCTCCTTCGTCTGCTTTACGTTTAGGTTCTAGAATATCTTCAATAGTTTCTTCATCATATTCAAACTTCTTCGCTTTATCCGAATCAGGAGTAATGCCAGCTCTGATAAGCATAGCATCAAGAGCAAGTTTTTGCTTTTCATCTTGAGTAAGTATTTTATTTCTCATTTTATTCAACACCTCTACCTTATTAGGAAGATCTTTAACTGCCTGTGCTACAACGTCTCTAAGCTCGGCAAACGTATAACCCTTATGTCGTATTTTAAAATCAGAGAATTTCTCATCAGCAACAACCAGTCCATTAGAACAAACTAATCTAAAAATACCTACTGAGAATTTAAAAGCCTGAAGTCCATCATGACTATTGGTCATAATAATACGAGGAAAAGCATTATCGCCATCCTTAGAAGTAATCTTGATATCAGGATTCTGAAAGGAGATCATATGCTTTGAGAAGATAGTATCTTTACCTCTACTCTTACGCATAGCAGCTGTAACTGGTTTCCAACCTAACTTATCTAAGTCATCGATGATAGTCTCAGTATTAACAAATAAGTACTTATCAGTAACGTTTGGATTAGTAGGAGCTTCTTTAAAAGCTACAGGACAAATTTCTCTTAACTGATCCTTTGTAAGGTAAGAATCTAAACCTTTGTTGAATGATTGTGATAAATCTTGCATAACCTTTTAATTTTAAATTTCTAACTATACTTAAATATAAGAAATATTAAGTTAGGAGGCAACTATCTCACTAACTTTTTTTAATTTTTTTTTTGTGAACCAGGCAGGATTCGAACCTGCGACCGTTAGCTTAGAAGGCTAATGCTCTATCCAGCTGAGCTACTGGTCCAGTAACTTAACTAAATATTTCGATCAATACTGGTCCTAATTTATATCCTATAAAAGCTCCTAAAGCTGCAGGAATAGGAAATACTATAAATTTACCTAATGAAGTAACATACTTAGGTCTATTAACTATTCTACCTAAAAAGAAATAATAAGTTAGATAAGCCACTAATACTGCTAAATCAAGTCTCAAAGTAATAGCAACTACTACCAATGCTCCTAGAATTCCGTAAATAAAATTATAAAGAACTCCATCAATCCATAATTCTTGAGGAGAAGCTTTTTTAAATTCTTCTTTTAGTTTTTCATTCTTCTATTATTTCTGCGTCTAGTACTCTACGAACCATAAGGTACTTACCTTTATATTTTAGAACATGATCACAATGAAGCATATCTCTCCAGGCTTTTAATCCATCCATATTACCCATAACCTGTTCTACTTTAATCTCTCTAACAAGTTGATAATATTCTCCATCAAGAAAAATTAGCTTAACCATTTACGTACTTCTTTTTGTAAGAGGTATGTATCAATAGCTCTATCTGATTCTTCTTCATTTCTATAGAAATTCATACAATTCTCTAAAGCAATCTCCCATTGATTAGAAGGAAGAGATATTTCATATATCATATCTACATTTTCAAAGCTAATTTCAAATAGATTAGCAGTTTTTTTATGATACGATAATGCTTCCTGAATACCCTTCACTATAGCATCAGTAACTGAAAGATCTTTAGCTTTAAATACTCTTTCGAATTCGTCTGTATTTTCAAAATGTAATTTAACCACGACTTCCTGATATTTTATTATGTTTATCCCAATAAGGGCTTGTAATTATTTTACCTTCTTTAGTTTCATCTAGGACTTGAGTATTAGTTCCCCATAAAAAGACAGGTCCATTGTATTCATAAGTTCTTAAATCTACCCAAGGATTGCCTTTTTCTATAGTAGAAGGTTCAGTTATCCTTCTTTTACCATCAAAGGATCTAAAATCCTTAGCAGTAGTTCTATACCATCCTTCTAGGTTAGGCATATAAACTTCTAGTACTCCGGCTGTATTAAAATCGTTGATTAACTTTTCAGTCTCTCCTCTTTTCTCAGCCATATTACTTTGTACTTTGAATTAGTAACATAAGTGCATTGATTTGACCTCGATCTTGCCAACCCAAAACATCATCATGAGCATCAGGTACAAAATTCTTAGTAACAAGACCACCATTAGGAGGACCAAATACTGCTACCTCAAATGAGATAAAATCATCAGGACTCTTCAAATCCTCTTTAGGGGTTGAGTAATTAAATGCTCCTGCTTGAACACTAATTTCAAATCCGTTATCGAATTGCATTATAGCACCAATACCGCCACCAAATTTTCTTGACTTAAATTGCAAATCTTTAAATACTTTCATAACCTTTATTTTTTAAATCCTCTAAATCCTTTAACTATAGTTCTAGTAGTATCTGTATTTTCTACTAGTATATTTTCTCTTCTATGAATCATACTTTTAGTAATCTGAAGAGTTTCCAGATCAGTTTCAGTATTGACCCAATCCTTAAATAAGTAAGTAAGTAAATTTGATTTAATCTTTTTTATCATAACCTTTATTTTATACTTAAATATAAGAAATATAACTCAATTAGGCAACTATTTTTTAAAATAAATCTAAAAAAGATGTACCTATATTTTTTTCTCTTAGCTTTTCATTCTGCTCTGATTTCTTAACCAGATCATCTGCTACTTTTCTTTCTAGAGGTTTTTTCTTTTTGAATGTAGAGAATTTATTTGTTTTTTTCTTTGCCATATTAATAAATAGTTATTGACGGCTAATATATTTCTCTCCTGGTTTTTCTTCTTCTTGATATAATCCTAGCTCTTTTAAGTGCTCGATATGATGCTCGTCAAGTTCCCAATCTATTTGCTCTACATTCTTATCCAGATAATCTTCTGCTGCTTCTACCTGTTCATCTGTGATAGGAGAAGTAGCATATAAGAAAGAGCAGTTATAACAAAGAAAATGAATATTATCTAAGTTCCAATTTTTTTATTACCATCCTTATGATGAAGCATTAAGGGTACTTTTGTATCAATAACTCTTCTTTCTGAGAATCCGCAATGAGAGCATTTCTCTTCTATAAGTGCTTCAAATACTATTCTCTGTTTTATCTTTTTAGGATCAAAATGCTCTACTGGAACTCTACCTTCTATTAAATCCATGATTGGAGGCTCTTTTCCTCCATTAGATAAGAATTTAGGAATGCCTTTACCGGCCTGGTTTTTATGTAACTCGTACAAAGTAGAACCAGACTCTTCATCTTTATATGTCTTAGCATATTTTTGTAATGAGTAAAAGATACATGAAGGTATCTAGCAGCTGCTCTATTAGACCGAGTAGTCTTCATAGCTCTTAGAATATCTTCTTTTTTAAGTATCTTTGCCGGTCTCCCCATTTCTACTTATTCTTGAAGTACTTTATCATTATATGACCTGATCTATAATTAGTAGCTAAAGGAATATCATGAACATCACATAATCTCATTAACATAGAAATATCTACATCATGTGGATGCTTGTCTAAAGGATCTCTGAAGAATATAACTCCGTCTACCTCTTTACAGGTAACCATCTGACCAATAATAGCATCTCCTCCTAGGGGACCGCTAGCTACTCTCTGTACTTTTTTAACACCAGCATGCTGTATCATCTTTCCGGTTGTACCGGTAGCTACAATGTCTACATCGCTTCGGTTAAAAAAATCTAATCGCTTCATTACAAAGGCAACCATATCTGCCTTTTTTCCATCATGTGCTATAAGTGCTAATTTCATACTAATAATCTAAATCATCTTCTAATGCCTTATCTACTTCTTCTTTAATAGACTGAGATACGGCAAATTCATCTTTATCTAAATCTAGTAACTCTATATGTACTTTTTTACCAGTCAGTTCTGCTTCTTTTTCTGCTATAGCTTTTGCTCTACTCTGATCCATGATAATAAGATCATTGTAAGTATGATCACCAGATCCCTCTACGGTAGTAATCCCTACTACAGCTTTAACTGTTGAACAATTTACACAGACATGGTATCCGTATTTTTCTTTTCTTAATTTTGGGAAATCATCGCCACATTTCGGGCAAGGAATCATTTCTAATTGCATATATAACCGTTTAAATTTAACAATAAATAAATATAAGAACTCTTATTCAGAAAAGCAACTAATTACAGAGAAAAAATATAACTTTTTAATCTATCTTTTGGAGTCCATCCAAGTCTTTCCACTGCATCATCTGTCTCTCTCAAAGTCTTTCTATAATTTCCTGGTTGATCAGGTAAGTTAACTGAGTCTATGTCGAATTTATCTTTAAATAATTGGTATACTTCGTTAATGGAATAGTTACATCCTGTTCCTAATTCCCAGGCATCTTCATGTACTTCTTTATCAAATCCAATTCTATATAATCCATCTACTATATCTTCTACGTGGGTAAAGTCTCTTCTTTGTTCTCCATCTCCAACTATAGTAATTGGTTGATTATCTCTGACTTGTCTTCTCCAAATACCTATTACTGCCGCCCAATCACCATCTACTATCTCTCCTGGTCCATATACATTATAAAATCTAGCTATTTCTACATCTAAGTTATATGTCTTTTTATACATCTTACAAACTTCCTCTCCTAGGTATTTACAAGTTGCATAAGGAGATTGATAAGGATTATGCCATTTAGAAGAAGAGCCAGCATATATTACTTTGGCTCCTATTGTTTTAGCAAACTCACATACTTTTAAAGTACCTAAGGTATTAATTCTAAAAGTTTCTTCTGGATTATTAAACGATGGCTGTATTCTGGATAGAGCAGCTAGATGGTAAATTTTATCAAAGTCTTTATCCATTAGGTATACATTCTCTATATCTCCTGCATGGTAAATACATCCAGGTTGTTCGTTATCTTTAGTACCTATTTCGTAATTATCTAGAGAATGAACTATATGACCTTCTTTCAATAACCTTTTAATTAAATTGGTGCCAATAAATCCTACACCTCCTGTAACTAGTATTTTCATTTAAATTTATTTATTACTTCCCATACATCTAAGGCAGATTTAAAAGGAACGATTTCGTCTGATTTACCTTGATTTATTGTTATTGTACCATCCCATTCTTTGTCTGGTACTAATTGGTAGAGGTACATTTGTATTAATCCTAATTGAGATTTGTTGAAAGCTAATTTAAATAAATTTTCTATAACGGTGAAGAATTGATCTTCGTAAATAGTCATATCCATTCCTATCTCTTCAGCCATAAAATCTCTCCTATCTTCAATTTTTCTAAGCTGGTCGATAACCTCGACAAAGATCTTTTTATTCATAGTTTCTTGGTCAGGTTCTTTTGTCTTAATTCTGTAACTTACATCTAGTCTTGATTTTAATACTTTTCGTATATTATCTTTCAATGACTTCATACAGTTCTAAAAATTTTTCTTCTGGTAAAACCTTTATTCTGGCAAAAATAGAAGTAGCTTCTTCTATATTTTTTGCGTTAATTGAGCTTATTACTTCTTTACCAACCTTTGTTTGAAAACTATACCTCGGCATTATCTATATTATCTAAATTAGATGGGTTCTGTCCTGATAAAGCTTTTCTTACTAATTTATCAAAATATTCTATATAAACAAAAACCCGATGATTGTCTTATCTTTAAATTCCTATCTCTTTCAACTCTCATATCATATTGATCTAAGCCAGCTTCTAGTCTTTTTTCTAACTCGATTGCAATATCATTTTGCTCAGTTGGAGATAATTGTCCAAAGGTAGTTGGAATAAATTGGATCTTTAATCCTTTCTTTTGAGGATCCTCATTTACATCTACCTTCAACATAAATTGATGACCGGCAAATTTAATTTTAGCAGCTTCTGCTATAACTTCTTTTACTGCTTCTAATATGAATTTTTTATCTGCTTTCATTTATATAATATAAGAAAAATAATTGTGGTATACCAATAAATAGCTAGTTATTTTAACCAAATAGCATTTGTCTTTTACCTCCTGCTCCTTCGTTTAATATACGATGGCTAAAAATCTTTCTATTTCTAGTATACTGTTCTATAGACTTTTCTATATCATCTGTTAGAAACTCAAATTCGTATGTATTACCATTTGCTTCTGTAAATTCTACTAAATACTTTCTTTTCATAATTTAATAAGATTATTTTGATATTCATTCATTTGAATTATATTAATAAATAGATTTCCTAATTGAAACTCTCCAACTTCTCCGCTATCTTTTATGATTTCTGAGAGCTGTTGTATGATTTGAAAGTCCTGTTGAGTAAATCTATCACCCTCTATACTAATTAGTATTTCATTATTCTTCTCATTACCGTAAGGTTTGATTCTTTGGTATAAATCAATAATAGTATTAGGAGCTTCTAATGTAATATAATTATCAATCATAGCTTTATCAGATGAATCATCTACATAAATTGTATCACACCAAGGTTCTAATGCCTCTAATAATTGAGAATTACAATTTTTAACTACAAATCCTATATTGTATTTAGGAGGAATAATAGGCTTCATTAGAGGAGTATGTTTAACATTAGATCCCCACTTACGAATAAATTCTCTAGTAGAATTATTCATTAATTTTTGCCATTCATTACTTTTATCTTTCTCATTTTGAGTAACTGTACCATGTTGAAATTGTCCTCCTCTACCGGTTAAATGGTAAACTAAACTATTCCACGGCTGTTTAAAAGTAAACCCTGCTAAAGCCATTCTGTTGAATACATCTGAGTCTTCTCTAGCAGATTTTAATATAGGGTCATGACCTCCTATATTTAAAAATTCGTTTTTATACATCATCCAAGGAGCAAATATACCATCGGTTATTTTATCCTCTTTTAGTTGAGTTTTTACATACTCGTTAAAGCCTTCTTTATTAAATTCTTCTGGCCATATCCCAAAATTCATCAATATTTTTTCTCCAGCATTAGGATGCAAAGGTGGTTCAACTCTAGTAGAACATACTACAGTCTTACTCTCTAGTAATTTTAGTGCATTTAAATCTGCATTTTTACCTAACATCATATCAGCATGAAAAATCATAAAAATATCTGTTGTAGATTTTTCTATACAGAAATCATATGCTTTACCTATTCCGAATAAAGTATTACCAAGATTAGGATTGACATAGTATTTCAAAGAATACTTACTTTGAACTTCTTCTAACCATTTAACAGTTCCATCTTCATCTGAGTCAACGAATACGATTATATCATGGTCTTTTCTATAAGCATTTTCTCTTATAGAGGGTATACATGTTTTAAGATACCTGAGATTATTTTTGCTCGGTATACAAAAGGTAATTTTATCTATTTGTAATTCCATTTATCATTCCGTATTGATCAAAGGTAGGTAGACCACCCCATTTATTATAAAATTTACGAGCATTTACTGCTTCTGCTTTTTTCTGTCTTTCAGAAGATTGTCCATTATTTTCTTCTAATCTATGACTCCCTCTTGCTCCAAAATGCCATACAACCGACTTAGAAGGCATAACAAACCTAACTCCTTTATTAATCATTCTTAAAAATAAATCCATATCATCCCAGCTTGTAGGAGCAAATAAAGGATCGTTACCTCCTACTTCATCCCATACTTCTTTTTTAACTAATCCAGATACTCCTTCTCCTTTAGGAATTTCAAAATCATTCAACTCAGCAAACTCCTTAGCGTAATTTATAAATGCTTGCTTATCAAATGTATTCCAATATCCACCAAATAAATCAGGATCAACAAGTAGCGTACCGTGTCTATCTGGTGAGTTAAACATATTAGGTTCTATTCTAAAACTATTAACCCATAATTTTTCTTTAGGGTTATTTTTATGGACTTCCATTAACTCTCTATCCCAATCATAACCAACATAAAAATCAGAATGAAGAAAATTAATATATTCTGTCTTAGCAGCTGATGCGCATACGTTCATCCCTCCTCCAATCCCTTTTGGATTATTATTATGATCGGTAATAATTGTTAAGTTATATTTATCTCTTACTGTTTCTAACCACTCATCTGTTCCATCTTTACAATTCTCAGCATGAATAATAAATGGAGCGTCTTTATAATAAGAATATTCTCTAACAGACTCTATAGCTAGTTTAAGATAAGGTAAATTGTTGTGTGTACTTATGCAATGTGTAATCATACGTTTGCTTCTTCTTCCCAGTTAACAAAATAAGGTAGCCACCTCTCTTCAGCATGACCAGCATATCCAGGAAGAGCTGTTATCAATTCTTTACCTTTTTCTTTAAGCATTCTAAAAGTATCTCCTCCCATTGGTAAATGCTTTCCGTCATGTACTTTGACCATATCTTCATGGTCTTCTTTAATATGTTTAGCTGTAGTAGCCCAAGTCATTGTGGTACTACCGGCTGTTCTCCAATGAGATGATTTAGATATATACAACTTACATTCAGAAGGAGAGCCATAAATAATACCAGGTTTTCTAATTCCTTCTACATCTTCATCTACTCTACCATGACCCCAAACAAACCTTGGATCTTTATTGTTTTGGTATTTATCTGGGTGATCGTATAATGAAACGTAGCTTGCATCTAAGTCTCTAAATGCCTCTATTAAAATTTCTTTTGAGCCTCTTCTGTGAATATAATCATCTTCAATTAAATAGAAAATAGTTTCATCATCTGTTGTTTGAGCAATTTGATGTGCTAAATTCCAACTGACGATAAATGAACCAGTATTCCCATTAGTGGTTCTATAAATATTTTCTTTGTCGGTATACTTATGGACCATATCGTAGGTTTCATCAGTAACATTATCACAAAGGATAATTAGGTTTTCTCGACCGAACTCTCTTACAAAAGTTCTAAGACAGTTTTCCTTAGACGCATAATCTGGTTTTACTTTTTCAGGATTACTATTGTCGCTTATTCTGTAAATATTAACTAGGTTCATTATTAATTAGTTTATTTATAAAATTGTTCATTGATTGAGAACTTTTATCAGCATAGTTTTTAAATACTTCATCCTCTCTAGTAGCTTCTGTATTCATTCTCTTAAGAGGGTGTTTATAGTTATGTCCTTTAAGCCTAGTCTTAACACAATATTGAGGTATTTGCTTTACTTTACTAAAAATTTCTAAACAAGTATCTTCTCTTACAAAGTGCATATCTTCCGGAATAAAAGGATTTGGATATTCTGAAGAAATACAGGCTAAGCTTCCGTCTATTTTAAGAGGTACCTGTTCTATTTTTATATCAAATTTTTGATTAAATTCGTCTAACTCTTCTTGCTTAATATAGTCTTTATATTTTAATGGTTCTTCTAATAATTCTATACAGTCAGTTTTATGTTCTAGCCCGCATTGACATGGTTTAGAAAATCCTTGTAAGTTGGAATGAGTAACTACATCCCAGCTATTATCCCACATTGGTCTAGATGCAAATGTAAGTAGATGTGTTCCTTCTATATTAATATTATCTAAAATATAAAAGAAATCTATTGGTAGTAAAGTATCACTCTCCCCCCATACATTATACTTATAAGATGTATCGTATGTATCTCTTCTCCAATCAGCTATATTGTAAAAACTATCTTTATTAGTTTTGTGAATTATTTCACAATCATACTTATCAAAAATAGGATGTGATAGAAAGCTATTAAACATATCTATAGCTTCTCCATGCTCTGGTTTCTCAATATAGGTTTGGCTGTTAAGACAGAATTTTAATTTAACTTGTGTATTAGGTGATGCTTTAAGTGATTGGTAAATAGAATTTAAAGTTTCTACCATCATAAAGCTCTCATAATACATTATATGCATTTGGAACAAAATCATATATCTTCTAGAGTAATTCGTTCAAATCTCTCGTCTGCTGGATTTGTATTAGATAATATACGAACTTTAATTTTATTTTCCAAAAACCAATCGTACATTTCTTTTGTACAGTTTATTGTGTGGTATAGTTCTTCATATTCAGGCCCACCTCCTACATCTACCTTATAAAGTCCTTTAGCATGTTGATCAAGCCAGTTTGAATCTACTGCCATTTTATCTTCAGAAGGATATTTAGAAAGATCTCCTATATCCCAACCAATCGTTACAATATCTTTACATCCAAGATGTAATGCTAAAGGAAAACCTGATTCATACATAATACCAGGTCCCCAAATTGCTTTACCTTCTTCATATAGTTTCCAATTGTTAAACTCTCTAGTATAAGCAGTAGATTGATTCTTTTGTACCCAAGGTGTAGAATATACCGGTATTGCTATATCAATTCTCTGTCCCCATTCGTTTATTCTCCTTAACTCATCATTGACATTCATAGCAGTTAACTGCCAATGCCTTATTGTTTCATTTGAATAATATTCATAAGGTTGGTAATTATAAACTGATAGTAGGTGAAATGTTGCTACTTCTTTCACATACTCGTATGCCTGTTTGCAAGCAATAACTAATTTACCTTCTAGTTTTTTAAGTAACTCTTCTCTACTATGAGTAGTTAAAGAAGGGCCACAAGTAACTAGATAAGCAGTTTGACCTTTAAATTTATCTTTTAGAGAAGAAATTCTTTGATTACTATCTTCATATTGTTCTAAATCTTTTAGCAAATTCATTTTACGTAAGGGTTATTTAAATCTGTTAATATGTTAGCAGGATGTCCTTTACCTAAGTTATATAAATTAACATCTCTATCTTTTAGTATACTACTTAAGTACTCTGAAAATAGTTTGTAGTGTTCATAAAATTTTTCGTAAGTATTTATAGTAGCTTCTGGATTTACTCCTTTAATATTTTTGTAAAAAGCATGTTGTGCTTTGCCATCTTTGGTATATCCGTCAAACCCTACAAAATATATATCTTTAAACTGTTCTGCTAATATCATCCAGGTTATTGCTCTACCCATTACTCCAACTCTAAACTCAGGTATAATATTAATCCTTACTGGATCTTTTTTAAAAGTAAATGAATTCATTCCTTTAGGAGATTTCCATAGGTGGTTTGTTTCTATTACAAACTGACAGTCTGGGTTATAGTTATTCCATTTTTTAAATTCTTCACAGGTAAAATCTGTTTGGGTACTAATTATATGGAAATCAGTTTTTGTATTTTGTACCGTTTCGTTAAGATATCCTGTAGAGACGGACATTACTACATCAGTCTGTATATTTTTCCATCTATCTTCCTCTAATGTAGATGGTCCTCCTCCTATTATTAAAATTGAACTATCCATAAAAATGTTTATAGAGTATTTCTGCTGTTTCAAACTGCCAAGGGTAATCAATATCGAAAATCTCTAATTCATTCTCTATAACAAATAATTCCGGTTCTGGTGGCAATTTGCTGTCCATCCAGTATCCATCTCCAATAATATCCATTTCTGAAGCATAAAGACAGTGGGCTGCTTCATAAGTAATGCCCATAGTTTTTGTATTCATTATCTTTTGTTCTGCGGGCCAAGGCGATGTCATAGTACCTTTATCATCCCAGAAGTATTGCTTTTTACCAATAACTCCAAACATTCCTCCTATATCACTATCTAGATATGCTTTTACAAAATTTTCTATTGTCTGTAGAGTTAAAAGAGGGTTACAAGCAGAAATAAGAACTATATACTTGAACGGTAGTTTATCATGCCATTCATAGATTAACTGTATACTATTTTCGGCTAAAGCAGATTCTTTACTCCTATGAAAATATTGCACTTCTTTCTTGTTTGCTAAATCTATTAATTCTTGATCATGAATAGACAGGAAGAAATTCTCTGTAGGAATAATATCAGATTGTTTTATTTTATCTATTAATATTTCCATTAGATTAGTTCCTGCAAAAGGTTTAATCATCTTTCTAGGAACTCTCTGTGATTCCAATCTAGCTTGACATATAAATGCTATGTCTTTAATATTTTTCATTTTTTATTATTTTTAAATAAATCCAATAATCCGTCAATTAAAGTATATTCTAGGAACTGATTTTCTAAAGGTACTGTTAGATCCGAAATGCCATTATAAAGAGTCGGCTCTACTAAATTAATGTCTTCATTATTAAGTAAAGCAACTAACTTTAAAAAATCATATTTAGTTATCTGAGCTGTTGTGCCTATATTTACTACTCCAGTATGTTGATATAAGTTTTTACTCAGGTAATCAGATAACTGCCTTACACTAACAGGATTAAATACTACGTTACTATAACCGGTAACAATCTCTTTTTTCTTAGAGTTTGTAAACCCCATTCTACTAATCCTCTATTCCCGTAAATATTTACTCTAACAACTAAATCAGATTCTCTACCTAAAGTATTTTTTTCACCTAACTGTTTACTAGTATAATAAATTCTTTTACTGTTTGTAGGGTTAGTCGAAATGTAAACCAATCTTTTACATTTACTTTGTAATAGAGGAATAACCTTACCATGAAGATAATAAGCTTTTTCTGGGTGCTCATCACAATAGTTAATATTTGTAAATGCAGCACAATGTATTATAATATCGTAGTTAGGTAGTTTCTCTAATTTTTCTCTAGCAGAAGGTACAGACATATCTATATCTTCTCTACCTTGTAGAAAAGTTGCATCAGGAAAAAACTCTTTAAGAGCGTTTCCTAACATTCCTGTACCTCCTGTTATAAGAATTTTTCACTAACTAGTTAATTTAGTCTTTATTTTCTGATAGTTCTTTTAGTAGGGTAGATATTTTACCATCATAATCATTAACCCTTCCCATAAGTTCTCTTGCTTCATCAGGGGCATGTTTGAAAGCTAGTCTTAAAATATCCATCCAGTTAACGTTATTTTTAGAACGTATTTGTTGTACTTCTTCAATAATCTCTAAGTCTGATCTTTTGCTCATAATTTTTGTGATTTTAGTATTCCAATTTTCAGTTAATAAACTTTTATATTTTTTTATTTCCTTACCATAATGAAAGCTACCTTTACCTATTTGTTTATAAGGTTTTAATTCATTATTGAAAATAGCTTTATGATTCTTTATAAATAAATTCTGTATTTCATTTATCAAGTGTTCGTAAGTTAATTTAAGAGTATCTTGTTCAGGAAGAAATTGCACTTCCTTTTGTAATATTATATCACCTGTATCAAGGTTTTCATCCACTAAATGGATAGATACTCCCTTAGGAGTACCGTCTCTAAACGACCAGAAATTAGGATGCATTCCTCTATTATAAGGTAGGTACGATATATGTAGATTAACGATATTATTTTGAAACTTATTTATGATATTCTTATTAATAATATGTTTATACCCAAAACTAACTATCCAATCAAAGTCAATAGTGTCTTCTAACTCTACTTTATCTATAGTCTGATCTACTTTATAATTTTTCTTTAAAAAATCTAAAAGTTTACAATCACTATATCCTAAAAATAGAATTTTCATACTACCTCTCTTAATAATTTAAATTTTTCACAATATTTTGCTCCTACTTCACTTCCCCATACCTTACATAAATTAAGTACGTTTTCATAACTTCTAGTATGAGGATATTCTCTCATTTCTTCATCGTAAACCTTTAATGCTGTTAATTTAGCATTTATATTTTTATCATTAAGTCTAAAATACATTTGACCATCGAAAGGATGTAGAGCGTTATAATCGGTAGCAGAAGGAACAAAATAACTATAAATCTTAATAGCTTTCCCGTACTGTGGTCTAAATGCTGCTAATGCTGCTTTAGTAACTATTTGATGATCAATATTTAAATCATAAATAAAATGTGTAAAAATAATATCCGGAACTTGTTTTACGTTGTTTTCTATAAATTTAGCTACTTCTAATATTGAGATAGAATCCATAGCATTATCCGGAAATGTACCAGATGTAAATTTACTAATTCCAAGAATATTACTTACTTCTTCTAATTTTTTATTTCTATTTCCTTTTTGATTTACTCTGGATCTAATACCGTCTGTAAATGTAATTAACTGTATATTACATTGCAGTTCACTTAAAGCTGATATAGTACCTCCGCATCCAAGAGTTTCATCATCAGGATGTGCTGCTAGTATGAGTACGTTACTGTTTTGTAATTCTGACATCTGCTAATATGTTTTCCTGTTGTAGACTAGCTCTGCTAAATTCTAATAAATAATTACCTATTTTCATAGACGCTTTTGGATATTCAGAAGAGTCTAACATCTGTATCTGTTTATAAAGGTATGAAATATCTTTTGAATTATCAAATATAAGTTCAGATGTTTTTCTTCTTTTATAAATCTTTCCGCTACCAGATTGTTTTACAGGTATTAAATTCTCTTGAATTAATTTATGTACTAAACACCCTGTTATTGAAGCTATAGTATTCCATATATCTTCAATAGTACCTTGTAAAGTAATTGGAGAAGAACAGTAAATACCTCCTCCATCTACTTCTTTAGATGTTTCTATTAAATTTACTTTAGAAGATATAATACCATCTAGTATTTGATTTTGAAGAGGACTTCCTCCTTTCCCATCAGGTAAGTTAGCAGTATGAGTTGAAATACATTTATATTTTTTGAACACCTCTTCTTTAATGTATTCTGACCAATGGAAAAAAGTATATAATCTGGGTTGAGTTTATGTAATTCTTCTAAGTTGTATTTGGTTAGCCATACAACGTTTTCTATAGAATTACTTAAATCTTGATAGAGCTTTTTACTCCAGTTATTGTCTTTAGAAATTAAAATAATCATACAAAACTATCTTCTTCTAAATCTTTCTCAGCTATTTTTCCTAACACATTAAAAAACTCAGATGCTGGTGTACATCCTTCTAAAAATGGTCTCTTAGTTGTAATATTATCAACAGTATATAGATCTCCTTTTTTAATAGATGTCTTAGCAACTACTGATCTCATTCCTGTAGAGTATGCTTTTTCTGACTCTGTAAATAAATTACTAGTATTAGTAGGAAGTATAGCTTTTTCTGCCTCTCGAATAAAGTACACCATTTCTTTTAATTGGTGAGGCTCTACCGCAAATGGATGATCAGGACCTGGTAGATTTTTATCTAGAGTATAATGTTTTTCTATAACTGTTGCTCCTTTTGCAACTGCTAAAGCAGGTGTAATTGTGGATTCTGTATGATCTGATAATCCAACAGCTGATACTTTTTCTCCTAAAAATCCATTAATAAGAGCTGTAACATTACCTAAATGTATATCTTCTATAGGTGTTGGATATGCATTGTTACAGTGTAGTAAAGTAAGGTCGTTACCGTATTTTGATGTAATATTAAAAATATTATCAATATACCTAATATCAAAGCCAATACCTAAGGATAAAATGATAGGTAATCCAGTTGAAGCAACCATATCTACAAACCTGTAATCTGTAGATTCAAATCCTGCTATCTTTAATCTTTTAACTCCTAGAGCAACTAATTCATCTACTGCCTGTTCATCAAATGGAGTAGACATAAACTCAATATTTTTTCGTCACAATATTGCTTTAAATCTTTCTGCCACTCTCTAGGTAATTCTATATCTTTGATTAACTTATTAATATTTTTATATCCTGCAAAATCAGGAGCATTTTTTGCGAATAACGTTTCTGAAGAGTATGTTTGGAATTTGCAAGCATCTGCTCCAGCTTCTACAGCTACATCAATTAGCTTAAGAGCTTGATCAAAATCTCTATTATGATTTGCTCCTGCTTCAGCTATTATAAATGTTCTTTTCATATAATGGTAAATTTAAAATATATTTATGTGTTTGCTCTATGTAAGGTAAAACTGTTCCGTCTTTATAGTAGTCTGTTAAATGCAGTAATGGATAGTGTTTTGAGGTTGGAAATTGTTCTAGTAACTTTTCTAAACTATTTTTACTACATATTAGAGTTGCAAAGTAATATGAAGACTTGCTATCATGAGGTATAAGTCTACCGTCGAAGTTAAGTTCTTCTATTAATTTATGTACTTTAATTCTTTGTTTTAAATTTTCTTTGTATCTATCCAATTGTGTTAACGCTATAGTAGCGTTGAGATTATTCATATAGAACTTAAATCCATTTTGAATAATATTATATCCGGTACTGTTATTACTTCTACCAAAATTACGGTAAGATTCAAAATAATCTGATGCTTGTTTATCATCTGTTGATATCATTCCTCCATCTGAAGCAGCAATTGGCTTGTAGGGATGGAAAGAAAAGAACGTAAAATCTGATTTAATTGATGGAGTAACACAGTGTGCTGAGTCTACTACTATAGTTTCATTATATCCATCTTCTTTGATTGAATCAAATCCAGTTATATTTGAAATACCCCCATACAGAATCGGCATTAACACCGGTCTAATTCCTCCGTCTGAATATCTTTCACATCTTAAACGTCTCTGTTCTCTATAATGATCTACGCTAAATAAAAGATTTTTATCTGTATCAACCCATATTAAGTTATGACCAAAATGCTTAGCTGCCCAGGCTGGAGAAGTAAATCCTAATGAAGGAGTATATACATCACAACTACCGTACTTATCTTTTAAATAAGCAAATATGATAAATGCTGCAGCTGAAGCCGAATTTGTGGCTATATTATACTCTTTATTACTGAAGGGTTTAAATTGTGTTTCAAATTTGCTAACATTTTCTCCAAAACCTAATTCACCACTTTCGAGTACAGGTGCTATTTTAGTAGTTACATCGTAAGGATTAATATTTGTTTTAAATAATTTCATCTATTAACATTTGAGTCCATCTAGAATCAATTTAGTTAATTCTTCTATATCTTCTTTTACCCATAAAGCTGAGTTGAATTCAGGTCCTGTGTATTTTTTAAAGTCTTGATATTCAACAAATTTGTTAGAGTATTGTGGTCTGATTTGTAATAAATTTATTCCATCTACTTGATAAGTAAATTCTAATTCTGTCTTAGCTAGCATATCTTCATGAAGCTTTTCTCCTGGTCTTAAACCTGTAACTTTAATATTTGCTTTCTTATCTGCAATTTGTTCTAAAGCTTTAATACATGATGGAAGAGTGTAGGAATTAATTTGAGGTACAAAGACCTCTCCTCCTTGTGCATGCTCTAATGCTCCAAGTACAGCATCTACTGCATGATCTAAAGTAAATAAAAATCTAGTCATTTCAGTAGAAGTTACAGTAATTGTTTGACCTTTTTCTATCCAATCCATAAATAAAGGAACAAATGATCCTCTAGAAGCGATTACATTACCGTATCTTACAGAAGCAAATATTGTTGAACTAGTATTGTAGTCGTAATTTGTAAAAATGCGTTCTGCAATAAATTTACTAGAACCATAAACATTAACAGGTTGACATGCTTTATCTGTAGATACTAGAATACATTTAGTTACATTATTTTCTAATGCTGCTCTAGCTACATTTTCTGAACCTTGTATATTTGTTTTAACACATTCATCAGGATAAAATTCCATATCGTCAATACGTTTCAGAGCTGCTGTATGAATAACAAAGTCTGGTTTATGTCTACGGAAAGTAACGTTTAGTTTATCGTAATCTCTTATATCTCCTATAACTCTAATTATACTATTATCATTTCCAAATAATAAAGCTTGTTTACCTTCATCTCGACTGTATACAATAATTTTACATCCTACGTTTTTAAGCCTTTTAATTAGAGCTTTTCCTAACGAACCTGTTCCTCCAGTAATTAGTACTGTGTCGTGTTTTGTTATACTATTCATTTATAAGTTGATTAAAATATGATTCTGTTCCTTCAAACTTTATGTCAATATTATTTTGTATTAGGTTAGATTTAATTAGCTTCTTTATGTTATTAAAGCTCTCAATAAATTCTGGGTATCCTCTTTTGTTGCCTTCTTCAATGTACCTACTTAAATTATATTGTCCAAAACCAATTGATGTTATACTTTCTAAATCCTTGAAATAGTATAGAAGTAAAGGAATAAGATTGTGACTAAACTTACATTGATTCTTACCTATTCTTTGAAATATATAATTGGTTTTACTTAGGTTGTAATTTTGATCTATCTCGCTACTATATTTAATGCAGGTATAATCAAGTTTGATATGCTCTTTAAATGTAGAATTAAAATCTAAATTTAATATTTCGTTAAAAGCTTTTTCATCTTTTTTTAAATTATTACAAGTATAACCTTCTTTAAAAAAATTAGTAAAATTATTACTGTATAGATCTGGAGTAATTAAAGTTATCTCTTTATAATAATCATTAGCAAATCTTTTATAATATCTTTTTAAACTAAAAGGATCTATAAAAGACCAGTAATTTGGTTGTACATTTATTTTTTCTAAATGTAGTAGAGAATCGCTAAAACTAAAAATAACATACCCTTCTAATTTTTTTGTTCAAAATATTCTTTATTAAAATTAGATAAATCCGAAGAAGGTCCAGTTATTACTATCTTATCCACCATTAACCTCTTAGTTTTTCTCTTACAGGTTTTTCTGATTCTGTTACTATTATTTTACCATCTCCATAGGCTTGTTCTAATTCTCTAATACCAGATACTAATTTGAAAAGACCTTGGGGTTCTACTGAAGCCATATGATCCGATCCTTCCATCGTTCTATCTAAAGTGATATGTCTTTCTATAATAGAAGCTCCAAGGTAAACAGCAGCTACAGAAGTACCTAATCTAAATTCGTGACCTGAATATCCAATTTCAAAATCAGGATATTTTTCTGCCAATGTCTTAATTGCTGATAGATTTAATTCATCTATAGGTGCAGGATAGGTGGAATTACAATGCAGTAGACCAATAGGATCTTTCTTATTATACATTGTCTGAGCAGTTCTAAGCGTATCTACAGCATGATCTATTTCTTCTTCGGTAGACATCCCAGTCGAAAAAATAACCTTTGGAAATCTCTCAACACATGCTTTAAGGAGTTCATCGTCAGTCAGAGATGCAGAAGGTAGTTTAATAAAAGGTAAATTATACTGTTGTAAAAACTCTACCGAATCCATATCCCAAGGAGAGGCAGACCATGCAATACCTTGCTGTTTACAATAGCGGTCAATCTCATCATACTCCTCTTTACCAAACTCAACCTTATACTTATATTCAAGGTAAGTCATGTCAACACCTTGCCAACGTCTAGGTTTATTCTTTTGAGCTTCCGGTACGGCTACATCTGGATTTCTTTTCTGAAATTTAACTGCATCACATCCGGCTGCTGCTGCAATATCAATAAGTCTTTTTGCTATTGAGAGGTCTCCTTGGTGGTTTATTCCAATCTCTCCTATTATGTATGTTCTTTTCATTATATTAATATAATTAAATTTCTTCTATTCTCCTACTTTTATCACAAATAAGTAAGTCGTAGGCTGGTTTTTCTCCTACACTAAGGTGGTGGTATTTACAGCCCCAATCCTTTAGTTGATTTTTAGTTAACTTTGTAAATTCTTCAATTCTATCAGTAAATATACTACCTCTTGCTGTATAGTAAGTAATTTCGTTTCCTTGTTCGTATAACTTATTTATCTTATCTATATTAATTTTAATGGGTTTAGCTTTACTGTATACTCGTTCTGTAGGAGGATCATAATCACAGATAGTTTCATCTATATCAACGTATATTTTCATAAAGTATCGTAATAAGCATTTTGTCTTTCTTGTCTTTCTACATCCTTAGGATGATATAGTGCTAATTCTTCCTGTGCTGGTAGTGGTGCATAAGCTTTAAATCCTTCCAGTACTTCATGTACTTTATTCTTCCATTTAATCTTTGGAGTATTTTTCCATATTCTCCATTGATAGTCAGGCCAGTTAACCCATCCTTTATCGTTAACTTGCCATCTCCAGGCTAATATATGATCTTGAGTTAAGCCCTCTACAGTATTTACTCTAGGAACTAAGTAAACCTCGTTATCTGGATTTGAATCTAATAAGGTAGGAAGGTTATCAATTAGAGCTTTATGAGGAATCTCATCTGCATCAATTTGAAATATGTAATCTCCTGAGCATAGTTCAGTTAATCTGTTTTTCCAATCAGCAAAATGATTATCAAACTCTCCTTTATGCCATGCATATCCTCCATTAACAGAATGTGATCTTAAGTAACTCTCTACTTCTTTATCTCCATTTTTACTGTCGTAGAGAATAACTATTTCATCTTCTCTTCTTTTATTTTCTAAAAGAAAACTAACAAGTCTTTGTATCTCTACAAACTCGTTACAGACTGTAATTGCATAACTTATTTTCATACTACTTTATCAAGTATTTTTAATTGAATTTTATCCCAGGTACTCAGAGAGTTTTTATTCCATAATGCTCGATCATCTAATTCAGCCCATCTCTTATTCAAGAAAGTATAAACGAAGAAAATATCCCATCTGTCTATAACAAATCTCCTTACATTGGTCTTATTTGGTAATCTAAAGTGAATTGACAGTAGACTGTAGTCTCCAAAATTAACTGAAAAAGAACATAGATCTATTTCTATTATGTTGGATTTATGCATTAATCTAAATAATGTAAACTCAATATTCCATCTACGAGTTTTCCATGCAATTTTCTCTAATAACCTATTCATAACTATAATATAAGAATTAAAAATATATTAATCAACTTTAAACATACCAATGTAATCTGCTGCTTCCATAAAATCTTTTTGTTCAAAATGCTTTACATTTTTCATATCCATTTTATGAGTTTGATCTTCTGATACTTTTTTATCTCCTTCCTGTAGAGGAATAGCCTGTACTCCGGCCCACTTCCAGTTCTTTTTATCTGTACCGTCAATGAATACCATACCTTTTTCTGGTAAGGTTAAAGTAGCTGGTAGCCATGTTAATTTATCTTTGTCTTTAAACATAAGATCTTTATACAGTTCAGGAGATGTCTCTAGTGCTTGTGTAACTACTTCGCTCTTTTCAGTCATTAGAGTTGATGTAGTAAATCCACATCCCCAACATAGCCAGGTAGTAACCTGTTCATTTACTTTTTGTTCATAACAAGCATTTCCACCACATCTATTACATTCTATTAATTTATCCATTTTTTATACTTTTTTAATTTTGGTAAATTTAATTTTGGTAAAGATAATTGAACCTGTTTAGGAAACTCTGGTATGTTTGTTTCTAATATGTTTCTTAACGTCTCTACCATTGCTTCGTATGAAAAATCTGTTCTACTTTTATGTCCTTGTCTCTTAGCTTTTATAGCCCAGTTTTTGTAATCTTTATAAATTTCTTTATAAGCTTTTCCTACATCTACAGGGTCTGGTGTAAACCATTGAGATTGAGGTAGTATAATATTTTTTACAGAAGCAGATTTATGTACATTCTTAAGCTCTCCTTTTACGTATCTTACAAATTCTTTATCTAAGAAATCTGTTTGTCCTGACCAAGAAGATGCTATAATAGGTTTATTTACTAAGCTGAATTCTAAGAACGGTCTACCGTAACCTTCTCCTTTAGGTAAAGAAACTAAAGCCTTAATTTTAGGATGATTATACAGTAAATTCATATCCTTATCTGATACTTCTCCATGAAGGAGGTAGATATTGGGTAACTTACCTTTTACAGTCTTTCTTACTGCATCAATTTTATCTAGCATTCTCTCTCTATCCATAATAGAAGTATTAATGCAGTGACTTTTCATTACTAGTGCCGGAGCATTCTTTTTATTCTTGAATGTCTCTAGGAAAGATTTAATTGTAAATCCGATATTTTTTCTATCTTCTCCAAAATCGCCTTGCATCCAATGCCCTGTAGTTAAAAAGCAAAAGCTTTCTGGAATACTGTCTAGTGTTTGTTCCAGGTCTGTTAAGCTGACAGAAGGCTTAGTAGGAAAGTACTTAGTTAAATCCGCTCCTTCAAATAGTACTTCTACCTTAGTATTGAGTTCTATTTTTTGAGTAATTTGTTTAGTACGATCATCTGTTAAATCAAATTTACTTCTATTGAATGATTCTATAGCATGATTAGATGATGCTAGTATTAAATCCATATTATTAGCTCCTTTAATCCATGAAGGATCACATAAAGTAGTTTCTATCCCAGCAGTAACTCCAATATTGTATTTACCTACTTTTTGGAATTCATTAGGTATAGAAATCTGTACCCAGATATCTGGTTGTTGTGTTAGTTTATTAACAACTCTAGGTGTAAATAAAGTGTCGTTGTGGTCTTTTAAATAACCCCATCTAGTTTCTCCCCATCTTTGAGGTAAAATTTTAACATCGTATTTATCAATATCGATTAATGCTTTTACAAAATCTCTTGCTCTTGCCCCATACCCACTATAAGTATCAATAGGACAGCTTACAACTATACTTGGTTTACTCATTTTAATAACCTGTTAATTTATGTTCTATATATTTTGCTGGTCTATCTTCAATAGTAAAAAAATCAAAAGCCTGTCTAGATTTAAAATTTTCAAATCCTTTATCTAATACTTCTATAACTCTATTACCCATTTTTTGAGCTGTCATATTAGCTTCATCTCCAGTTACCCAATCGTAGCCAGCCTTACCTCTTGCCTCTCTATTTTCTTTTGAATAGTTATACATCTTTTCTATAGCATCTGCTGCATCTTCTGCTGTACATCTATCGTCAAATATATAAGGAGTAGGTATAGAACCTGCTAAAGCTCTGTTTGAAGGAAAGACTGGTATTGCCCATTCACCACACTCTTTAATAGTTCCTCTATGGTTAGAAGGAAAATCAGGAGTAAAGTCAATCCACTTACCGTCTTTTACAAATCTCATTTGATCTTGCATTCCACCAGTTACATTAGCAATAATAGGAGTTCCTGTCATTAGAGACTCAGTTAGAGATAATCCCCATCCTTCATTAGAAGATAGTAAGATAGTCGCATCTGCTATGTTATAAAGAAGATTTAACTGTGCTACTGGGATCTTATCGGATGAAAAGAATACGTTTACATATTCAGGGTCGCAGAAAGCCTCTCTAACAGCTTTTAAATCAGTACCGTGCTGGTCTTTAGGATCTGTATGTAAAATTAAAGCGCATTTTTTAGCTTTTTCTTTACCAATCTTATCACAAAATATTCTATAAGCTAGAATAGTATCGGCTGTCGCCTTTCTTCTAATATTTCTAGAATTATAAAATAATACAAACTCTATGTCTTTATCTTGAAGTACAGCTTTTTTAAAATCAACTAATTTGTCGTAATCTTCATGATCTTCTTTGATAGGAAAGTAATGCTTTGTATTTATTCCATGAGGAACATATTCGATAATCTTTTCACTTGCTTTTTCTCCTAATACAATCTCATTAATATTTTTAGTTTGTTTTGAGATAGCCATCAATACATCTACTGATTCGTAATAAGGCTTATTGTAAAGAGGAGCTGGATAGTCATCCCAGATATTTAACCAGAAGATAGGAATTTTAGATCTAATCTCTCTTTCTATTTCGAATAACCAGGTCCAGTATCTAGGATCAGTAAAGATTAAAATAGCATCAGGATTTTCTACTGCAATAAGTTCTCTAATCTTTTTTGCATCTCCATACCCTGTTGAAGGAATTAAACGAACATATGAATCGTCTATTCCAACTTCTTGATTAACTTGACCTGATAAATCAAATGCTTTACCTTCCTCTGGGTGCTTTAATGCTGCTCCTAGGTTAACCCAGTTAAAATGATGGGCACTACCTAAAACTATTTCTTTACCCATATTACCGATACCAGAATGCATTCTAATATCATCACATAGTAGTAAGATCTTTTTTCGATCTTGTTGCTTCAAATAACGAAACTTATCTTTCATGTAACTGATTTATTTTAATAATTGATCTTGTAATTTTACTCTGAAGTCTTTATCATTAAGATAAAGATAAATTGCACGAGAGGCAAGCTTTTGAAAAGAAAAATTATCTTTTAGACATTGGTACTTAAACTCTTCGTATAACTTAGGATCTAATCTGACCGATGTCAGTTTTTTATCTTTATTTCTCATAACTTAATTAATATATACATATATATTATAAATAGGTCAAAGTCTAGAAAACAGCATCAGGACATAACCTCATATCCTTTATTGCACAAAACATACAAGCAGATTTGGAAGGATTAGTTGGATAATCTTTATCAATATACTCTCCTTTCATATCTACAGCTTCTTTAACAAAATTCTCCATAAGATCAACTGCTTGTTTCATTTTACGAGGTCCATCTGTTGGTCTAAATTCCTGCACTCTTTTCTGCATAGAAGCAAAATCGGCATCTTTAGGAACCTTTCTTTTTAGAATAAAGTACTCTACGTTAATTTTTTCCTTAGGAATATTAAATTGTCTAGAAAAGAATTCTTTATAGAGTAGAATTTGAGATTTTCTCTTATCATCTGTTTTAGCAAACTTATTCCATCCTGAGGTTGAAGTTTTGATATCCATTATGGTCCATTCATCTATTTTTTCATTATAAAATACTAGATCAATTAGTCCTTTAAACATCACTCCAGGGCGTAGCTCTTGGTATAAGAGCGTCTCTATCCCGGCTAAATATACACCCTTAGTACTAAAGTAGCCACCTCTTTTTTCTTTAAGAAATTTAGAATATGTTTACCGTCTATGTAGAATAGGTTAAGCTCTTCTTGGGTTGAAAAGTGCTCATGTCCATTTTGTGCCTTTTGACTTTTGTATGCTTTAATCATATTTTCATACAATAGAGCATTTAAATCCATTTCATTAGCTGTCTTGACTTTATCGTTATAAAGTACATCAAGCCAGGATTGAATGGTTTCATGCATGGCTGTTCCGAATACGGCATGAATAGACGGCTGGTAAGGAGCTAATCTTTTAACATAGGTCAAGTACCATTGCTTTTGACACGAAGCAAAGCTTGATAACTGACTATAAGAAATATGCTTATTCTTTTTAGGAGATTGTTTAATGTAGCTCTCCTGTACTTGCTTTACTACTTTTGGTAGTTTCTTCGGCATAACTTGTTTTTAGACGTTCTAAATAAAGAGTAGCGTCCATAAGCTCCTCTTGTAGGTGATTAATCCAATCTAAAAAATTAAGATCTTCTCTCTCTAACGTTGTATTATATTTTTTTATTCCAGTTTGAGAT
>FUIF01010845.1_pt1 | contig 27866 bp, 42 predicted proteins | sample 1003461 | NCBI WGS metagenome assembly FUIF01 (sample SAMEA80401918, study PRJEB19352) | marine metagenome
GTTCTTCCTATGTTCTCATTTGAGCATGAACCGACTCGACAAAAAATGCCATTGCTGATGCCCTGCTATCCGCCCCGGGCTGGGCGAAGCTCGGCTTGACGGAACCCCGCGAGCATCTTCGAATTGATGCTGCCATGGAACTCGCGGGCGCGATCCTCGATCGTTTATCGCCGCCTGCCTCGCACGCGAATGCCGGCGAGCAGCAGGCGATGGCGCTGTGACGTGCAAAACACAAAGGATGGCCTTCGGCGAGCCACGCACATATTCGAGGCCGCGGTCTGGCACTATGCCGTGCAGGTCACCTGCCGGTGCGGCCACAGTGCGAAATTCCACGCGGCAAGCCTCTGGTGGCGGTTCGAGCGCAAGGGATGGAACGATAGTTTCCGCGACGCGACGCGCCATTTCTGGTGCCGGCAATGTGCCGCGCGGATCGGCCGCCGCGTTCAGCCGGTGCGCCTCGAGACAGTGGCATGGGAGAAAGGAGTCATCGAACTGGAAATGCCGGACGATCGCGAATGGAAACGCGCGATGCGGCGCTTCAGGACATAGGAGACTGACCGATGGACATTGAATTCGACGACACCCTTCAAGGGCTCGGCCGAGGCGGTCATCGCATCATGATATGGGATGGCCAGGAGGAACAGCAGATCGAGGCACATTGGGGCCTCCGATCGCGCGACCCAGAGATCGGACAGATTTCGCTCCTCAAATCAGAAACCGCCCGGATCGAAAGCCCCTGCCTTATCCTAGCCAACGAATTCGGTATCAAGCGTGACGGCAAGACACTCTATGCCGCGAGCTTCGTCACCGACATTCCCTTCTTCTGCATCGCCGGCGTCTGGCAGCGCGGAACGCGCGAATATCCCGACGCATTCGCCGCACTAACGGTTCCGGCCTATCCCGACCTTGCAGAGCATAAGGATCGTCATGTCGCAGTGGTAGATCCTGACGACTGGTTCGACTGGCTGCAGCAGGTGCGCCCGCCGCTGGACATCCTGCGCCCCTTCCCCGAAGGTAGCTTCACGATCATGCCGCCGATCCAGCCCAGTCTCACAGGATTGCTCGGCGCCGCCTGAGAAGCGGAGAGCCCTATATGTGCAATCAGATCACCCTCAAGGCGTCGGTCGACGAGGTTGCCTCGCACTTCAAAGCCCGGCGCCCGAAACCAACGAACGCTAGCACCGGAGATGTCTGGAAGGGCGGCACGGGTTTCATCGTGCGCGAGACCGCCGGCGAACGCGTCATGGAGACGATGACATGGGGCTTCCCCAAATATCTGAAGAACAAGCGCACCGGTGAATTGAACAAGCCGCTGAAGGTGAACAACGCCCGTGACGACCATCTGATGAACCCATACGGTATGTGGCACGAGTGGTTTATCCAGCCAGGTCAACGATGCCTGATACCGATCACGGCCTTTGCCGAGGCCGTCGGCAAAAAGCCCGAACATGACGCGGACGTGGATCCGTGTTGCCGACCAGCCAATTCCCGCTTGCGCCGGATTCTGGCGGCCGACAGATGAATGGGGCGATAGCTATACGATGGTCATGGTCGATGCGGTGCCGGAGATGATGGAGATCCATGATCGCATGCCCGTAATTCTCCGTCCCAACGACCTTGATACCTGGCTTCGCGCGCCCGCGGATGAGGCTTTGGAGCTAGTCGCACAATACCCCTACGAACAACTCATCATCGAGCCGACTGACGAGCTATGGGTTCCAAAGCGGCGGCCGAATGACCGGCAACCGGAATTACTTTGATTGCAAGTTTAATTATGCAGCGGCACTGTTTCATCTCTGGAAACGTCAACCGCCGGTTAGCCAACGAAACTCACTGACAAATAAGACATTTCCGCGACGGCGGCGCGATGGATCAGACAAACCCCTCCCCTACGCGCGCCCGCGCGCAACTTCGCGGCGATGAGCTCGTCAGCGCGATCGCCGGCGCCGGCTCGCGCGTCGTCTACATTGACGACGAACACCGCCCCCTCGCGGCCGTTCTGCCGATCGAGCTTTGGAAAATGATCGCGTCGATCCCCTACTATCGCGCGATCACGGAATCCTATTCCGGGGTCGAGAAATCGGAGGCGAGCCGATTATGACGAAGACTGAACGTCGGTGACGCAGATACGATCGAGGAAATAGGTATAACCGCCATCGCACTCGAGCCCGATCGCCTTGCTACTCTCGCGCTTGAGCTTGTCGAAATGGACCTCGACGCCTTCGACCTCGACGCGAAGAAACCAGTTCAAGCTCGCATCTTCCTTTGGATCGAAACAACAGATCCTTTCGGGCAACTGGATGCAGCCATCCTCACCCCGCTCTCCGACGCCTGAGAAGGTGCAAATCGGGGTGGGATTGTTCCCATACCGCTCGTCAGGCGTGAAAAAACTCGACCACATATGCCACCCGATCGCCGTCCCCGAGCTCGAAGTGTCTCGGCAGCATCTTATATGCAAACGTCCCGCCGCCGCGATCGGGTCGCTCCGGAACGAGCGTAAATCCCATCGATTCCCAAAATGGTTCGGCCGACGCCGGGGCAATCCCGATCTCAAAGATGGACCAGCCGTCATCATAGGCACGGCTGATCATGAATTCGGCCAAATACGACCATAACCCCGACGACGATAGTCGGGCCTGATCTCAAAGATCCCGAAGCCTTGAAAGCCCACGGCCTCGCGGTCGACAATCAGCATGTCAATACCGCCCGATCGTTCCCGCCACTTGTCTTTGGTAGTGTCCCAATTGCAGCGGAAGCCACGAGGCGGAACATACCCCTCATAACCGTTTGCTTCCCAAGCTGACTCGGCCGTCTTATGGGCCGCCTCTTCCGCGTCGAGCCAGATTTCGACCTCTGCGATGGTCGCATCTGTCGCCGGGAGAATTTCATATGCCATGAGGCCACATAGCATCGTTTGATTGCGTTGCGAGCCCGCGCGCGCCAAATCGACCAGGCGCGCGATCCACACTCGGATAGAGGGTCGAACGCCACGACGGGGGAACGATGGCCTTACGAACGATTATCAGCGCGATCGCGCTCCTGCTTGCCGGTCAGCTGCAGTCGAGCGCCCAAGTGCCGACGGCACCGACTCCCGTCTCGGCAACGAAGGCTCGCGACATCGGCGGCTATGAACTTGGCATGGCGATCGGCGAGGTCCGGCGCCGCATGACATTAGCCCACATCGCGGGGGAGACGTTTGCCGGCACCGACAGCGACATATCATATGAGTTTGGATTTTCGCCACGGGGCCGGATTTTTCGGATCCACTCGGTACAAAAGCTGGGAGCGTTCCATCCCGATGCCAGTTTCGCTCGGACCCTTTCGAACAAGCTCACAGCGAAATATGGCGCGCCGATCAGTAACGCTCTACCGGGCGGCCCGATAAGCTGGGAAACGATCGAAACCGTCCAATATCCAAGTGGTCAAAAAGCTGCCCTACCGAACAATGTGGATGAACGCGGTGCTGTCGGACGCCGATGGCGAAACGACGTTGGATATTACGGTGCTCGACTTCCGAATATTGTGGGCCGACCAAGCGGCCGACAACAGTGCGCCACGTCAGACGGCGAAAGAACGCATTCGGTTTTAGCCCGCAAGCCACATATGCTCCTGATTGCCCGTTGAACAGTTTTCAACGCTTAGCTGTCATAGCGCCAACTAGGGGTATTCATTGCCCCATGGGATTGACGCGGGAGCGCTGTGTAATGGGTGTGGTCGGTTATATCGGTTTCGCAATCTTGTTTGTGCTAATCGGCCTCGTCTTTTGGGAGGCCATTAGCCTACGACGACAGGTTTTTGCCGACGTCGCGGCCCTGGAGAAAAAAAGTCCGGCGGCACGAACGCCAATGGTCCGAACTAAAAAGTCGAAGAGCTGCAGTCGATCATCGAACAGCAGGACGCAATGATCGCGGTCCTATGGCACAACGCAATCGGGCTACGCCGATCGGACGCTTACCCCCCTGATGAATTGGACCCCGAGCGGTTCGGCGTTGCTGCACCATGGACAATAATTTCCCGATGGTCAGAACCCGACCCCCAGGCGAGACAGCCAAGCCTGAGCCGCAACGGCCCCTACCCGTGGTCTAAAATCGCGGCAGAGCTGAGCGCCAATTAGTTATCAATCGCCCGATCACGGATAGTTTCCGCGATCTTAGCGAGCAGCTCGACGACGTCGTCGCCCTGACCGCCCATGAATGCCTCGACAATCTGAGCTGACTGTTCAAAACCCTCGACTCCGCCACGTCGCACGCTCCCTAGCCCGTTCCCGCACGTTGAAGGAATCACCTCTTCAGCCTGGCTGATCAGATCGGTGCCGTGGATATTGAGCTCGAAATCCCATTTACACGTAACTCCGCAATACGGCCTCTAGCTTGCAAAGAAAAAAAGAGGGTCGTCCGGAGTTCGGGGGTAAACCCGTACAAAGTTGCTTCCCGAGCCTGATCCAGTACGTCGTCGATATCGTATATTCGCCAATCGTGAATGGCCGAGGTACTAAAATAGTCGTCGAAATCAAAATTTCGCGCGCTGAGGTCGGAAACATACCCAAAATGCTCGTAGTATCGCGGGAAAAGGAATGCGTCGCTTACGCCGGAACGAACCAGCGCCAGTTTATGAATTTGACGATCCTCGCGTATCTTTTTTCGGGAGCGCGCGGCAGAAATCGACAACAGGTCGAGCGATCAACGGGCTCTTCGGCCACAAACCAAGGCGCATGAATAGATCGCTCCGGCAAGCGGCGGCTACGACGGCCGATGAGGACGTGTAACCAGCAACCTCGTAGTCAGTCCGATGCAAAGTATGGTCTTTGACCAGTTCGTCACCACCCATGCCGGTCAGCACCAGATCGAGTTCGGGTATTTTCGATCTCACGAGTTCGAGCAAATTGGAGCACTGCAATCTGTACATTTCGTCAAAAAGGCGTGATGCCAAAGCCAGGAAGGCCGAGGGATTGATAGGTCAAATCTTTTGCCGCAGGATATGTGAAGTCCTGCAGGCGGCATAGCTCAATGATTTCATTTCGCCGGCTGCTCTGCTGAACGCCAACAGGCCCGGTGTGAATCACGCCGCATGAACTAATTGGCCGTTCGAGCATGGCCGCGGCAAACGCCACGCAGGAGGAATCCAGGCCGCCGCTCAATTCAACAAGCGCGCCATTCGCTCGAGCAACGTTCTCGGACATCGCTTCGGCAATGAGCCTCAGAAATTCGTCTGTTGCCACTGCCCCATCCGCGAATTGAGCGGGCATCAACGCCTGGGGACTCGGCATTTGCTCGAATTCCGTCGACGACTGGCCTATAATTGCACGCTCTGCCGGCCAAAGCATTTGAACGCCGGCAATAATCTGATCACGCACCTGGTTCATGCCGTCATCGATGTAACGCTGGCACATCAGAATGTCGGGTTCCGCGCGGTCCAGCACTGCAACTGCGTCTTCGAATCTCCACGAGATCGCAAAGCGTCCTTTCCCACGCGCCACGTAGATCGGGCAATTCCCCGCGCAGGTTCTTACGAGTTCAACACGCCGGTCGTTATTGTGAACGATTAAGCATATGCCTTCAGCCGCATCGAAGTCGCGATAAAAAGTCTGACGGGTTTTTGGCGTCGGCCGCCTCGAATGGATCGGCTACCTCTCCGATCCACAGCAACTGCCCTCCATCGAACCGCCGCGTAGACCAACTCAGTTGCGAGGATTGAAAAATTTCGATCCTACCCCCGCCAATTTGGATAGAGGCTTCTGACGCATCCCAGTTTGCGCCAAGATCTTCGAATGATAAGTTGGCTGTCAGCATTGCCTGCCCCTCAAAAAAAAAGGTGGCACAAATGTGCCACCCAGCTTCCGCCGCACTGTCTCGCCGCTTAGGAGCAGTCTCCCACAACGCAGCGCTGATCAGTCAAAAAATGACGCGTCGCATAGTCCATGTCATAGGGCGCCTTTTTCGACGTATGGTTTCCGCCTTCGCCACCGACGACTTTCTTTACCTCATCTGCCGCTAACGCTCTCGGCTGATTCCGGAAGACCGACGAGGCCGGTTTTCTTTCTGCAATTTTAAACATCCGACATCCTTTCTGATCACAAAGAGAGCCAACGAAACGGCTCGAAATGGCGATTGTATATTTATTTGCGGCCCAGAAGAGTAATTATTATCAGTTAAATGTACGAGTGGCATAATCCATGTCGTACGGAGCCTTGCTCCCTCCGGGGGCGGGCAATTCAAAGGGGCCCGCACCGGCCAGCTTCTTCATTTCATCGGCGCTCAACGCGCGCGGCTGACCCCGAAAAAACGGCGCCATCGGACTTATTCTTCGCGAATTTGAACATGCTCAGCGTCCTTCACAAAATGCGAACCGCGGCTGTCAAAAACAGGAAAGATGCGGCTCGCGAACGAAACGCGAATTAATTGAATGTACGCGTCGCGTAATCCATATCGTACGGGGCTTTGCTCCCCGCCATCGGCGGCTCGAACGGCCCCGCGCCAGCCAATTTTTTTCATTTCTTCCGCGCTCAATTCGCGCGGTCGGTTACGGAAAATCGAACTCTGCTTCTTAAACATGCGATTTCTCCTTCATGCTCCTTAATGAGCGTGGCGAAGCTGCGCTTCCCGAAAGTTGGAGTCAATAGCAAAATCATTAGAACTCAAAGCGTTGCCCTAGGGCAGGACAGGCTCTAGATTCTTTGCGGATTCAGCGAGTGCTTATCCAGTACGAGAATGCGCTGGGCGCTTTCGATCGTCTCTTTGCGATGCGCCACCACTATTCGCGTGATCTTTAATTCGCGGATGGCGGCGTTGACTGCAGCTTCATGAGCCGAATCCAAATGCGCCGTCCCCTCGTCCATGACAAGAATTTGCGGCTCCCGGTAAAGCGCCCGCGCGAGCAAAATGCGTTGTTTCTGGCCCCCGGAAAGCGTCGAGCCCATGTCACCGACCAAGGTGTCATACTGGAGCGGCATGGCCAAAATATCATCCGAAATGGATGCGATTGTTGCCACCCTATGGACCTTGGGAAGATCGATGTCCTCTTCGAACAATGCGATATTTTGGGCGATGCTGCCGGAGAAGAGTTCATCTTCTTGCAGCACCGTCCCGATCTTCCGCTGATACTCCTTGAGGGCGTGTCCGCTGAGTTGCTGGCCGTCCACCAATAGCTTCCCATCCGTTGGCTCGAGCAAGCCGAGAAGCACCTTCAATAATGTCGATTTGCCGCCCCCGGATGGCCCCGTGATTGCTATGTGCTCCCCAGCATCAACCCGCAGCGACACGTTCTCCAGCACAAGCGGTTCACTGTCCGAATAGCGGAAGTAAACATCCCGCAACTCGATGCTTTCTACTTCGGGCTTTACCGTGCCCTTGGCTGTTTCGAATGTACGATCCACGTCGGAAAGTGCAATATCTGCGAGTCGCTCGAGATGAAGGTTGAGCATTCGGAACGCCATAAACTGATCGACAAGTTTCGAGGCCTTGTCGATGAATTGCATCTTATACGCCATATAAGCGAAGAGCATTCCGACACTGAAGCCGTCACCGCTGATAATCAATCGCACCGCGATCCATACAGCCAGAACATTCTCGATGCCTAGAATGAGAATGTTGAGAGACTGCTGCAGCGCCACGATCCGCTGGACACGAACCTTTGCATTCGTCGCTTCGACGAGCTGATTTTGCCAATAGCCGTGTCGTACGGCCTCCTGACCGAAAATTCGCAAGGTTGTGATGCCCTGGAGAGATTCGATAAGCGTCGTCTGTTCGTTGGCGACGGTGACGATCAATGCCTCTTCAGCGTCACGCTGAAGGCTAAACAGATAGAGACGCACCAAAAGATACGCGGCGAACGAAACGAGCGCGATGATCGCCAGCAAACCGCTATAAAAGAACATCACCGTCAGCGTGAAAACGGCCATCAAGCCGTCGACGATTGATGCGATTGCCCCCTCGGTCAGAAGCAGCTGGATCGGTGTGACTGAGCGAAAACGGGATAGCACATCGCCAGTATGCCGTCTCTCAAACCAGTCGACAGGCAAGCGAAAGAGATGACGCGCGAGGTCAGACGCCAGATTGAAGCCCAAGGTCGTCCCCGCGACCAACAAAACCAGGGTTCGCAACCAGGATGCCATGGCGTTGATCAGGACAAAGAGACAAAATCCCAAGGCGAGAGCCATCAACAGCGCATTGTCCTGCTGAGGGATCACCCGGTCGACCGAGATTTGTAGATAGTACGGCGATACGAGAACGAAGGCTTGCAAGAAAAGGGTGAGAAGGATGACCTGGAACAGCGCCGACTTTAGCCCGCCGGTGCCCGAGACAAGCTCAAGAAGCCCCATTTTCTCGACATCACGGCGGGGCTCAAAGTTGGCGCCTGGCCGAACCTCGAGCGCATAGCCTGTAAAATGCAGCGAGACTTCCGCCAGCGGAATCCACTGCGTGTTCCCCGCCGGGTCGTGAATCAGCGCGCGTTGGCCCCTGACGCGCTCCAGAACGACAAAATGATTTAGATCCCAATGCAGAATTGCCGGCGTCGAAAGCTGTTCAAGTCCTTCCAGCGGCACTTCGACAGCCCGGGACACGAGGCCTACGCGATCAGCAAGTTCCATAAGCGTTGCGAACGTCGTGCCCCGCTGACTGAAGGCAAGGTGTCTGCGCATTCCGCCCAGGTTGGTGTCGAAACCGAAGCTATTGGCAACCATAGTTATGCAAGCGAGCCCGCATTCGGCAATTTCGCTTTGTCGGATCAACCGAACTCGCTTCTGGCGAGTAGGAAAAAAATTCAATCATCTAGCGGCTCCGCGCGGCGAATAGGGGCTCGAAGAGCCACGCGAACAGGGATTGCCGCGCGATCTCCACCTTAGCTTCCGCCAACATGCCAGATTTCAGGCTTTCCCTTCTTCCGAATGCCCTGATGCTGTTTTCATCCAGCGCTATCTTGGCCAAAAAGTACGGCTTTCCGGCGGCGCCGGTTGCGATCGTCGGAGCGCTAGCGACGGAAATAATCTTTCCGTTGATGTGCCCGAATCGCTGGTACGGAAAGGCGTCAATCGCCAATCGCGCTGATTGTCCTTCCCGGACGAAGCCGACAGCCTCGCTTGGGATGCGCAAATTCGCGATGAGTCTGCTGCTATACGGTTCGACCGACATGAGCACGTCACCTGCCGGCATTGACTTGCCCACGTTTGCGACAATGGCCGTCACTCGGCCAGAAATGGGCGACCTTAGCGTGTAGGATCGATCCCCTTCGGCCTCAGCGCGAGCTCGCTCGAAATCCATCCGGGCGACGGCAAGCCTGGCCTGTTCCGATCGAGCGGAAACCTGAATACTATTTGCTTCGGTCAAAGCCTCTGCTTTTGCGAGCCGGCGTCCAACCAAGAGCTGCTGGGATTGCGACAGAGCCAGTTGTCTGGCCACCAATGTCTCCTCCCGGATCTGAACGTCTCGGCGGCTGATAAATCCGTTCTTCGCGATCCCGCGAATTCTCTCCAAATCTTGTTCGGCAGTTACAATCAGACCACGCTGAGCGGCCATCTGCTTCTCGATCAGCGTGATTTCTTCTGCGATTGCCGCCGCCCGGGCATATGCAGCGCGGACATCCAGACCAGATTTGCTACCCGCCGCCGCCGCTTGCGCGGCCGTTAAGTCCGCTTGCTGGGCGATGGCCTCGGTCGCGACCGCACCAAAAACCCTCCAGCCCCTGACCATAGCGATCGGTTTCTAGCGTTACGAGCACCGCCCCCTTTTCGACGCGTTCGCCTTCGACCACTCGGACATCACTTACCGTACCGAGGCGCGGCACGACTATTTCCGCAACCCCGGCAGAGCGCGCCAGCGAGCCCTCAACGGTGACGGATCGCGTGAATGGAGTAAATGCCAGAAAGAGCATCACCGCGACCAAGCTGATCACCGCGAACGTCGTGACGATTCGCCACGAAAGCGGAATGGCAATCGAGGCCCGTCCTCGAAACTTTACCTTCCGTCCCTCAATAACCTCTTCGCGAAACATCAATTCGATCCATCTGGCATCGAATGGCAGGGATGGCCACGGCCAGATTCGATGGATGATCTCACTTCACATATTTCCTCAGCCACGCAAATGTCTCATCAAAGAGATTGCGCACATTGGCTGGAGAGAGGCTAATGCTGTGATTCTCTCCCCAATAGCGAAGAAGTCGCGCTGTTTTGTTCTGAGAATAAAGCATATAAAAGAGCTGATCCGCCTGAACCGCCGATGCCCGGATATCATATTCCCCGTGTGCCAGAAGCAAAGGCGTGTTTATCCGATCCGCATAGAACAGAGGCGATTTTTGAATGTATTGCGAATAGTCTCGATACGGAGCTTCTGTAAAATCCGTACGTTGCGCGATCGCCCAATTGACCGACTTTTCATGTTCAATGCCGTCATATCCGCGACTTGTCGGGTCGAACTGCGAGAAAAAAACCGATGAAGTCGGTCACGCCATCGATCGCAATGCCCGCTTTGAAGCGATTGCTTTGCGACAAGATCGCATACACGCCAAATCCGCCGTTGCTCTGCCCCATTATCGCAACCCGATCGGGGTCGGCGTTTCCTTTTGCGATGAGTGCATCAAGGGCAGCATGCGTTTCCGCAGTAATTTGCGCAAACGGATTTTCGTCAGTTTTGGGAGCTCCGCGCGATAACGAGGGCACCAAAACGATATAGCCTTGCGCGGCGTAGAGCTGCAGATTGTAGATTCCAGGAAGATATGGATCCAGCACATGGGTGTCGGAGTCCGAAACCCGGTAGCCGGGGTACACCCAAGTCAAAACCGGATATTGTACACCGCGCGAATAGCCCGGCGGCATCAGAGCTACCGCCTTCAGCGGCTCACCCTGGGGCCCTACGTAGTCAAGAAGCACCCGGTCACTCCAGCGCACATTTTTGCGGATAGCCTGCGATGGACTTCAGAATACGCGATTTCCCGGTCGCGAGATCGAATTCCCCGATCTCGGTTCCTTCCACCATCTGCTTTACGTAGCTTGCCCGCGGCGACGGTCCGCCGACAGTATTCAGTTCCGCTCCTTCCGGGAGTTCGAATCGCGAAACTAGCCGCGGCATCGAAGAAACATCGACGGCCGCAACTACCGTTCGTCCATCCTCGGATTGGCCTCGCAGTATGAGAATGGAACCCTGAACGTCGACTACGGCCGTCTCGCCAGGCATGGCCGAGGACATCAGTGTTTCGATCTTCCCGGTTTTTGCTGCTTATGCGGAGGAGATTGCCATCGCCTATACCGTAAAGGTCCCCCGCCGGTCCCTGAACGAATTGCGACGCGGGCGTTTTCAATGCTGAAGTAATGTTGAGACCAGTCCGCCCTGCCTCCATGACCCACCAGTCCTCGCGAGCTGCTGCGCCCGCGCCCGACTTTCGAGCGACCAACAATCGCTCCGAATCTAACCAACGCACCGGGGTGGCAATGGGATAGAGCGAGCTCAATAAGGTTCCGCCTACCGGTTCGCTTCCAATACTTCTGACTCTTTCAGCGCCGGCGTCGAGCCGGAACAAGCGTGCTTCGGAAGCGGCCGCATCAGCGCGAGCACGAAATGCAACGCTGCGGCCGTTCGGCGACCACTGGAACAACTCGAGTGGCAATTTTGCTTCTGGTGGCAGCTCAATCCAACGCACACTGCTTTCGCGGTTGAGATCCGCGATCCCCAGCCTTTTCTGCACTTGCCAGCTATCGACCATCCGGACCGAGGCGGGGGTCGCACCGGATGGCAATGCCGCTTCGGTCGCCAAAATGGCTAAATACTGGTTATCCGGCGATACGCTAACGGCGAGGTCGCCGCGAAATGGGTAATCCGGAATTTGTCCAAGAACTAGTGAAGTGCGTTTCGACACCGAATAGACACGAAGAGACGGCGGCCCTGCCGGTGGCTTCCACGTCGTGGTCGCATCGCCGCTTCCAACAGCGGTTGCTGTTGGGACCTGGCCGACTAGAAGGCGCTGGCGCGTGAGTTCTGCATGACGCACGGGCCTGGAATATTCGTCGAGCAAGGTCGATACCTCGCCGGCGGCAAGGGTGACGGCCATAATTCGATCGCTGTCGAGCCAAGTGAATGGCGCATTTTCTTCACCAACTCTGCAAGTCTTGGCTTTTCCCGTGTCTTGGCCGGCGTGGCGAACATCCAGGCGGTTAAACCACGACCCATATCGCGACTGCGTGACGACGGCCTCATTTGCCAATCGCGTCAACTCCCCTGAGGCCTTGTCCCAAACGTAAATTCGAACATTATCGCCCCGAGACGGCTCGTCACCTTCCGCCTGAGTCGAAAGCATCGCGATTTTGGTTCCGTCCGGTGACCATTGCGCGCACCAGAAGCCGGTGCCTTTGTCTACCAACGGCGCGATCCTTCGGGCTTCGCCTTGTCCCTCACTCGATATCCACACGCCATTCCGCGACGGATCTATCTCGTAGTGCGTGCGGCCATAAGATTCGCCATCGGTAACCGGTCGCTGCACGACAATGGCAGTCGCGCTTCCGTCAGGCGACGGGACAACCTCATCAACTCGTTCAATGGCTAGAACGTCGTCGATCGTCAGGTCCCGTTGCTTTGCTTCCGCCATATCTATCATCGGCAAATACGCAATCATGGCAACCAGCGAAAGTGAAGCCCAGTTCATTCCGACACTCCGCAATAATGATCTCACCCTCGCCTATCGCTCATAAGCTTGCGGCCTCACCATAAGAGATGTCAGCAATGACAATGATTTGCAATGTGCCGCCGGTTGGGATCGAATTCTATGAGATGGACATTGTTGGGACGCCAAAAACGAGAGGAACCTATCTTTAAAACGCCCGGTTTGCCACAATGCCGCTATCGTCAAGGTGGACCGACACCGAATTTAGAGCTAGAATCTGCAGATGCCGTTCGCGGAACTGCCGCCTGTGCCGCCCGTCCTGGAGGCGCCTTCTCTCGATCTCGAACGAGTCGACCGAGTTGCTGAACGCATCGACCTCAAAACCATCAGACCCCGGTGCCCAGAAGGAAAGGCGGGCGAAATTGTGGTTTGCGCCCCTGATCCCGAGGAATATCGCGCGAGGCGCCTTCCTGACACCTATACCGTTAGCGAGGGATTGCCGCGCGCCGAAATCGATATCGGGCAAGGCGTGAGCCTCGACGTCCATCTCGACTCCGGATCGCTGGCTAACGGCTATACCGCAAACCGTGTCATGGTTGGGGTCAAGTTCAAATTCTAGGACGGGCGCGTATCCGGCTGAACTGCATCGCCGTAGCGCATCGCACGATCAAACGTATTTTGGCGGCGCAAGCACATATTGAAGAAAGGTTTGGGCGATGACTACACCGGGAAGTTGCTTGTGTCGTGCGGTGCAATACGAGATCGATGAGCTAGCAAGCCCCATCGGATTTTGTCACTGCCATACTTGCCAAAAGGCACATGCCGCGGCAGCAGCACCGACTGCCCGGGTCCGACACGACAATTTCCGTTGGCTTGCCGGCAGTGACCTCGTCAAGGGCTATGAATCATCACCGGGCAAGATACGTCATTTCTGCAGCCAGTGTGGTTCGCATATCGTAGCTACCCGCACCGGGCATGACGAATGCGTTCTGCGCGTCGCCACCCTCGATGGCGATCCTAAAGTTCGCCCTGTGGTACATATCTGGACGTCTGATGATGTTCCCTGGCTCGTCAGCGACAATCTGCCGAAAATCCCGGAGGGCCTCACAGCCGCGTAATACGGGTGCATGGTGACCGATGCCACACATTGCGCGCCATCGCATTTGCCGTCTGATCGCGGGAGCGCTGTCGCAATCTTTCGTGCGTCACCGCCCCCGCACTTGGCCAAGTACCCGCGCCGCGGCGTTGTTGCCGGCGGCGAGCTCGCGGGCGCAGCCAAGCGCGGTCGTCGGCGATGACCAGCGTAGCGCCGGCGCGATCCCCGCACCGGCACTTCGTCAATCTGGTGGCTCCGAACGGATTTTGGCGATCGCGGCATCCGCATCCCGAATCTTCTCTTCGAGCGCAACCAGCTCAGCGCGAGATCGCGCCAAAACACTGGCATGCGGCAGAATGTTCCTGGCCAACCACCCTCGTCGTTCCAGCTGCGCAATCCGGGGAATCAGAAGCTCCTTGGCGGCCGACAGCGCATCCCGATCGACCACCGCCTTATCAAGCTTTCGCTGCCAGGCTTTGGTCCTGGCCTTGGCGCGCCGCGCGTCACCGCGCTCCGCTTTATCCTGCCGGCGACGTTCGAGTTCGACCGCCCTCTCCCGCGCATCGGCATCTTTTCGGCGCTCTTCCTCAAGGCGCTCAGCCCGCGCCTTGACTGCATATCGCTCGACGGCGGGACTGCCGACTGGCCCCACCATTCGACCGAACCAGCCAAGTCGACGCTTGGCCTTCTCCTCAATTTGCCCGACCCGCCCTGCCGACGAACCGACCGCCTCGCCGATTTCACGCTGCGTTCGCAACTGAGCTCGCCCGATTCCGTAGCGCAGTCGCAAAAACTTCTTCCTCTTGCCCCGACAGCAACGACAGCGTTGTTTCTACGGCCTCGATCTTTCCCGACCGTTGGGCTTCAATCAGGCTTTCCACGGCCTGCCTCTGGCGCTCTGCCATCTCTTCACTAAGGCCCATATTCATTCCTTCAACCTGGCCGCGTCAACGGCTGTCCATGACCACCCCGAATTCGCCCGATCACACGCGCCGCGGCATTGCTGCCAGCGGCGAGCTCGCGGGCGTAGCCGAGCGCGGTCGTCGCCGACGACCAGCGCAGCGCCAGCGCGATTCCGGCGCCGTCTTCACCGGCGGCGAAAAGATCCTGGGTGAGCCCGACGCGGAACGAATGGGCGCTGAGCGCCGCCACCGCGTCCTGCCCGGGTTCGATCCGGGCATGGCCATCGACGATCGCCGTCGTCGCACGGCGCCGCAGGATCGAGACGACACCTTGCCGCGAGAGACCGTGGGTGCCGATATGATGACTCAGCACCGTATGGCCTTCCTCGTCCCCCTTATGGGTCAAGATGTTGATCCGCCGGAACACCGCGCCGTCGGCGATCGCGCTCGCGGTCAGCCAGCCGGAAAGCCGGCGCATCGTCTCCGCTGACAACCACACAACACTCCCCTCGCCTTCCTGGTCGGTTTTGGAGCGCGGGATGGTCAGACGCCCACTGCCGTCGCTAAGGAGGCGGAGATCCGCAACGGTCGCCGCAACGAGCTCGGAGACGCGAAGGCCCGCATCGTAGGCCATCGAACAGAGTGCCGCATCGCGCAGACCAACCAGATCATCGCCGCACGCCGCGAGCAGGCTTTCGATCGTCAGCTCGCCGGGTTCCCCCTCCCCGCCCGGCTCCGGCTCGGCGGATGACATCGTGCGGCCGAGGCGCAGCGGCGCGGCCTGGCGCTGGCGCGCGCCCGCCTTGCGCCGGATGCCCTTCAGCGTATCGCGCACCATGCCCGCCTGCGTCGGCAAGGCTTCGGTGTCGCCGTAACCGAGGATCCGATGCACGCGCGCGATGCTTGCGAGCCGCCGCGCGAGGGTCGCGGGCTTGGCGGCCGCGCGCGTCTCGGTCGATCGCGCGAGCCAGCGCAGATAGAGCACGAGTGTTTCCGGGGTCGCGGGCACCGCGGTCGCGATCGGCCGCTGCAGCATACACCAGCGCAGATAGCATTTGAGGTCGGCGACGATCGCCGCCTTGGTCGCCGGCGCCATCGCGTCGGCCGCCGCCTCGATCGCGAGCGGCTGCGCCTTGCTCCAGTCGACGAGGCGGCCATGCGCGGACAGCACCAGCTCGAGCGATGACGGCAGCGGCGCGAGCGCGGTCATGACGCGGGATCCGCCACGGGCGTCAAAGAGGATCGCGCGATCAGCGCCGCCCCTTTGGCCGACAGGGCCCAGCCCGCTCCGCCACGCGGCCCCGGACGGTCGTCGACAAGCCCGCGGGATTCATAATCCCACATCAGATCGAACGCCGCATCGCGGGCGTTGACGCGGTTCGCAGTCACGCTGCGCTCATGCAGCGCCCGCGCGATCGCGGCGGCCGACCGCCGCGTGCCGGCATCACCCCCGAAAAGCGCGCGCAGCTCGGCCGCGAGGCGGTGATCGTTCGTCAGGGCACGCTCTCCTTTTCGGGGCTCCGATCGGGCGATTTTCTCGGGCGAATGGGGCGATTTGGCAAGCCCGGTTTTACCATAATATCCGATTATGGAAAATCCGGTCAGAGCCCGACTCCCTGATAGGAAACTTAACGGGGGCTTTGGTTTACTCGCCCTTTGACGGCGGACTCGGCCCCGGCTAGTCTGACCGCCCGATCGGAGCTGCCATGACCGCCCTCGCCCACGTGCCCCCCTCGCCTTCCGCCGCGGCCAGCTCGACGCGCTCGCGCGCGCCTGGCTCGCCTCGCCGGCGCTTTATCCCGCGGAAATGCGCGACTGCCTCGCGCTTCGCTCGCTCTGCCGCGCTTGGGCGCAGTACCGCGAAGATCGTGGCATAACGATGGGCGAAAGCCTGATCGGCGCCGAATGCGCCGCCGAGCGCGATGCGTTCCTCACCCTTCTCGAAACCGCCCTGCCCTCGCGCAAACACGATCTCGTCGGCGCGATCCGGCGCGTGCGATCGACCGCGATCCGCCCGCTCGCAGCCGAGGCCGTAGCGACCGCCGCGATCGTCGAGGCGAGCGCGCCCGAGCTCGATGCCGTCCGCGAGATCCTCGCCAGCGACAGGCTGCCAAGCGATCCGGTTCTCCGTGTCGGGGCTCTTGTCCGCGCGCTGCGTCGGTCGGCCGACCTCGACGCCGATCCGCTGGTCGCCACCGCCAGTTCGCCCTGCTGGGCGGTCAATCTGCTCGCTGCCGTCGACGGGGAACCCTTCGGGTTGAATCCCCTCCCCTGCCCCGGGATTGTGGCGCGGCGGGTGTTCCGCGCCGATCTTGACGACGACGTGCGGCGCGAGGCTATCGTCGAAAACTTGCTCGAGGTGTTGCATGAGGCGCTGTGCGAAATCGTGCGGGTGCAGCGGGCGGTGGCCGCTTTTCGCGGGGCTTTCACGGAATTGAGGGGGAATTCGCGGCTCTATTCCGCCTGGCTGCTCCTGTTCGGGTTTGGAGCCTTGACGGCTGCGCAACTGGCGCGCGCCCTCCCCTGCACAAAAAGCCGGCGCTGCGAAGCTGCTGAGGCAAATGCAAGATGGGCATTTTGCGGCTCATCGCGGCGCAAATCAGGCCTACGGGTGTACGGTGAATTTCCCGATCGCGTTTCCATTGGACTGACATTGCGGCGTCTACAACGTTGAATTCGGTACGTTTCTCACTGGTAGCTACCAGCTAGCTTATTGTCAGGATAGCTATCTGGTAGCGAGGTGATACCGGATAGCTTTCTAGTAGCTACCGAGTAGCTATCCGAAGGCTACCAGATACCACTTGATATCCGGTAGCTATCCGCTATCGTCGGATACCAGTAGATATCAGATAGCTACCAGCTAGGAGACGTTCATGCCGACGATCGTGTTTGTCAGCCCGAAGGGTGGGGTAGGGAAGACCACCGCGGCGATGATTCTTGCGACCCAGCTTGCGCAAGGCGCAGACGTTACCGTCATCGATGCTGACCCGAACCGTCCATTTCGCAGTTGGTCGTCAGCGGGCAATTGCCCCGACAAAATGACCATCGTTGCGGATGCAGACGAAGAAAACATCATCGACAAGATCGAAGAGGCTGCGAACAAAACTCCATTTGTCGTGGTCGATCTGGAAGGCACCGCCGCGAAAATTGTTTTTGCTTGCCGTCAGTCAAGCGGATCTGGTCATCGTTCCCACGCAGGGGAGCCAACTCGACGCCGAACAAGCGGGCAGGGCATTGGCTGTGATCAAAACAACAGGAGAAGATGTCGAAGCGGGTCGTGCCTTACGGCGTCCTGCTCACCCGCACTAATCCGGCAATCCGCACCCGAACTACGACGCATATCCAACAAGGGCTCCGCGAGGCGGGGATCAATGTCTTTCACTCGGAGCTGAACGAGCGCGAAGCGTTTCGCGCCATGTTCTCGTTCCGCCAACCGCTGCAAGGTCTAGATCCGAAGGATGTTGCCAACCTCGATCGGGCTATCGCCAATGCTGACGCCTTCACTCTCGAGATAGTGGACAAGCTCCGCGAGCTACGGGCGGCCGCTTAAGAGAGGATAGACTGATGAGCGAACGAGCCAATCCATTCGCCGACTTGGGGACTGAATTCGAAAAGCGGCCGCCTGCGGCAAAACCAGACGCCAGCATGATCGATGAACTGGCAGACCGTTCTGATTTTCCCAGTCGAGCTGCGCGGCCCGATCCGGCTCTCGTGCGAAAACCAGCGGCTCAGCGCCGGCATGTCACTGGCAGAAACAAGCAAATTAACGTCAAGGCGACGGACGAAACTATCCAGCTCTTCTACGACATCACTGACGAGCTTGGTCAGCCATTAGGCGCGGTTCTAGATCTCGCCTTGCGGTCGCTGGCGCGAGAACGCGGGATCCAGCTTCCGTAAGGCGGTGGGGGAGGGGCCTCTACCTGAATCTCCATCGATATTACGGCCGACCATTCCTCTCAAAATATTTGCGGCAGAAACCGAGGAACGCCTTATCCGGGTCGCGCGGTGCATCAAGACCGCCATCGGCCATCCACATTCGCCATTCTTGTTCCAGATGATACTTGTCCCAGCCCGGAGCCGCCTCGCGAGCTGCGTCATAGGTTTCAGGCTTCAACCGGAGCGACGATATTTCCGCTGGCAACTCAACTGGCGGCTCCACCGCGACCGTCACCCTGCGATTTGAAAACTCGACCATGTCACCATCAAGGAGGCGGAGTGCGTAATCCGGAAAATGGTCGTGAACAATGTCGTCCTCAGCGATAGCCTTCACCAAGCGACGGAATTCACGCATTGTCGATCGCGATCCGCAGCGATCCTTCAGCTTTTCCAAGCCGATCCGGAAAACCTTCTTTTCGCCGCACATCTTCCGTGCGACGTCATAAAGACGCCGTTCGAGCGGCTTGCGGAGCCGAAAATAGTCTTTGTTGTAGGTGAGGACCTGGAATGCTTCGATTGACCGGAACGTCCAATCGGACAGCGTGACTTCGACCTCCCTCATACGGCCATCACGCGTTTCCGAAACAATCTTGGCCTTATCAATCAGGCCAAAGACCTCGAACGTCTCTTCGCCGCCTGTCTTCACGTTTGTCGAAATCGTGGTGCCGCGAAGCCGCTCCAAAGCTTGGCGCAGTCCGCGATAGCCTTCTCCGGACGCTACGCGGTTCGTGAATCGGAGCAGGTCATGTGCGACAAACCTGATCGTTCGCGCGATCGGCTTCTTTTCATTCTTTGCCGCCACCAGCTGGCTCATGCAGTAAATGAGAATGTCGCGATCGTGAACCGTTGCCAGCCCTTTCGCCGATGGCGTGATCTCGACGAAATGCCCGTCGTTGAATTCGAAACGACGAAGATCGGTATCCGGCTTGGTCGACAAAGAGAAAAATGGGGAACTCCATCGAAGCCATATCGCCCTTAGGATATCCATCAAACACGTCCGCAACGAACAGCTCTTCTCCGTGCCGCGCCGGCAACAATGGTGATCGACCACCCCTCTCAAGAACCTCGTCGCCCTGGACAGACCCCTTCGTCATTTCACCCACGGCACGTCTCCTTCGTCATTTTACCCACGCTGGGAGCCGAAAACGTCATTTCACACACGCTTTGGCGTTTGCCCGATGCGGCGGAACTTCGTCATATCACCCACGGCAGCTACAGTTTCGTCATTTCACCCACGGGTGACGACGTTTCGTCATTTCACCCACAGTCCCACAAGAATCGTCATTTCGCCCACCGAGACGCCCTTTCTTCGTCATATTACCCACCATATCAAGCCAAAACGTCATATCACCCACAAATCCTCGACAGTTCACCCACGCCAATTTCGACACTCCACACACGCAGAGTCGTCATTCCACCCACACCGGCCAATTTGGCCCATCCGAAAACTGCCAATGAATCAACGCTCAGCGGCCATCTTTAAAGAACGATCCGAGGGCGTAACTGTACTAAACCCAGATTCTATAACGATAAAACACAGCCGTCCGGCTGACTGAAGCGGAGGTGGAGAAAGGGGGGCGGACCATAGCGGTCCGAAAGAAAGGATCCTCCCATGCTCACCGATACGGACCAGGCGCCCGTTACCGCGGCGCGCCTGATCGATGCCGCGCGCTCGATCGCCACGCAGCTCGATGACGACAAGACAGTTCGAAGAGGGCTTATCAATGAGGCAATGACCGCAGCGTTCGGCTCTAAATCAGCCGACGGCGCTTGGACCCAACGTGATAGTTTCGTGATGACCGAAATATCCGCGATCCTCGCAGCGCGACGCGCCAAACTGCCGGATCAGCCAATGGCTATCGTCCACCAGCTCGCGGAACTCGAAAAAGCTTTCCCCACGCAAACGGTCCGCAGCGAAGAGCAGATCGCGCATCAGCATTTCTCTACGCCGTTGCATCTGTCGTGGCTCGTAAACCACCTTGCCATTATTGGACCTGAAGACGTGGTTCTCGAACCGAGTGCCGGCATTGGCACGCTCGCCCAATGGGCGGGCCAGGGGCAAATGCTCCAGCTCAACGAACTGGACCAGGTCCGCGCCGCAGTTCTTCGAAACCTCTTCCCCGAAAGCAGCGTCACCACCTTCAACGCGGCACAGATCAACCAGCATATTTGCGTGCGGCCGACCGTCGTGATTATGAATCCGCCATTCGCCCGTAACGCTGCCGGCACCGAGGATCCTTTTTGCCGCGCATCGTCATTTCGTGGCGGCACTCGCGGCCCTGCAGCACGGCGGCCGTATCGTCGCAATCATGCCCGACAGCTTCAACCCCGGCGGTAAACACGGATCACTATTTGACCGTGCAATTTCCGGTGCAACCGTTCGCCTCATGCTCCGCCTCGATAAAGGGTTTGCGGGGAAGGGGACGTCGATCGCCGTGCGGATCATCGTCGCCGACAAAGAAATCTCAGGGAAGAAGCCACCATCGACGATCAACCGGGCATCGGTGAGCAAGCTTCTCGAGGCGATCCGCGAGATCCCGCCCCGGTCAAAAACTTCAGCCAGACCCCGAACCCCCGGTCCGTCGGCGGACAACAAAGCCGGGCGCGCTCTTTGGTGCATTTCGATCGGCACCGGCCAAATCATTTCCGCGTCCTGCGAGGCCGTTGCCGAGCTTCGAAATCGCCACCATCAACTATCGCGTCCATGATCCCGTCGCCGCGGCACACGACGAGGCTGCCATCTATGTGCCATGGCGCAGTCAGCGTCTCGAATTCGAGCATTCCTCCGAGCATCCGAGCCCGCTGGTCGAATCCGCCGCGATGGCCGCCGTCGCTCTGCCGGCACCAAGCTATCGCCCGTTACTTCCCAAGCGCGTCCTCGACGACAAGATATTGAGCGCGGCCCAGCTCGAGACAATCGTACATGCACTTGCGGCGACGGAGATCGACCTCCCGGGCCGTTACCGCTTGCCGGAGAAGGGTATTGCTCTCGTTCCGCACGCCGACGGCAATTGCTATCGGCAGGGCTTCTTCCTTGGAGACGGCACCGGAGCAGGGAAGGGGCGTCAGCTCGCCGGGATCGCGATGGACCAATGGCTGCGCGGCAAACGGCGTCATATCTGGCTGAGTGACAGCAGCGCGCTGATCGAAGATGCACGGCGCGACTGGCAGGCGCTCGGCGGCACACCCCTCGACATCCAACCACTCGGCCGCGTTCGCCCCGGCGCCGGCATCGAGATCGGCGATTCCATATTGTTTGCGTCCTATGCCACCCTGCGGAGCGAAGCCGGTGGCGATCGACGCGTCGATCAGATCCTCGCCTGGCTCAGCGAAGAGTTCGACGGCCTGATCCTGATGGACGAAGCGCACGCCATGGGCGGCGTTGCAGGCGGGGAAGGGCGTTTCGGTACAATTTCTGGCTCACAGCAGGGACTTGCAGGCGTTGAGCTTCAAAACCGGTTGCCGCGGGCCCGCGTCATTTACGCGTCCGCCACTGGCGCATCCGACGTCAACAATCTGGCCTATGCGACCCGGCTAGGCCTTTGGGGTGAGGGCACTGCCTTCGTCGACCGCGAAGCCTTCACCGCACGGATCCGCGATGGCGGCGTCGCAGCGATGGAGCTGGTCGCGCGCGAGCTGAAGGCCATGGGTGTCTATACCGCCCGAGCGCTGTCCTATGCCGGCGTCGAATACGACATTCTCGAACATGAGCTCACGCCCACCCAGATCGTGGACTTCGACACCTATGCCGACGCGTGGGCGATCATTCACCGCAATATGGAGGAAGCGCTTGCGGCCGCCGGCGTCGTCGATCGGCTGACCGGCGCGACGCTCAACGGCCAAGCCCTCTCTGCAGCGCGATCGCGCTTCGAAAGCGCCAAACAGCGTTTCTTCTCCGCGCTCCTTCTCGCGATGAAACTGCCAAGTCTCCTGCCCGCGATCGATGACGCGCTCCAAGCGGAACAGAGCGCCGTCATCCAGCTGGTTTCGACAAGCGAAGCTTTGCTCACCCGTCGCCTCGCCGATCTCGATGCCGCCGATCGCGCGGAGCTCGCACTGGACCTCTCGCCCCGCGAGCTCGTCATGGATTATCTGGAGGCCGCCTTTCCGACCCGCGCAATGGAAATAATCAGCGATGACGACGGCAACGAACGCTCGCGGCCGCGCTCCGATACCGACGGTAACCCGGTTCACAGCGAGGAGGCATTGCGGATTCGCGCCGACACGCTCGAGCTGCTTGGCGCAATGCCGCCGATTGCGCCCGCCCTCGATGCGGTCATCGAGCGATTTGGCACCGACGCCGTCGCCGAAGTAACCGGACGCACCAAACGCCTCGTCCGCCTGCCCGATGGCAGTCAGAAGCTGCAGTCGCGATCGCCTTCTGCTTGCATGGCAGATGCCGACGCATTCATGAACGGCGCCAAGCGCATCCTGGTATTCTCCGATGCGGGGGGCACGGGGCGATCCTATCATGCCAGCCTCGATCATCAGAACCAGCAGCGGCGCGTTCATTTTCTGCTTGAGCCGGGCTGGCGCGCCGATCGCGCGGTGCAGGGCCTCGGCCGCACCAACCGGACCAACCAGGCACAGCCTCCCATCTTTCGCCCGGTCACGACCGACTGCCGTGGTGAACGCCGGTTTATCTCCACGATCGCGCGGCGTCTTGACGCTCTTGGCGCGCTCACCCGCGGGCAACGACAGACAGGCGGGCAAAAATCTCTTTGATCCAATGGACAATCTCGAAAGCGACTACGCCAAGGACGCGCTGCTGACCTGGTACAGACTATTGCATCGCGGCAAGCTCACCAGCGTAACCTTCGGCGATTTCTGTCACCGGACAGGGCTCCGCCTCGAATATGAGGGCGAACTCGTCGAAAAGCTCCCGCCCATCCAGCGCTGGCTTAACCGCATCCTTGCGCTGCCCATCGCAATTCAGAATGCGATTTTCGACGAATATCTCGGCCTTGTCGAAACCCGCATCGATGCCGCGAAAAAAGGCGGGCACCTTCGATGCCGGCGTCGAGACGATCCGCGCAGACAAGCTGACGATCGTCGATGAAATCATGCTCCGCCAGAGCGGCGACGCGTCGACCTCGACATATCTGCTGACCGTCGAAGCCGAATGGCAGCGCGAGATGCGATTGCTGGCCGATGTCTCCGCATTGGCCGCTCGATCGCACAACAAGGCGATCCACCTTCGAAATGCTCGCTCCGGCAAGGTTGCGCTACAGACGCCGGCGCGGACCCGGTTGACCGACACTGGCGAGGCGATCGCAACGTGGCAGCTCACCCGCCCTGGTCATCATCAATATATCACTGCCGGCGATCTCGAGGAGAGCATGTGGGAGCCCGTCGACGTCGATACCTTCGGCAAATGTTGGACGGCCGAGTGCGAAGAGCTCAGCCAGAACCCGAACCGCGAGCGCTTCTTCCTCGCGACGGGGCGTCTGCTCCCTATCTGGAACCTTCTCGGAGACGACCCGGAAGTACGTCGCCTTGTGACGGCCGATGGCCGCGCGTTGCTCGGCCGTATTGTTCCGCACGGTGATGTGAATACGCTGCTCGGCAAACTCGGCATAGCAGGCGCGATCAAGCTGGCTCCCGCCGAAATTGTTGCTGCGGCGTGGGAAGGAAAAACCGTAACGGTCGGTGGCAACTCCGGGCTCACCCTTGATCGCCGCCGCGTAAACGGTGAGCCACGCCTCGAGCTCAGCGGATTCGATCCTCGATCACTGCCGGCACTGAAAGCGAAGGGCTGTTTTACCGAGATAATTCAATTCAAGACCAGGCTTTTTATTCCCACCTCACGCGGCGCTGAAATTATCGCCGCCCTCGCGGAATGAAGAAAAGGCTTGCGCAGCGAGCATTCCATCGGGATTGAATGCGCGCGGGGCACAATTCTAACGTCAGGATCACTATTAAATGACCGATACTCCCCAGCACGATTCCGACCTGCTGACTCTTACCGCCGATATTGTCGCCGCGCACGTCGGCAACAACAGCGTGGCGATTTCAGACCTGTCCATCCTCATCAACAATGTTCATTCGGCTCTGGCGGGCCTCTCTAAGCCAGTCGATGTGCCCGAAGAAAAGCCTGTGCCCGCCGTATCAATCCGTTCTTCGGTGAAGCCCGACTACATCGTGTGTCTGGAAGACGGCAAGAAGCTCAAGATGCTTAGGCGTCACCTGATGACCCACTACGGAATGACTCCTGACGACTATCGCACTAAATGGGGTTTGCCTGCCGATTATCCGATGGTCGCACCTGACTACGCCGAGCGTCGACGCGTCTTGGCCAAGGAAATCGGCCTTGGAACCAAGGGACGCGGTGGCGGCCGCAAGCCCGCGCGCGCGGCGGCTAAGCCACAGGCAAAACGCGCCTGATCACCAATCCGGCTGGCGAGGCGGCCGATGGCGCTGCCTCGCCACGACTTCCTGCCATTCGGCCTCATCGCGCGGCCCGAATTCGATCGTTGGCAAATCCGTCGTCGACTGAAGCTTGACGGGACGGCGGCGGCACACGCTGCAGCGCATATGCTCCATGACATCCGCTGGTCGGCTGTCCCAACGATGCAGCGTGAACCAGCGCCATAGCACGCCGCCGTCCACAACACCGCGATGATCGCAGAATCCGCATCGCACAGCCACGTTCGAGCGTTTCCGCCTGATCTCTTCGAGTGTTTCAAAGCTTCCAGCCACGGACCCGCCATAGGATCATAGCGGCCGCGCGCAATGCCTCGCGTGCCGCGACCAACCTGGCGCGCCCGCGGCGCGCCAAAGCTTGAAGGGGAGGGGGAAGGGAGGGGGCGAGGCCCCCTGGGAGTTAAGCCCATGAACCGGGTCTCGGTTGTCACCGGAGATTCATCATGCAGAACCAACAAATTCCCTTCACCAAGCTCCGCCTCTCGCCGGCCAATGCGCGAAAAATCGTTTACGGAAGCCGGTATCGACGCGCTAGCGGTCTCGATCGACGCATATGGCCTTCTGCAACCCATCATCGTCAGCCCGGCTACCGACAAAAAAATCGATCTTCGACGTCCACGCTGGGGGTCGACGCTGGCGCGCTATCGCAAAGCTCATCGAAAGTGGCCAACTGCCAAAGAACACCATGGTCGATACCCGTGTGTGCAATGACGAAAAAAGCCGCGCTCGCTGAAGAAATCAGTTTGGCCGAAAACCTCATCCGTGAAGCCATGTCGCCCGCCGATGAATGCCGTGGTTACCGCGCCGCCCTGGACAAGGGTGAAACCGAGGAAGACGTCGCGCGCCGTCTGGGGGGTTACCGTTCGTCACGTACAGGGGCGCCTTCGTCTGGCTGATCTCGCAGAGCCGATTTTCAATGCTCTTGCCGAAGGGAAGATCACCGTCGACGTCGCCAAGGCATATGGCAGCTCATCCGATCGCGACGTGCAGCTCGCAGCCTGGAACAATTTCAAGGACCATTGGCAGGGCGACCAACCCCACACAATCCGGCGTTATGTCACAGACAGCGCAGTCGAGGCGACCAGCGCTGTAGCGCGGCTTGTCGGCGAAGCAGACTATCTGGCTGCTGGTGGGCGCATTGAACGCGACCTGTTCGCTGGCGACGGCGAGGGCCAATGGCTTGATCGTCCGATTGCCGAAGAGCTCGCGCGGGCGAAACTCGAACAAGCTGCAGCTGAGATCATGCAGCTCGGCACCCTTGGCTGGGTTCGTGTCGTTCTCGCCCAGCATGTTCCCATAACGAAACCGAAGGACTCCACGATTATCATATTCGGCGCGGTGAACTCAGCGATGCGGATCAGGCCCGCATGACGGCGATCGAAGAGCGTCTGCAAGCGATCGAGGAAGAGATCGAGGATGCAACCGATCAGGATGTCGTATTGCGCCTCGAGGCGGAGAATGAAGCGCTCGATGCCGAGCATACCGAGATCGACAAACGCAGCTATGTCATCCCGGAAGACGAACGCCCGAATGTTGGCACGTTCATTGTGCTCGCCAGCGACGGGACGCCGAAGGTTTCGCACCGCTACTTTTCAACGGCAGCGCCAAAGCGCGAAAAAACGCGCCCCCACGGTTACCGAGGTAGGCGCCGGGCCGGCGGCAATCGAAAATGTCTTTCCCCGATCGCTCGAAGAGCAGCTCGCGAAGGATCGCCGCGACGTCCTGGCGCTGCACGTCGCCCAAGATCCCGGGCTCGCACTCGACCTCACCATTTTTTCGCCTTGCGAAGCAATTCACGGGGTATGCCGCTTACAACGACACGGGCGTCATGGTGACGATCGGCGAATTGTTCGACCCCACCGGTTTCACCGCTGCCCAGCCAACCGCCGCCCAAGACAGCCTGGAGGCCATCCGTTCCGGTCTTCCTTGCGACTGGGCCGCGCTGGACAACAGCTTCGATGCCTTCTTGGCGTTCCGCGAACTCGACGAAGCCGATAAGGCCGCGTGGCTCGCCTTTGCTGTCAGCCGTAGCCTTCAGGCAAGCCTGGCCACTGGCGATCGGAAAAACAGCTTCCAGACCCGGCTTGGAGGGCTGCTCGAGATCGAGACCGCCGAACATTGGCGGCCGAGCGCGGAATCCTTCTTCGACAAAAATCCGCAAACCGCAGATTCTCTCGATCCTTGGCAAGCTCGATCCGGAGCTTCCGGGCCGCTATGCCAGTGAAAAGAAGACGGCGCTCTCCTCTGCCGCAGCAAAAACTCTGCGCTGGCGAAACGATCACCACGCCAGAGGTGAAGGAGCGGGCGCTGAGCTGGATCCCGGAGACAATGGAATTTCGTTCCGCAGGGACGCCGAGCGACCCTGAAGCGCCGCTGGTCGACGATGATAGCGCTGAAGAACAACCGGCGATCGACGATGGCGGCGACGCCCAAGACGACGACCTCGACCCCGGAGTCAACGACATCGCTCAGCAAGAAGACGCTTTGGCGGAGGCCGCCTGACGTCTCCTCGACGGCGCGGAAGCAAGGGTCTCGGCTTCCAGTTGGAAACCTGCCTCCGCGCCGCTCTCGATCCTCTGAAGTTTCGTTAAAGGAGTCAATAAGATGGCTGATCGCGTAGCCGCGTCCATCACAATCGGCGGGTCCGTTACCGGAGCCGAATTCATAACTCTCTGCCGCCTGATTGCCGCCGAGGATCTATCTGTTGGTGAGGATGGCGACCCCTTCTCCCCCGCAGACCGCGCCGACGGGGAACCGCTTCAGCTATTCGATCACCAGGCGATCGGCGGCCAGTTCGCGGCCCTTGAGGTTTGGTGCTTCCAACACGGACTGCCCTTCTCGCGTTGGTGTGCCGGATACCCGGGAGGCTGGGACGCCGAACGGGTCGTCTTCACCGGAACGGGCGCCATCGAGACTTATCCGG
>FUIF01008696.1_pt1 | contig 27846 bp, 38 predicted proteins | sample 1003461 | NCBI WGS metagenome assembly FUIF01 (sample SAMEA80401918, study PRJEB19352) | marine metagenome
AGTGCTGTATATACAAGTATTTGTGAACGTGAAAGTTGAACCAGCCGGCATTGGTCAACGTGAAAGAATGATCCATAGTACATTTCTTATACCTCTTGTTGTGGGTTGTATTACAAATATAGTATACTACATTCAACCAAGGAGATCCAAAAGTGATACTTTATTTTGTAGACGTAGAAACAACCGGGCTTTCACCACAACAACACACGATCTTGGAATTTTGCGCGATCAAGCACGTGAACCGGGTTGAAACTGAAAGACTTTACATGAAGATTCATCCAACTGAACAGGATCTTTTTCGCGCCAATGGTTATGCTTTGAAGGTCAACGGATACGATCCAGAAGCTTGGAAAGACGCGCTTGAACCAAGTGAAGCCGCCAAGAAAATTTCAAAGTTCTTGTATGGTACAAGTGAAACGGCCTTGGTTGCTCACAACGTGTCTTTTGACGCTAGAATGATCCGGGCATTCTTGAAGCGTTGGAACACTGATCAAAATCTACCATATAGAACGATCGACACCGTTAGTCTTGCTTTTGCACACTTGAAACCACTTGGTTTGAAGTCAATGAAACTTGACAACATACGGCTTTTTCTTGGCTGGCCGTTGGAAGGTAGTCACACCGCCACAAAAGACGTTGAAGACTGTGTGAAACTGTTTGACTTACTTGTTCCAAAGCATACTGAAAGTCAAACGGTTATAGTGAATCAAATAACAGTTAACAACACTAAATCAAAGGGGATCTGAAATGGCATTTGGAAGAAAACTCGTTGACAACATAAACCAAGCACTTGATTCAACCAGTTATTTCACGGTGGCCGTAGATGTTGAAGCGTATTTGGTAGAAGTTAATTTGGTATCGATCAAAATGTCAAACGTTCACGCTTCTGCAACCAAAACCAAAGTGATCATTTCAAGGGATCAAGAAGGTGACGATGTATTGATCACTGAAACCGAGTCCAACATATTGGTTGGAAAGACGACTTCAACAACAAAATGTTCGTCTTATAGATTCAATGCTATCGTTCCAGCAACAGACAACGACACCTTTTATATACATGTCAAGCTGAACAATAACACCGCTACACTTGATCGTGTGTTTGTATCTTATGAGGTGTGATCATGGCATTGTCAGATCCTTTCAACAGTCAAGGCGGTACAGTTCAAGAAACCGGTGAAAATATGCAACAAGAAGACCTTTCAAGCCAAACCAACGGATCAAACCAAACATTCACTGTTTCAGTTCCATTTGATTCTGAATCATTGCGCGTCTATTGGAACGGTATCAGACAACAGATCGGTGAAACGATCACGGTTCAATCAATCACCACGTTTTCAACCAGCTTCACACCAAACACTGGTGATTATATCTTTATTGACTTTACACCATCATGATCAAGTATACATGTTGGATCTTCAACCCATCTTTGAAAGGTTGGGTTTCAAGTCCGTTCAATAAGATTTATTCCAGTATTTTGACAGAAGAACAGGTTCAAGAACATTTTCTTTCATTGTATCCCGATCGTTTGATTCGTATTGATACAAAACGTATTGAACCAACTGATCAACAACTTCGTTTGTTCTAAATAAAAGAAGCCGCCAAGGTGAAGAACCAAGGCGACTTCAAGGGTTGGAAAATAGAGGGACTAGGGATTAACCGAGATAGTCAACCAAAATTGTATCACCTGTATCTGGTGCAGATCCAAAAGTGATTTGTGAAACCGCGCCGTTTGCTTGAACACTGTATTGATCAGCGCCACTTGGTGAAGAAGCCTTTTCCATACGTAGACCGTTTCTGAATACATGAACTGAATCAAGACCAGCCGCGGCGTTAGCAAGGTCAAAAGAAGCCGTGGTATTGTCACCGGTGAACTTTTCTTGTTGTGAACTGAAAGCAAGTTTTCCAAGTTGGATCGTTCCGTCTGAAATCTTCGCATTGGTTACAATCGAATCAGCAAGTTTGGCCGTGGTAGAAACCGCCGCGTCTGCAAGCTTCGCCGCCGTGACTGCATTTGAATTAATCTTATCGGATGTGACCGCATTTGAAGAAATCTTGATCGCCGTTACTGCATTTGTTGCAAGTTGTGAAGCACCGATCCCGGCATCTTTTACGATGATGTCACCACCGCCGTTCAAAGCGATCGTTGAATCATCAATAGAAACCGCCAAGTCATTGTCTGTTCCATCCAGAACCAAACCACTGTTCGGTCGTACAACATCCGCGTTCAAGTGTTCACGTTTTACCGCACCGTCTGCAATCTTGGTTGCATCAATACAATCGGCGGCAAGTTTCGCCGATACAACGATCCCGTCTGCAAGTTTGCCACTGGAAGAAACCGCGCCGTCTGCAAGTTTGGCCGCCGTGACTGCATTTGAAGCAAGTTGTGAAGAACCAACCGCTGACGTTCCGATCTTCGCTTGTGTAACCGAAGCCGATCCAAGCTGGGTTGATCCAATACCGCCGGCCGCTACTTTCAGACCGTTGGAATCCAAACCAAGCGTTGAACCATCGATCTTGGCTTTTAATGCACCGCTTGAAAATTCAAGACCTGGATCGCTTGCCAAGTTTACTGAAAGTGTGTTTCCAGACTTTGACAAACCATTACCAGCCGTGATTGACCCGGCACCGCTGAATTGTGAAAACTGGATCGCATCTGTACCGATCGCCGTGATGTTGTCGCTAGTAAGTACATACCCGGCATCGGCGTTGGATGTACCTTCAAGAACAAAGACGGCCAAAGATTCAAGTTTGGCTGGTGTGTCTGCGTCTGTTGTACGTGTCAAGACAAACGGCGCGCCAACTGCGCCAACTGTTGTTACTTTGTAGAGTCCGTTTTCGGCTTCTGTTCCACTTGCTTGTGACTTCACCAAAACACGATCGTTTGCACTCAATGAAACACCGTCAATAGTGATCGCGCCGTTGGCGTTTGCGGTTAAGGTAGCACCAACACCACTTGAACCGTTGTTGTAAGTCGCCGCCAAGTCTGCGGTTGTTGCTACGCGCGCGGCGTCTTTCCAGTGAAGACCAGAAACGAGTGAATCAACATAGGTTTTGTTCGCTGCGTGGTTGTCAGCGGTTGGTGTTGCAACCGACAACGATCCACTTGAAAAGTCAAATGTACCAGATTGATCCAGCTTGGCCGCGGTCACGGCGTCCGCTGCAAGAAGTGAAGTAATGATATTGGAAGCTTTAATTTGTTCGCTTGTAATTTGAATTGCCATTTTAAATTCCTCTTTTGGGTTGAAAGGTCAATAAACTTTACACCAAAAAGGATCGGGTGTCACTACTGTAATACAGGGAAAAATGGAAGGAATAAACCGATCAAACTTTATTCCAATATGATACACTCTTTACAAGTCAATCAAGTTTGGTTGGTGAAACGTCAAAAATATAGGTGTAAACAATGAAATCTGTAAACAGTAGAATCAAAGAACAGTGGTTGGAACTGATCCGCCGTGCAATCAAAGAAGAAGGCCGGGCTAAATCAAAAGCTATGTTCAAACAAATTTTGTTGGTGTTGCCAACTGATTTGAAAGACGATTTGGTTCAAGCATACTTTGAAAGGTTTGGTGTTATGCCAGACTGAAAAAAGAACCCCTTGAATTGCTGGCCGGCTTTCAAGGGGTTCAAGGTGTAAGAATGTACACCAACCATTAACAACTAAACATTCAATCAGCCAACAAAATTATTTTAACCAACTTTTAATAATGTTGCTTTGATTAGATCAACAACTTTTGAAATGTGTTCCAACTTCTGTTCAAGCAACGTCAAACGTTTGTCCAGGTCGCTGATCTCTTTCACAATTTCTTGTCTCATGGCATCTTCACGCGCTTGAAGTCCAAGAATCACCGCGTCATATCGATCACGAAGTTCTTTTTCTTTGACTTCTGCCTTGGCTTCACGTTCATCGGCCCGGCGTTGTTGATCGCGGTTTTGGTACCAAAGGAAAGCTGCAAAAGCAACATTGGCCCCGCCGTTCATCAGTATTTGGACTAATTCTTGTTCTGGCATGGCTAAAAATCCCCTTGATCACCGCGGATCAATGTATAGGTGAAGGTTTCAACGCCGATCGTTTTGAATCTGCTTCTTGCATAGATACATCAACATATCAAAGTCACTAAAACTTTGTATCACTGTACAACCGGCGCTATATCGTTCAACATTTTCAACAATTCTTGTTTGGCTTGCCCGGTGTATATTTATTCCAAAGTATCCAGCATGTTGTTCACCTTCACGATCAAGAATGTCGTCTTTGTTTGAATCACGCCAAACCCGGATCTTCTTTCGTTGACACAATGCCAGGTATCGACCAGCATGAAGATCCAGTTCATACGCGCCGCGCGCTTGTTGTGGATCAACCATGATCGCCGTACCATCTACCCTTGTTGAATTTTCCAACCAGTACAAACCCGGATCAGTTGTACACTTGAAAATAAAGTGTTGCCAAAGGCCTTGTTCATCCAAACACACCACATGAAATTGATCGTCAAACTTGTTGGCTTTGGCTTCTGGATTACGAAGGCCGATCAGATTGAGATCAAAAGCACCGCCAAACGTGACAAAACCAGCCGCTTCAACGCGATCAAGTATGTCTGGTCGTTCTATGGATTCATGATAAATCATTTTACTTGGCCCCCGTTATAGCTGCTACGGTGATTGTACTTGAATTCGATGAAAAATCAAATGAAGAAGCCAAAACCATGACACGTTGGTTCAAATATGCACCTTTTAAGCCGTGTATTCTTTCAGAAGTGATTTCAAGTATATCACCGGCTACAAACTGACTTGTGACAAGTTTACAACGAAGTGTGACGCGCTCAAAGGTGAAATGATCCCAATTTGCCATCCTATTTAAATCACCAAGTGCCAAGTCTGCTTCATTGGTGTCTGGACTGTATAAAGCTTGTGCGGTGCGTTTGATTTGTCGTTCTGCTGGAAAAGAAGCCAACCTTCCACTTGTGATCCCTATGCTATTCCGTTCAAGACTGTTCAACGGTACGGTTGAACTATATTCCAACGTACTTATTGGATACACTTGTTGTTGAACTGGATCGAATAGATCGTGATTGACAACTTGAAAGATGTCTTGATCACCAAGCTGGCCAGCAACAAACCCGGCTTCGTCTGGATCTTGACAACCACGCCAAGACAACTGACCTTGACGAAATACCATCCATTGACCAACATTTGAAGCGGTGTTGAGTATATCCCGGATACCGTTCGTCAAAGGTTCATCCAGTACAAAACGCCACTTGTAATTGGTTGTCGTTGATCCGGTGATATATGTTTGTTGAAGTTCAGCGTCTATTGTATCCCATAAACCAACACCAAACACACCACCAACTGACCATTCAACGGGCAAGGTGTCAAGGCTTCCATTGTTTCCAGTGCCTGTTGATTCGATGATCTTTCCAAGAATGTTTGTTGGATGATCGTCAATTTGTGCACACAACACCACAAAAGAACCGCCGGCGTTTGATAGGTTCACGGCGCTGGTTGTACTTGGAAAGGCCGCTTGACCGCTATTCGGTGAAGTCGCTACGGTTGTTGAAGTTGAAGAAGCGTATTCCAAAAAGAACGGCGTTGAAGAAGAAGTTTGAAAGCACTTCACCAAACCATTCTTTGAAGTTTCCCTTCTGATCCCGTCCGTATTTGTCAACGTCAAAGTTGTGTCACCAACTGACCAGGTACCAACCACGCTTCTGAACGTGCCAAGTTCATAAAATAGATCCTGTCTTGGTGGGTTAGATGTTGAAGGGGATGGAACCGCGCCAACATTGCTGTCTGTTCTGTTCTGGAAGGCCGTCAACAGATCAACAAATTGAAGTGTCAACTTTGGTTCAAACCCGTTCCTTCTTATTCCGTACAACTGACCGGCGGCGATACGTTCAAAACCACTTGATCCAATCTCACAATATAAGTTGGCATAGCTACCACGCGCGATCGCGTCAAGCATCTGTGAAGCATCGCCAACAACTGAAACTGTGAAGCCACCAAAAGCAACAGACCACCGTGAAGGAACAACAGAAACACCATTGACAGAAACACCACCGGCGCCGATCTTCAAGTTACCTTGGCCGTGACTGTACACAACAAAGTCACGCCCGATCCCGTTTCCAAGATCGACAAATTCCAACTTGAAGACCGGGGTGATCTCTGGTTGAAAAAGTTTTGATATGAACGCCGTTGACCAACTCACTATGACCACCAAGGCTTGGTGATTTGGTTTCTTGGGTTATACATTCCAGTCGGTCTTGGTGTTGAAGAAGGCCGATCCAATGTTACACGACCAGCGGCCACACCACCTTGAACCGGTGCACCGATCCAACTGTTTGCTTGACCAGCTTGTTGATCAACGTCCGGGTGAAATGAAAATAGTGAAGCGGTATCCACAACAAGACGGATCGACAAACTGAACAACCTTCCAGTTTCATTGGTGATTATATTGGTTCCAACATCGCTCTGAATACGTTTCAGAAGTGGAAAAAATCTATAATGAGTTATGAAAGACGGCCTTGAATACGAAAAGGCGATCTTGTTTGTCAAGGGTAGAGTACCACCGGCCGCCGGTGACCACCCAACACTTGAAAATGAATTTGATACTTTGTTTTGTTCAAATAACAGTTCTGGATTCTGTGAAAGTATTGAACAGTAGTCATTGGCCAAAGGCGCTTGAAGTCCACTGAAACCACGAAAAGGATCACCACCAAGAAGAACCGATTGATCACCGCCGGCTGGTTCAGTCAAGATTGGATGACACCACGCCCGATCTGAATCCACGGCAAAAGCACAACTGAAACCCCGATCCAAATGGTTTTGAAGGGCTGCAAACTTGATCGCCAAGTCTTCACCACCTGTAAACCGATCGCGTTGGATGTTCAACACTTGGCGGTGTGTTGTGGTTGATCTGTACATAGCACCGTCAAAGGCTACCCCGGTTGAAGACTGAACTTCAAAGTCAAAAAAGAATTCTGCCAATCCTTCACCAAGATCGATTTCAACCAGTTGTGATCCGTCCGGTTCTGGAAAGAAGTAAAACTTTGGATTTCCCATAACTACACCCCACCAAACAACGTTGAACGACCGCCGCCAAACCCTTGAAAGCGTTGTTCGATTTTTCTTACAAGTTCATCGATCGCCGACTGTTCAACGATTTCAGCATTGACAACGATTTGAACACCGCCGTTCATGCCTTGCATTGTACGATCAACCGCTTGGCTTCTTCTGTTTGATTCTGGAACGACAAATTCACCCCGGTGAAGCATCGCCAAACCATCTGAACCACCGGTGAATGAAATTCCATTTTGTTGTGGTATGAATCGACCACCGGATTCAAAACCAAGTATTCTTTGACGATTTTCCCGTCTTCCTTCACGGGTGAAGATGTTTGAAAATAGATCGCCAAAGTTGTTGAAGAACTCTTTGATCCTATCCAACCAACCAAACAACGCTTGACGCAATTCTTCAGCAAAAACAAAAGCACCTTCAACGATTCCATCAAAGATCGCTCGTGGTAGTTGGAAGATCAGATTCAAGAAGGCTTCACCAACTGCAACTGTCAAACTTCCAATGAAGGTTGGTAAGATTTCAGCGATCAATGTTGGAAGTATTTTGGCACCCTTTTCAAAGTTTGAAATGAATGAATCAAACTTTTCTTCAAGTTGTTTTGGTGTACTTTGTCCCAACTTTTCAAGGGCTACAACAACGGCACCAACACCACCGGCTATGGCACCGGCACCGGCCAAAGCACCACTTGAAGCAACTGAACCCAACGCCGCGCCTGTTTTACCGCCAATCTGTTGACCAGCCGCAGCGATCAACGGTTGAAGTTTCTTCAATCCTTCACCAAACCCACCAACCAAAGCTTCTGGTGAAGAAATCCGGTTGATTGTATCGGCTATTGTGTTCAATACATCAGCTATTGTTTCACCCAATGCTTCAAAACCGCTTGAAGCGTCTTGTGTTGCCCCGTTCAACTCTTTTAATATGTCGGCTTCTTTGGATCGTGCTAGGTTCAACAGTTGTTCAGTTTGTGTTGTATCCAATCCCAACTTTTGGAAGGTTTCAAAGGCGCTTTCTAGATCAATGATTTGGTTTCTAACTTTGGTCAATCCAGATTCAAGCGGTTTGAATGTTGAAGTCAGATCGGCGACTGTTTTGATTGCTTGGTTCAGTTCATCCAGTGCATTTTGATCTTCACCACCAAACACAATTTCGGCTTCTTTGGCCGCCGTTCCTGTTGATTTCAACTGTTGTTCAAGACCACCAAGATCGTTTTCTAGATTCTTACCTTCTAGATTGATACCGGCCAGTATACCTTCAACCAGTTCTTCAACACGTTCACCGGCTGAAACACTGTTTTCAGTTGTGGTATTGACACCAACAATAACGTCTTCAAGCGCTCTAGCCGCGTTACCAGTTTCCAAACCAAGTTGATCGATTTTTCAAAGGTTTCATCACTTATCAAACCAATTTGATTCAAAATAAATAATGGAACGGTCAACTTCATCACCATAAAAGTGACACTTTCAGTAATTAAGTTTTGTACACTTGTGATCATTGTTCTAAATAAATCAACAATACTTGATCCGATTTCACCAAGTGAAGTTGAAAAATCACCGATCGCTTGACTGTTGTCTTGAATAAGAACTTGAACAGTTGCCACCAACTTCACCGTCTTCAAAAGAAGATCGTTGAAGAAGTCTATTCCACCGATCGCTTCAATGAAAGCTTGTTTGGTACCTTCTGCCACAACATTCAAAGCCGCCAAAAGTTCTTGGAATTTAGCCGCCGCCGCGCTGGCTTCTGGGCCGGTCTTTACACCAAATTCTTCTGACAGTGCCAAGAAGTTTTCAAATTCGCTTGTTTTGCCAAACGCTTGAAGAAGCTGGCCGGCACTTCTACCAAACAACAAGAACGCCGTTGTTGATCGTTCAGTGTCGTTTTCAATCTGTTGAAGTGATCCAATGGCATCTTTTAGAATAGCATCGCTTGATCTCATTTCACCGGCTTGGTTTCTAATTGAAATACCAAGCTTGTTGGCGGCTTCACTTGCACGACTGGCCCCGGCTTCTAAATCTGCCATGAGTCTTGGGAAGCGTGAAATGAATCCGGCGGCCTGTTCAGCACTTTGACCAGATCCTTCAAACGCTACTTTGATCGCTTGGATACTTTGAGCACTCAAAGCGCTTTGAGCGTTCAGATCGTTCAAGTCGTTGATCGAATCCACAACGGATCGGTTGAACTCAAACACTTCAACCGCTGCGTCTTTCAATGCACCTGTCACCGTTGAAATTGCACCGGTTACCAAACCGATACCAGAAGCCAATCCGGTGACGGCGCTTCCAAGTTGTGAAGCAAATTCCAAGCCAGATTTCTTTGCCTTGTCTAGATCCTTACCAGTTTTCTTGGCTTCATCACCAACATCGTCAAGACCTTTCACGGCCTTCTTTGTCACTACGTCAAGTATATATTTTACAACATTTGCCATAAATCACCATATCACAATATATCTATCATGTCAGTCAATGAAAGGTTTGGAAAGACCATGGACTTCTTTGATTTTTGTTTTTTCAAGGTGTTCTGGATTCGGTATTTCCTAGTTTGAATACAATAGTAATTGAACAGAAGATCATTCCAATCCATTTTTCGAAGTTCGCTTGGTGGGATTCCATACGACCTTCCAACCGCGTCAAGAAGATGTAACCAACTTTCATCTTTGAAAGGTTTGTAGATGATCCACCACCCCCTTGTGATGATTCATCACAACGGACATGATCTGACCACGGTCTTCTTTTGGAATAGCACCGATCCAAAGTCGGTTATTTTCTGGGTCTTGTTCTTCAACTGTATCAACAAGAACAAGGTCTTCAAAGGTTTCACCACCGTCTTCACTTGCACGGATCACAACTTGCTTTAAAATTCTGTTTTGGTGTTCTTCAATCTTCATCAACTTACCGGGATCAAATCCTTGCATGAGGTTTAACAGTTGTTCAAGGTCTTGATCACTTGCGTCTTCTGATTCAGCGCGTTCAAGTATTTCTTTTCTACGTGCGATCTTTTTAATTGATTTGGATCAAGCACACTTGAAGCAACAAGTGAAGAAGCCAAACCGGCCGCTTCTGCTTCTAACGGTGAAAGGATCTTACATTCCAACACGACCAAACCGCCAAAACATTCAACTTTGGCGGTGGTCGTTTCTTGTATTCTTTGAATAAACTTCATTAGTTATCGATCCCAGTTGCATCATCATTCACACAAGTGATCTTTCCACCAACATTCGATGAATCGGCCAAGCCGGTGAAGGTCACAGTTCTTTCAACGCGTCCAAACGCCGTTACGGGATCTGAATGTTCAGTGATCAAGGCGTTTGTTAAGTCGAAGATCATGCGATCAGCGCCACTTGTAAATTCCAGTCTTACATCACTTTGTGTTCCATTTATGAACGCGGTTTGAAGTGTATCGTTTTCAATGTCAAGTGTTGCTTCCAACGTGATTGTTCTAACATCACCAACGGCTGGTTCTGCCGTTTCTTTATGACCAAGAAGATCACGGCGTTCAAGGTTGTTTGTCACGGTGAAAGTAAAACTTCTAACATCGTAGTTTGTAGCATTGAAGGAAAGTTGACCGGCGTGAAAGTGTAAAACACTGGTCCCAGTGCCAAAACTTGAAGAAATGTTTCCGGCTCTGGCTTGACTGGTCTTCCCAATGAAATCGATCGCGGCCGTCATTTCACCACCGGCTTCACAACTGATCGCCAATGAACTGACCTTGATTCCAGTGAACCGTTCCATTTGGTTGGCTATGCCTGTACCGCGTTGAACTTCAAGTGTTGCACTCGGTAAAGTCAAATCGGGTTCATAGACATTATCGAAGGGACCGGCGCCGCTATTTGTAACATTACCAAGGGCCATTTCAAACAACAGTCCAAGACCTTGATACATGACCGGCATTTCAACAGATCCTTCAACTGTTAAAAATCCATCGTACAAACCACCAAGAACACCAGAAGCTGGAACTGATAGATTGGCTTTTTGATTCCGTTCTTGTACCTTCTGTATTGATACACTATTGATCCGGTTTGAAATTGTGGTTGATACGGCTACTGAATACGTGGATTCTTTACCAAGCTTTATGAAGGCACCGTGACCGGTTAAAACTGCTGACATGACTTTACCCCTTAAAAATTAGGAAGGAAGAAGATCCTTCACTTTGATTAAACATCTTATATCATAAATTTGTGATTCTGTTGTGTTGATTATTAACGCCAAAGAATAATTTGTATTGTTCGATCCGGCTTTGGATCGTACTCGAACATAACCTTGTAGAAACCTGGTATCAGTCAAACTAAATCTTTCAGTCGCATTGGTACCACTGGAATCTAAACTTTTGACTTCAACAAAAGAAATTTCTTCGAAAAGAAGTCTTCCATTGGCTTCTGTTGTTCTGGACGTCAACAAACCTTGGATTGAATAGTATATATCGATCTGCTCACCGGTTTGTTTGACAAAGGTTTGAACGGGTTGGTTGGATGTAGGCACCAAACCATAACCTTCAACGATTCTTGACAACGGCGCGCCAAGATATATGTGGCCTGTTTCCGGGCTTGACGCGGTGAAGCTGGTTGAACGATCTGAAGATTCACTTGAATAACCATAGAACAGAAACAGTTGTTGAATGATGTTGTCAGAAGCAACTTCAACCGCGTCAATTTCCAACTTCAATTCTTTGTTTGAAAAGTTTACGTTGGTTCTTTGGAAGGTCATCACAACGCCTTCTTCATTGGTTACAACAACATCCAGAAGATCCGATCGTACGTTGTCCCAAAACAGATCCCAATCGGCTGGAACCGTGATCCGAACGTCTTTGGTTGTTGGTGTTCCAGTTACCCCGGAAAAGTCAACTGTGATTGGTTGACGATACAAGTAATTTTCATTGAACCAAACTGACATGTTAAACCCCTCTATCAGATACAAAAGTGATCGTGGCTTGAAGGATACAAACGCCAACTTGATTGAAACCATATCGATCACCGTCAACCGCGGTTGATTGGATCACGATGTTGTCAACGCGGCCGGCCGTCAATCCCAACGTACGATCTTCCAGTATTCTGTTTTGAATGTCAGCGCCAAGTTCAACGGCCTTCTTGGTTCTGTCATAGTTGTCTGATCCACTGGTGAAACAATACAGTTGGAAGACCAGATCGCCTTGGTAGCGGGTCAACGTGGTTCCATTCTGTTGTGTACTTGAAATGAATCCGATGTATACAGAAGGCACAGAAGGCGCTTCTACAAAACGACCTTTGTATACCGCCAACGATAGATCCAAACCACTGAAACCAGAAGCGTAATTTGTGGCCGTTCTTGTTTCAAGGGCGTTCCAGACTTCAACAATTATTGGTGTTGGCATCATGATCCCCTTGGTGAAAGTGTCAGTTCAAGCATATCAAGAAGATCCTTTGGAAGTTCGTCTTCAACTTCTTGTATTGTACGACCAAGAAAAAAGAACGGTTTGATCGTATCTGTTCCAAATTCAAGATCGTCGGCGTAGTCAACATTGGCGCCGCGCGTCAAACCACCGGCTTGAAGAACGATGTTGAAACCATCACGCGTTGTTTCAAAACCAGCAACGATTGACGATCTAAGGCGACCGGTCAAAGGATAGTCACGGGTATAACCAGCGCGTGTTGTGGGTTGATAAAAGTCGTCCGTGGCGTTCTTCTTTCCCTTGGCTTCAAGCTTGAACCTAAATCTGGTCAACTCTTTGATCACGTCATTTCTAAAAGTATTGGCGCGACCTTCAAACAACTTTTCGAATTCTTCAAGAAGCATTGAACACCGCCGTCAAAGTAAAGAACGCGGGTTTCTGAATTGCCAAAGGATCTGTTTTGCTTCTTCTGGGATCACCCTTGAAGATAGGTTGATCGATATACCGGCCAAGGCCATTGTTTCTTTTCCTTGGCTTTGTTTGGCGCGTTGTAGGTGTGAACACAATACACAAATTGCATGTTCAAGCGCCGGCGGTGCGGTTTGATACCCGGCATTACAAACAACCTTGTTGGCTCTAAATCCTTTGTAGAAGAAATCAGACTTTCCGGGTCGTATGATCAACCGTCCGTTCACACTGTCAACGTCAATGTTGGTTGTATCCAACAACGTATCTGAATCATAAACACGCATGAGATCAGAATGTACACTTGTCAAACTGTTGATCGGTTTCACGTTCAGTTGAAGAACCGTTTGATCACTGCTGGAAGGTCCATCAAAAAACAACGTGTAGTTTGTATCCTCAAGCTGGGCGGTTGAAGCCGAAGACGCTGGTTTGGGAAAACCAAGGTAATCGGCCACAACTGCTTCAACTCGATTCAACAAGTTTTGAAGTTCGGTATCAGATCCCGTATTTTGTCCGATCTCTGTAAGATACTCTTTCAATGTAGCAACTGATACCAAACTCATGTGTTAACCTCGATCGTATTCAAACACCAAAACACAATCAAGATCGATCGCCAATCCGTTACCTGTTGCATCATAATTAATTACAAGCTCGGTTGTTGAATCAACGGCTGAATCTTTTAACGGTGCCAATGCTTCATTTGTAGTGGCGGCCAAAGAATCAACTTGAAATGAACGTTCAAACAATACATCTGAACCGTTCTTGACTTGAAACTTTGAAAAGTTGGTGTTGTCGGCGGTGATACCAGCGCGTGAACAAATGATCACACTGGATAAAATCGCATTTCGATCGCATGGAATGTTTCTTAAAACCGCGTCTGTATTCACAGACGAAGATTTGAGAGCTTCACAATATAAGCGGTATGTTTTATTTTCTGACATGATGATCCCCTTTTTTAGTATCCAGCATTGAAGCCAAACACAACGTTTTTCTTGTCGGCGGTGTCTGGTGTATCCATAACCGATCGAAGTGTAGCCACGATTTCAATAGCCCCGGCGCGTATGTCTTTTTGTGTTTCCACCAAGATCCCACGACGTAAATATTGATAGTAAGATTCACGGGCAAAGATCAACACACCACTCTTTGTTTTTGTGACGTTGTCATATTTACCAGCGGCGTTCAAGTCCGATCCCATGAAACGGGACATGATCACGGGCATACCCATGACGGACGCGATCTGCCCTTTGAGAATTGCCGCATTGGGTCCGAACACATCTAAAGTTTTTGTTTCTGTCATGTTCATGATCCCGGATACCATTACTTCTGGTGATACAACGATCACTTTGTCAGCAACACCGAATTCACCCATCTTTCCAAGCATTGAAATAAGATCAGCATATTCCAAAGTCGAAGCACCGGCGGCGGCGATGTCATGAGTAGAAGAACGATCAAACGCGATCTTTCTCATTCCATTGAACAAACGGCGGTGATCGCTTGCAGTACCAAGACCACTTGATCCCCAGCGTGATCGAATGTTCCAGTTCAGAAGATCATCTTGTGCGCCACTTGTATCACCGTTGATCATAGCGTCTTCATACGCGTCTTCAATGTCTTGTGAAAGAACATTTTGAAGAAGTGAAGTCATAGCAAAAGCCGCGTCTTCACTAGCCGCATCATCAACAATGATTCTTGAAGCCAAACCAGCAATTGAAATCTGCTTTTGACTTGTTGCAATGTCAGAAGCACGATACAAAGCCGGATCGTTTGAAGTAATTTGGCCTTTGATGTACGGGCGTGAACCTCGATCCATTCTTGGAAGAAGCAAAGTTTGACGTTCAACTTCTTGTGTTTGAAGAAGTCCACGAAGTCCGGCGCGTTGTTGGAAAGACTGAAACAAGTCTGTTGAAAACTGATCCGGGATAAACTCGGCACCTGTTCCAGCTTGATCGTTAAAGGCCTTCTGGATGGAAGGAAGGATCACTTTTGGCGCCTTCATCAAGTGCTTGTATAGTCTAGCGTCAGCGTTTGGTGTATACGGATCACGCATGACAAGACGCGCCAAGGTTCGCTTTTGGGTTTGTTCCAACAATTCTTGGTGCCAATCGTTGGCGGCGATCGGTGCATCCAACAAACCTTCTTGTTGAACTGGTACAGATCCGCGGCCGTCAATATGCTTCTTGACTGTTGTGTTCTTCAATACAATAGATCCGTCTTCATCACGATAACGTGAAAGGATCGAATCATCGCCGATCGGTTGAACTGTTTGGTTTTGAGTTTCCACCAAGGCCTTCTGAATCTTTTTCACTTCTTCAACTTTGGCTTCAAACTGATTCATTTTTTCAGTCGCGTTTTGTTGTTGAACAATCAGTTTGTTCAACGCTTCACGCGCCTGTTTTGCGTTTGTGTATTCCATAATTTGGATCCTCTTTGTGGGTTAAGATAGTAAGTATTTTATCAAGTGTTTCATTTTGTCTTTGTCGTCGTCGTCTTCATCGTCATGATATTTTTCTTCTTCGTCTTCTTCTTCTTTCATACCAGATTCGATTTCTTCCATCAATTCAGAAGCCATTTCTTCAACGTCTTCTTCTTTGTCTGACATGATTTCCATGATCTGTTCATGTGATTCAAACGGCATGTAAACAGTTTCACCGTCAAGCGTGTGTTCATGTGAACCACTGCCACCAAGTTCTTCGGCTTTTTCTTCTGCTTCTTCTTTGCTATTGTACAAAGGCATTTCAATCCCATCATTGATCATTGAACCAACCATTTCACGTTTCAACAGCTTGGAAGCCTTTTTGATCTCTGTGTCTGGTCTTGAAAGAAGTTCTGCCTTGACGATTTGACGGATCAAGCGTTCAAGGTTTGGGATCATTCCTTGGTGACCTTTTGCCACGGCTTCACTATTGGCTGGAATAGTTACAACCGATACTTCAAGAAGTTCAGCGTCTTCATAATACATTCCAGACTTTCCAAAGGCTTTGTGATCTTTTGGAAGTTCTGATCTCATTGCCGCTTTTGTTGGTTGGAATCCAACTGACACCGCCGTCAAAAATCCTTCTTCAACTTTCCTAGCAACAGAAGCGCCAAGTTCATCGTTCATATCAAATTCAACATCGATTTCAAGCTGGCCGTTCACAACATCAACAGAAGACGCGCGGCCAATTGGAAGCATGTCTTGACGATGGTTCAATAAAATCACTGGATTTTTTTTGTATCCGGCTAGATTCCAAGACTTTTGATCTATCACATCACCATATCGATCAGACGTACTTGTTGAAGCGATGAAGGAAGCCCGGCCTTCTTTCTTGGTTTCTATACTGACAAACTTTTGAAGCATCTTGATCCCCTTTATATCATTGACTGTACACCAAAAAATGATCACTGTCAAAAATGTTTATTCCTAGATTATTTACGTTTACTAAATAAATCAACACAATCTTCATTCAAACTTGAAGTTTCTAGGTCTTCACCGTCCACTTTGACCTTCTGAACACATGATTTCAATATGGCTTTTGTGTTTGCGATGTTTGAAATTTCTTCACATTCTGAACCGCTGGTTTTGGAATCAATACCGCGCGTTTGCAATCGACAAAAACATTTCACGACAAAGAAGATCACCATGAAGATCAATGTGTTCTTTTGAACAACTGACAGAAACAAGATCGGGTGAAGTCACTTGTTTGATCACGTCTTGTTGTGCTTGGCTGGTTTCATCACCACCAACAACAACAACTGGTGAAGGTTGTTCAATGGGTTCTTCTTTGTCTTTGGTGATTACAAATACGGTTGTGGCACCTAGCACCAAACCAACACCACCGGCGATCAATATACTGGTCAACATGTTCTTTTCATCCTTAAAAAAATCTATCATTTCACAACGGGTATAACAGTACAACGACAATTGGCATCTTCAGCCGGGTCACCAAAAGAACCAGGTGAAAGTGTGGAAGCGCCGTCTATTGTGAATTCATCATCAATACCAACTTGAACACCGTCAAGATCAGAATGTGAAGGTCTTGTATTTCCATCTTGAACAGACAACCATTCCTTCTGAATCGTCAAACCGGTTTCTTGACTTGCTTGGCGGTATGCTTCCACCGCTGATCGGTTCAGTGCTCTTGTTGCTTCTGTTCTTGCTATCGTCATTGAACGCGATACACCAAACGCGGCGATCTGATCAATGTTGTCGGCGATCTGTGCGATACTTTCACCATTGATCAAACTGTTCTGGATTGATTTGGTCACCGCGTTGGCGGTTGTTCTGCTGATCTGTCTGGAAAGTTCTTCTGTAAGTTCCAACAAAAGTTCTTGACTGCCAAAGTTAAGATCAAGCGGCTTTGGTATATTGGCGATCTGGAATACTTGATCCAATGTTGCATCACCATTCAGACGCCAAACACGCTGGAAGGCACCGCCGATCGTGTTGAAGATTTTGTCTTGATTCTTCTTCCATTGCTTGAAGTTCACCAAGATCAACAATTCCCTTCTTGCCTTTGACAACGTTTTTTCTAATACGTTTCTTGTATCTTCTGGAAGCATCCAACAAGTATTGGCGCGCGGCCTTTTGTATTATTCTTTCAGCCGGATCGGCCTTGGCTTTGATATAGTTGTTCCAACGTGCTTTTCTTTTCAACGCCTTTTGTTCTTCAAGCTTGGCTTTCAGTTCATTGATCACGGATTTCATTTTACGTTCACCAAGTGAACCCACCGCCAACCATTTGATTTGTGCAACTATCCCGGCGACGTTTGAAAGGTTTGGTGATAGTTCTGGATCTTCATGTTGTGAACCGTCTTCAAAATGTCTAGCGTTCCACGCTTCACGTTTACGAATTGCCATTTCTTCAGTTTCTGTCTTGGCTTCTTTGTCTTGGCGTGTGGCTATTGGATACAGTCGCCTATATTGATTATTGCCTTCAATGTTTCCGCCGGCCTTCCAGATCCTTGGATAGTTCAACTTTAGATCTTCTGCATATTCTGGATCGAATACTTGCCATTGTGTATTGGACAAAGAAACCGCTTTGTCTTCACCATCCGTTGGAAAGTTTGTCGGATCAACATCGCCAACCGATCCTTTTTTATCGTAGGTTCCAAGAAGTATTTCTTCAATCACTTGGTCAAAACTCTTTTCATCACTTGCCATTGGATGATCTTTTGGAAGCAAGTCTTGATCATGCTTGCCACTTCTGAACCGGCCGTTTCTCAAAGCATACAAAAAACTATTTACTCTACCCATCGCCCATTGTTCAGCACTGTTCACACTTGGCCGAACTGAACCGGGGTTTGTGTTGTACGCTCCGATCCCTCTCCAATAAACCGCCGCCAACTTCAACTTTGAAGTTCGTTTGGATTTCTCCGGATGTTCTTCATTGTGATCAGCGGCCTTCTTTGTCAGTGCCTTTTGTGTTGCTTCTGGAAGCGCGTCAAACGCTTCTTGTAAACTTCCATACTTCGCCAAAGGATCTTTTTCTTTGTCAACAGTCATTTCAACTTCTTCTGTTGATTCTTCTTCACTGTCATAATACGATCGTTCAATCCAGTTGGCAAGATTGGCCACTTGTTCTTCTTCATCCAAAGCCGGGGTTTCAACTGGTTCTTCACGTTGTTCATTCGATCCAATAGGCGCTTCACCAAGACCTTCAAAAGCATAGGCCGCGCCGGATTCCATTCCGTTCATGATATGGGCGGTTACACGTTCGATCTGTTCTGTTCGCATAGCGTTCAAGGCTTCCACGCCACTATAATCAAACTCAAAACGAAGACTTGAATCAAAGCGCCGGGCGATCTTGGTCAACGCCCACGCGATCTTTTTCCCTCTCTTTTCGACGTTTGACCAGTGAATGATCGCTTCTTGTCTAGCAGTCGCAAAATTTGCCGATCCTTCACCTAGTATTGAAAGCGGTGTTCCAAACGCTGCGGTGATCGCCAACTTGGAAAACTCTTTGACCTTTGAAAACTCAACGTCCCTTGGTGAAGTGTTAGCCACGTCTACTTGAACTTGACCAGACAAAACGATCGCGCCACCTTGTTCAATCATTCCATTGTAACGATCAAGAACATCACGCCTTGTTTCTTCTTGCCAAACATCAAGTTCATTCTTTGGTGAAAGTATCACGTCCGGTCTTCCCTTCTTGGAAGCAACTTCAACCAAACCAGAAACGTTCAAGTCAGCTTTGATTTCTTGTTGTGTAGGTTGAACGGCGCCGACACCATAGAGGCCTTGAATACCGGTTGCCCAACTTGCATTTTTGATGTGAATCACACGATCGGGTGTATACAATACGCTTTGGCCATCTGCATCGAATCTATATCCAACAACGCCGGTTTCATTTGTTACAATGCCAACTTGTTCTGGATGAAGTCTAACTATTGAAACGGGTGTATCAGTTTCACCAAGAATCAAAATAAACGCGTTTCCAGCGGCGACCAGATCAATGATCAACTGTTCAAGAAATGAAAATTGGTCAATACCAGTTGACGGTTCTTCCAAAAGATCCAACATTGGATGATCTTCAATGATCTTGGCGTTCTTTCCTTTACCTTGAAGCAACATCAAAGGCGTTGAAGCTAGGTCTTGAGAAATTCTAGACAAAGCCGCGTAAACATAAGGGTGTTGAACATATGCACCAAGTGAACCAAGTTGACTATATGCCGATCGTCCACCGTTTGAAATGTATGAAGCGCCGTGTTGGATCGCGGTTGGTTTGGTGTCCACCTTGCCAAACTGTTTGGTTTCAGAAGTCAAACCGATCCGCGTGAAAAGTCTTTGATACCAGTTCATGTTGTCAACCTCGTTTTGTGTTCAGTCTATCATATCGTGATAAAAAGCCAATTGCATATCTTAAAGCGTCAAGCGCGTGATCGTCCTGTTTCATTGGCTGATCCTTTCCTTTTGTCTTTGACCAGCGGTATTTTCTTAACTCACCGATCAAAGCTGGACATGTATTGAAGACAAACAACCGCGGCTTTCCATCTGCGTGAATCATTAACCGTTCTTTCACCAAACCGATCATTGAAACCATTCCAAGTTCTTTTGGTGAAGGCTTGGTTGAAATACCTAGTTCACGCGCCAAGATCAACCGGGCATCTTTCCCGGCACTGTCTGCAACCGTGAACAAACATCTTGGATCGCCTTCTGAAAGCCGTATTGTTTCACGGCCGTTTTCAAGCGTGGTTCGATTGGTCTTGTAGTATTCGCGATAGATGTATAAAGAATCATCGGCACCAAACAAACCTTCACGATCGCGATATATCCACAAAGTACACCACGGATTTCTTACACCAAAGTCAATAGCCCGGTATATTTCACCGTCTTCTGGTATGTCAAACGGCTTCACAACGTGGTATCTTGGATCAAATTCATCATAAACCAAACCTTCTTGTGAAACAAAATCACCAAAAAGGCGCGTTCTTTGCATTGTTTCACTCATATGTTGGACGGTTCTTCTTAGCTTCACACTATCGATCCACGGGTTATCCAATCCACTGATCTGGATTCTTGAATACCCTTCACGGATTTCTTCAACAAACTGATCAAACAACCAGTTCAAACCATCAACCGGAGTAGCAGTTACAACAACACGCCCACCAAGATCGATCGTCCTCATCAAACATTCCATGAACACTTGATCGTCTTTGCCTTCTTCATCAATCCAAACCAACTTGACACCTTGACCTTGAAACTTTTTCCGGCCGGCTTCGTACGATAAACAGACTATCTTTCCACCGTTTTCAAATGTAGCCGTTGCTCGGTCTTGTGCGTTCCATTTGCTTTTGTTGGCGCTTCTTGGCATATACTTATCAAGTTTTGGCCGTACGTATTCTATCGAATCACCATAGGACAAAGCAACACACCAAACTGTTGAAGGTTCTTCTTGAACCAGGTCTTTTGGAAGATCGTTCAGTTCCAACCACTGTTGAACAGACCAGTCATTTGAACCCAACGCCACGGCCACCGCCAACTGTGCACCAAGATCAGTTTTGCCGGCTCTATTTCCACCGCCGATTAAATGGGCCTCTGAACCCATCCCGATCAACGCGTGTTTCTGACTGGTTCTATTTTCTTCAATGTTGCAATTAACACACTTGAAGCGCGTTGTGTGTAGGTGTTGCATTGGTTCACCACAACCAACCGGCCGATCGTCGTCCTTCTTTCCAGACCATCTTTCACACCGGGGCGACCAAAGCCGGGCCAATGCCAATGGGTGACTTCTTTGAATCGTCAACAGAAGTTGTTGTTGTTCGTATATTTGCAACAATTGACGTTTATTCATTGAATAACTTGAAACAATTTTGTTTGACGTGATTCTAATTGTATTCTTTCCAAAGCTTCTTCATAATAATCTTTGTTAATTTCAAATCCTGTATATTCAAAATCAAGATTCAAACAAGCAATAGCCAAAGAACCCGATCCGCTATGGGTATCAAGAATACGATCGCCTTTTTTGGCATAGTTCAAAAGAATCCATTCAAAAAGGTCAACTGGCATTTCACACGGGTGATTGGTACACCGACCAGAAGCCACAAAGTTTGTCCAAGTTTGGGTGTATACTTCGATCTTTTTGTGGAAGGTACAAGAAGCAATGACGGCCTTTGACATGTTTGGCATTGGCTGATTTTTCACCCAAACGATCGCGCCGTGCTTTTGACTGAAACAGTTATAGTAATTAGCACCAAAAATTATTTGATTCTTTGATACTCTTTGAAGTTCTTTAAAGTATTCAGTTGGTGGTGTTTGATTGTTCCAAGATACTGATTCACCTCTGTTTGTTTGTACAAAATTCCCAATTCCAAACGGTGGGTCAACAATTGCGATTTCAAAAGAATTGTCTTCCATTCTTTTCATTGCGTTCAAACAATCTTCATTGAATAAATGTATCATTTTGAACTCGGTTCTTTGATTGCATCCAGTTCTTTTTGTCCTTCCTTCACCGCTTCCAAAAGTTCTTTCACGTTGATCTGTTGTGCTTCCACGCGTTCTTGAAGTGGATCGATCTGTTGTGCATTTTGTGTAAAGCCGTGTCTTGTTTGAAGTATCCAAGCCGCCGCGCGCCAATCGCCACCTTTAGCGGCTGAATTGATACAGGCCAAGTTGTTAACCGCGCCGATTGATTCCGCTTCCTTATAGCGTGTGTAAAAATCTTTAAACTGTCCGGTCTTGTCTTCTTGTCCACGTTGCAACCAAAAGTATAACGTTCTGACATGTATTCCAGCATATCCGGCGGCCAGTTGTACAGTGCAACCAAGCTTGATCGCCGTGCATATTTTAGAGACAACCGATTCACTGATCTTTGTTCTTCGTCCCATTTTCAACCCCTTCTTCTTCGTTCATGTATTGTATTATTTTCAAGCCAGGTATTGACGCGCCAAAGATATGAAATGAATAATAATTCAACGCTTCTTCATATGTCATTCCACTTTCAACAAGAACGTCAACAATGATCAGTTCACAATAGATCACTTCTTCTTTGTCAATGATTGCTTTGTCAAAGGTTTCACGCGGTTCAAGGTATACTTTCCACCCGGTTATTTTATGACTTGCCATTTTCAAACCCTTCTAAATATTGACGTTTTGCATGTTCAACACGTCCTTCAATGATCGGCCAATAGTCACTGGTCACTTCACAACCAACACAACTGACCCCTTCAAGCATAGCCGCCGCCGCCGTGGTACCGCTACCAAGAAACGGATCAAGAACAACACCTTCTTCTGGTGTCACCAAACGAACTAACCAACGCATGAGTTCAAGCGGCTTCACAGTTGGGTGAAAGTTCTTCACACTTTCAGAAGTACGACCAGCGCCGGCGCGTGGATTCTGAACACCGGCCGATCCTTCTTTACGGTGTACGGCTTCAAAACCCTTCTTGGATTCCAAGTGATCAAGTCCTTCTTCACGTTCTGATCGTTGTGCCTTCTTGAATCTTACAATGTTGGCTGGCCACCTTCCAACATTGGTTTCTTCAAGGTCTTCACCACTACCAAACCAGATCGGATCACCATATGGAAAGCGCGTCTTTTCGATGTTCAAACCGCCAACACCATGAAGAAGGAAGTTGTTGGCGATCGTACCGTCAACGGGCTTTCTTGCCAATACTGCTGGTTCAAATGCTGGTTTCAAGGCCGTTCCCCATCCTTCAAACCGTTTGGCTTCTTCACTTGTTGCTTCAAACTGTTTTGACACGTTTAGCGACTTTGGAAAGCCGGATTCATAACACCAACACAACTGATCCCGTATTTCAAAACCAGCGTCTTCAATACCAACTGTCATTCTGTGAACGGTTCTTGTTGCACAGAAGGCGATCAAATGACCGCCGGGTTTCAATACCCGTAAACATTCAGACCATAGATCAACACTGTAAGCGATACCAGATCGATCCCAACCTTCCTTAAGTGCCATGAAATCTATTTCATAGGGTGGATCACTCACAACGGCGTCAATGGAAGCGTCTTCAAGTTCTTTCAATCGTTCCAAACAATCACCTTTCAACAACGTGAAGGTTTGGTTGGTGAAGGCCTTGGCCGGTTCAGAAGCTGGTTCTTCAATGCTTTGTTCTTCACCATCACCAAGAAGATCATTTAGTTCTTCATCACTGAAACCAAGGTTTTCAAGTTCTTCTGGTTCAAACGCTGCCATTATTTCTTGAAGGTGTTCTTCATTCCAGTCGGCGATCTCATTGGTTTTGTTGTCTGCTATCGCCAACCGTTCAGCATTGCGATCGGTGATTTCCAGTATTCTACACGGTACCTTTTTCCAGCCCAAAGTGAGAGCTGCTTTTAGTCTAGTATGACCGGCAATTATCATATTTGTACCAGCTTGAACCACGATCGGCGCGCCAAAACCAAATTCTTCGATACTGTTAGCAACTGGAACAACGGCTTGATCGTTCCAACGTGGGTTCTTCAACCAAGGTTTCAAGTCTGCAACATCGATCCAATCAAAGTCTCTCATTCTTTGACCTCTTTATTCAAACGATTCACACAAATTGAAAAATATTCCGGTACCTTTTCAATTCCAATAAATTTTCTGTTTAGTTTTAAGCAAGCTACACCAACGGTACCCGATCCCATGAAAGGATCAAGAACTAAATCATTTTCATTTGACCATGATATGATGTGATCAATAGCTAATTTTATTGGAAAAATAGCCGGGTGTGTTGTTCCATTACCCCTTGTTCCGTATTTCCAAATATTACTTCGCCGGCTATATTTTGGTGTTATCAAATACTCTTGACTTTTTATGTTGTTGCCTTTGTTAATGACTTTATCCTTTCTCTTTTTTTGTCCAAAAGTTTTGTTCATATGATCAACAATGAAGTTCATTGATTTTGGTTTCCCTTTACTAAAAACAAACATGTATTCAATTACGTTATAGTATCTATCTTGTGTTGGTATTCTTGAAGCCTTTTCCCAGATCATGGTGTCGTGTAAATTGAAACCACTTTCTTTGAAATGAAGTGCTTGTTTGAAGCTTGATCCCGTTTCAGAACCTTTTACAGTAGCATCGCCGACTATCCAAACTACAACACCACCTTTTTTTGTTACTCTGTGAAGTTCTTCAATGACTTGTTTCCAAATTTTCTCGTTCCATTCAAGCGTATTATTGTATTTTCTTAGATTATCATACGGCGGTGAAGTTATTGTGAAGTCTATACTTTCATTTTGCATTTGTTGAAGAACTTTCACACAATCTTCGTTGTATAACTGTATTTTTTTTTCACAAAACAAACTTTTTATCGGGATCATTTCTTCGCCTTCTTTTTGAATACACCTTTGACGGCCTTCTTGGTTGCTTCCAAAGAATCTTCTTCTTCAAGTCCCAACAACACACCGCCGGCCGCTTGGTATTCTTGACGGCTATATTCAAGGATCTGTGAAAGTGCTTTTGACTTGGTGACACCTTGAAGTGTTGCAACAGTGCCAATGTATTGACGATCAACCAGTGAAAGCATTAGGTTCGTTTTCTTGGTTTCAGCTTCAACGCGTTCATTGATCGGATTCTGGATGATGGTTCGACAACTTCCACAAATTGTTTTTGTCCATCCGTACTTGGCCAAGTCCATCTTGAACCCACACTTCAAACAAGCGATGATCAACCGGCCGTTTGGTAAACTGTTTACATGTCTCATTTCTTCACCTCTATTGTATTGTTTTGATACCGAACCATTCAACGATCGTAATTTCGACGTTTCCAGGTTCCATTGTTTTAACTTTGTCCAAGAATGTTTTTGAAGCTGGTACAACTGCCAAACCTTCTATTGACCAACCAACCGTGAACGGGTGATCTTGAAGGTCTTGAATGTTTGAAACCACCGCTTCAAAGTTGTCAAAGAACTTTGTGATCTCACCATTCAAGACAAAACACCAAACTGGAAAGTTTGAAAGAAGGTCAGTTGGTTTCTTGAATTGAACAACACCTTCTTCATTGATCATTTGTAAGATCACCGGCCACTGATTTGAACCTTGAAGAAGAACCTTCAACGTTTGTTCAACGTTCAAGGCCTTCTTGTTGTCGTTCAATAGATACCAGTCAACGCCAAGCGCGGCCAGTTCTGGATCGAATACCCACGGGATCACTTTCATACACACCACCCATAAACATGAAGTAAAAGGTGAAAGAATGGAAGCCAAAGAAGCGCCAAACCGGTTCCAACTGCTAGGATTCCAACGGCTTCACCAAGGTTCTTGGCGTGTTTCTTGTCATGTATTGTTTCATTTCATACCCCCTTGTCGCTTCCATTCTTCGATGATTGCTTTGAGTTCTTCAACCGTTGTTTCTTCAACTGGTTTTGTTCTGTCATAGTGTTCAAATTCTGCTTTTGTTTGAATGTCTTGTGGTTGTTCTGTGTTGTTATGTTGTTTGAAGTTGTCGTTTGATCCACCAAACCAAAAGAACTGGCTTCTGATCACAATATAAAAGTTGTGTTCTTTTTCATCCAATACAAGAAGGCGATCTTCATCCCATGACATGACACCAAACTGGCATTCGCCAAGATAGCCAAACATATAATTGTTTCCAACCGATTCAAGACGGCCTTCTTCATTCAGTCTCTTGTGTTCAAATACGCCGTCTTCATCCGGTACAGTACCACCAAACGTTGGAACCAGGTATGGAAGCCAATTTGGAACGTTGTCAAAACAGAATTCGATCCGTTCTTGAAGGTCTTCAAGGTTGGCGGCGTGATATAACCACGTTGTTACTTCTTGTTTGTTCATATCTTCACTCCGTCATTGTTCATCCAAATAATCCAATCAATCATGGCTTTTTTGGCGTCTTTTTGATTTTTGTAGCTGCACAAACCATAAGTTGGAAAAAGTCGCCTACATGGTTGATCATCAAATGTAAAATCAGAATCAAGTTCTACAACGTATTCAATAAATTGACCTGTCCAAACGTGATTTTGTTTGTAAATTTTCCCACAAAATACAGGTTGATTATTAACAAGAAGAAAAATTCTTTGTTCAAAATAGCCTTCTTCAACTTCAACTTCTGTTTCGATTAAAATGTTACTCATGCTTTCACCCCTTCAAGCGCTTGGTTGATTTCTTCTTTACATTGATCAAGGCTAGTACAGCCAAGAAGCAAGTTGTGAATGTTGTACACCGGACCACGGATGACATAACAAGCGGCGCTGGTTTTGTAGTAGTTGTTAAAGCATTGACGGATCACTGGAAGCTTGAACGGCGTTCTGGTGATCTTGTGTCCTTTGTAGTAAAATACATTCATTGTTTACACCTTTTGAAGTATTGATTGATTGAAATAGGCCAGCCGGCCGGCGACCTGTAAACAGTATATCAAAGATTGGAATAAATGATCCACTTTTTATTCACTTTGTTGTGTCTTTTCTTCCAACAAAAGACGAATCAATTGTGAAATCGTCAAACCTTGTTCTTCTGCCATCTTCTTCAAGGTGTCAAACAAGGTCTTTTGACACCGAAAAATGATCGTTTCTTCCAGTTTACTTTGCATTTTTCCCATCCAAACAAGCGGTTGTGATCCAGTGTTGAACTTGAACGGGCCAATCATCCCACTTTTGATCCGCTACAAAATCAAAGTCTGAATCTGATAGTCTATAAATGAAGTCTTTTCTTCTGTCTTCAAACTTGGTCAATATGCTAACAAACAAGTCTTCTTTGTGGGTTGACCAGCCTTCAACAGTCAAGAAGCGTTCAAAGGCATTTTCAAAGCTATCAGAAGCATTTTCAACAAGAAGTATTGGTGGATTTTCAAAACCTTCTTCTGTTACTGCAAAATCAAAGAAGTATCGTTGAAGTTTTGACAAACGAAGTTGGTTTCTTGGTCCCTGTTCATTCTGTCGTTTGAACCACTGTTGAACACGATCAAACCATCCAAACGACCAACAACGGCCACTTTTGGCGTTGTACTCTTTTAGAAGCCAAGAATCGATCACTTTGATTTCAAGGCAAAAGTCAAAGTTCACCGCGCTTTGAACTAGGTCTTCAAAGTCTGCTTGTTGAAGATCCTTCTTCCAACCTTTCAACTTTGACCAGCGTTCAACAAAATGAAAAAATACTTTTTCTTCACTTGTTGTTGGTGTCATGTCATGAAATGAATTTTGTTCTTCTTTGTTATTCTTTATTACATGTGGTTCAAGGCTTTGGTCTAGGGGTAGTTCAAGGCTTTGGTCTAGGGGTAGTTCAAGGCTATGATCCACCGTATCTTTTGAAGGTAGATCAAGGCTTTGGTCTAGGGATGGTTCAAGGCTTTGGTCTATGTCTGGAAGGTTCAAGGTGTACTTCTTCACTTGGTAGTATTCAGAAGACGTCAACCAACCTTCTTGTTGAAAGTGCTTCAAAGCGCGCTTGACGCTTCCAAGACTGATCCCGGCTATCGTTGCCAGCTTGCTTTGTGAACCTGTGAACGTGCGACTTTTTCCACCGTGTGAAATCAGTGCTGTATATACAAGTATTTGTGAACGTGAAAGTTGAACCAGCCGGCA
>FUIF01009891.1_pt1 | contig 27678 bp, 37 predicted proteins | sample 1003461 | NCBI WGS metagenome assembly FUIF01 (sample SAMEA80401918, study PRJEB19352) | marine metagenome
GTGTGGACCGCTGGTTGCGCATTTCAGGCATCTGAGTACACAATTGGGTGCATTAGTTTGTTCATGGCGTGGCTTGCGCCTGTTTTATTGGGAGATAGTGATGAGTGATATTAATTGGAATGAGAATACAAAGCGAGCGGTAAGTATTTTCTATGACTTCATAGACGAACAAGGAGTTTCTTATGCTTCTCCAGATAAGATGCAAAAGGATTTTTTTAATTGGTTCGCACAGCCAGAGCGCAAAACCGTTGAAGATGCGGTTGAGTATTACCAAGAGAACGGCAAAATCTGCGGATATTCATTCAGCCAGAATAAAATGCTGTCATTCTGCAAATCAAACGGCACTTATTGGTTTGTGAGTGAAAAGTCTAGTGCGGGCAGTGTTGAGACTGACGACTGGCAGCCAATATGCACCCGCGAAGAATTCGAGGCTTGTGTTGCTGCTAAGGCTGAGGGCGAGCCGCACTTTAAAGCTACCCGTGAAAACCTAGAGAAGATTGCGGGAGATGCTGAGGGTGAGAGGTGGACGCATACCTACGGGAAAAATAATTGCTACATCAAAGTATCTGAACCAGATTTTCAGGGCTACATCGTTATATATTCAGAAGTAGAGGGATATATGCTGGTTGGTCCTAGAGAGTTAAAACCCATCAAGCCTACAATCACGAAGACTGAGGCGTGGGATAAAATTAATCTAATGCAAAACGTGTCGATAATAACCGATAAGTACAACATAACCAACTAAACACATCCGACCACATTGCTAGATTTTTCTGGTAGGGTGGTTGTTTTTAATGTGAGATAGATTATGAGAGTTATAAGCGAAAAGACCGAGTACCCAAACATGCTACCGTGCGAGATTATAAAGTCAGGTGTAGCGCTATCAGGTGATGCCTTGCTTGAGTTCATGAATGCGTCAAATGACATCTCAAGCGAGTCTGACGCGGAAACAGCAAGAAGCGAGGCTATTGAGGCTATTGATGAGGCAATAAGATGCCTAGAGTGCGCACGCGATGACCTCTGATTTTATTTATAAGCAAGTCATAAGCGGATGCTTAAAGGTTGGCGTCAGTCAAACGCAATCGAGAAACGCGGCAGTAGTGGCGAGTGAGAAGTGCAAAAAAGGTCAATATACCGGCAAGGTTTCTGCATTCATAGTCAAGTCAATTACTGACGCGAAGAAAGTAAAAGGCTAACTGGTCAAACCACATAAGCGGCGCGTCGGTGTTATCATCGGCGCATTAACAAACGGGAGATAGAAATGAAAGCAACGATACTTGCAAGAGACTTAGTGAAGCTTATCGCTAAGCACGGTGATTTGGATGTGCGTATGTGCGCAAGCAATATCCATGAGGTAGAAGCTGTCGCCAAGTCCATTGATGAGTTGCGCGGAGCTACAGAAGAAGTTATAGCATTCGAGATATACGGGGAGTAAATACAATGCAAATAAACGAACAAGAGCTAGCTGAGGCGGTTGATAAGCTGCGTGAGGGTGATGATAACGGTTTGTTGGTTAAGTATCACGAAGTAATAAGCGCAATGGTTGACGACAAAGAGCAAATGGAGCCAATCGTTGAAATGATGCTTGATGATTCGATAACAATCGCGGATTTTTTGGTAAATGAGTTATTCTATAGCAAGGCTCGTGCGTTACTCATCGAAGCGAAGGAGGCATGGCTATGAATTACGAACAGATGAGCGATTTTGAGGTTAATAAGTTGGTTGCGGATTCAAGGTGGCCTGAATTTGTTAAATACGAGCAGTACGGAAAGCTAAGAATTCAAGTGCCAGATGGTGATGACTTTATTTTGACTTTAACGACCCCGCCGACGCATGGCCGATTATTTCCAGTAATGCTATCGATATAGAGTTTGCAGTTGATATCTTGGGTGGCATTGGTCAATCACATGCTTACATAGAGGGTGACACTGATTTGTTTTATGAGTTTAATGACAACTCGAAAGCACTACGCGCCGCTATGATTGTTTATCTGATGATGCAGGAGACACAATGAAAACCATCTGTCAACGAGTCAGAATGCCGATGGATATGCGGGTACACGTTGCCCGTCAAGCTATCGATGAGCATAAGCCGTACAACCAGAGTCAACTAGCCAACACGCTAGGCTGGAATACGTCAACAGTTGGCCGTATGTGCAACTATGAGCCTGATTTGTTCCGATTGCTTAACGCTAATCGGCCGCCGAAGAAAGAGCGTAAACGTCGTGCGCCGGTAAAACCTGCTAACCTGCACCCAGTGATTCAGCATCTATACGACTACATGGAAGAATCACCAGGCACATACAAAGAGGTTGCGGCCAAATCCGGTATGTCGCAGCAGTTTTTCCGTGATATGTTTATTGGTGGTAGCCTGCCAAGTATGAACAGCCTACTATCCGTATGCGGCGCTATGGGGCTAGAAGTTAAACTGGTAAAACCAGATAACTCCTAGTGATGTGCTAGGCTTTAGTTTTAATTGATGGGAGATAGTAAATGAGTGAATATCTAAAATGGTACAATTCACATTGCGGACACAGCAAAATTAAGCAGCAGGCGAAAAAGGAAATTGAGCAGCTAACCGAACAACTAGCAAAGGCTAATGAGCGTGTGAGGGAGCTGGAGGGTGTGCGGGATGAATTGCGACAATTCATTTTATGCCAGATTCCTGAATTACAGGGGTTTGACTATTGAGCAGGCATGTAAGCATTGCGCTGGGTCTGGTGTTAAGAACTATGGGAATACATCAACTTGGAGAATGGGAATAGGAGGGCAAGCGATTACGTCAGATGTATGTGACGTTTGTTGGGGCAGTGGAAACGCTGACGAGCCTTTGACTAATCTACGAAAACTACGAAAGGAGCAAGAGAAGTGAGCGGATTACTAAAACAAATGCGATTGCTGAACGAGGACCATGTGCCTGACGGGTGGCCTGCGGTTAGAATGAGCGAGATTAACGAGTTGATTAACATGATTGAGCAACTAGAGCAGCGCTGCGCGGAGTTAGATGAAATAGCCGACACATCTTTTAAATACAATCATTCAAGCGCTGAATGTTTACGCGCTTGGAGGAAGTTACAACAACTACGCAAGGAGCAAGAGAATGACTGACCTACCAACATACCTACTAAGCAACCCTATCGCTTTTCACGCTATCGGCGCTATGTTGGCAATCTTCACGGGCGGGTGTTGTATTGCGGTTGTTAGTATTGTTCGACTGGTGGTGCGTAAATGACTTGGCACTGTGCGGCATACTTCAACGGCGCTGAGTATACGTATCAGGTCGAAGCGTCAAGGATGGCAGAAGCTGAACATGCGTTTGAACAGCGCTTGTGGATGGACTACAACTTAACAAAAGACGTTGCACGGGGATGGGTTATAGTTGACAGCGAATCAATACAATGCAATGATTAGTTTGTTGGTTATCTCCCATCCGCTTACCAACACTTCCCACTTAGCCCACTTCGCGTGGGCTTTTTTTTGTTCGTTATAAGGCGTATACTTTACTAATACGTATACGAGGTCACGCCATGAAGTTAGAAGAATTCAACACACTAGAAGAAGCTAAAAGCTATCAGCAGCAAAAAGGCCGCATGATTAGCCACGATATGATTGTTGTATTTTTGACTAAGAATCAGTGCATAACCTCACTGCAAAGCGCCACAGATGAAAGCGCTAAAGGCTTTTGGTTGGCAGTATCTAGCGGCGTTCAGGAATTCAATGTTATGAGTGAACATCCAGTTGGGCAGGGCAATCAGCAGTTATTGGCGAACATGGTAAGTATTGGCGCTGTTAACCAGTCTTTTGCTAACGATTGCCTGGCGTATGCCAATACGACGACCCACCCACACGCAAACGCGACAGAGTACGACTTCAAACGCGCAAAAGGTTTAGCTATTACGAAGAAAGAAGTCACTCCCGTTAACGGCTATATCAAAATCACTCTAACGGAAGATGTAGAGTCACACAGACCGCAAGTGTTCGCAGACATTCAAGGTGTTAAACAGCGGGTAACAGGGTTCGGATTGGTCGATAAATCGGGGTACTACCTTGCACAAGTGCCTAGAGGGTATGCGAGTTTTTATGTTGATGACGCTTATGAGACTATTGCGTAATGGCTTACAAATTAGAGTTTGTCAATTCAGAGAATAGGCACGTTGTAATACCCGACTTATTACTGCAAAGCGGGGATGTTGTAACGATAGTAGCCGAAACGGGTAGTGTCAACGTTAACCAGTATATTATAGATTCCGATTTAAGCAGTAGGCTTTATTTAATCGGGGTACAGTCAAGCGGCGCAATACTCATAAACACCAGCGTTTGTACTGCAACGCTAGATGGTTCGCCGATAACCAGCGGTACAACTCCATACCCCGAAGATGGGCTTGAACATACGTTTGTTTTAAACGTGACAGCAAATTGCTCAATCACAGATATTGGTCAGAGATACACTGGTGTTGACCATTTTGAAGGCTTTCTAAAGTCCATAAGAGCTGAAAGAGGCGCAACAACACTAAGAGATTACAGTGTTACATCCTCTTTTGGGCAGGGCGTCTTGATAGATGATGCTAGCGGCAATGACGGCGCACCCATTAACTTCCCAGCTAACCTTGATGACGCACTTATATTCTACGACGATGGCGGTAGTGCAGTTACGGCAGACGTGGCTTACACAGTTAATGCGCCAACATTTGCAAGTAGTGCGAGCGTAACACTGCCTCAGCCAGTTACTGACAGCGCTTTCTCTATTGCCTCACCTTCATTCAGCGCAAGCGCTAACGCATCCTTACCTCAACCGATAGCAGATGTAGCATTTACCATTAGTGCGCCAACGTTTAGCGCGAGTGCTAGTGCAAGTGTGCCTAGTGGGGATTTGTATTATTTGCAGTTTGATGGGGTTGATGACTACGTTGAGTCGTCGATACCCACATTAACACAGCCATTTAGCGTTGAAGTGGATTGCGTAATAAATGGTGATGGTAGTTATGACCAAAAGGTTTTCGAGTTAGCTAGTGGCGACAAAACCGAGTATCTTGGCGTAATGTCAGATGCGGGCGCATGGAAGATATATTCCAACGGGAAAACCCCTGGTAATTCTGGTGCGGTTTCATTCGGTGAAAGGTTAAATATAAGACTTGAGGTATCGGGCGATAACGCCGCTCTTTATGTGAATAATACCCTTGTTTATGATGTTTCTCCAAGCTCAAGTTCATTCTTGGGTCAGTTAAGCATGGTTCTTATAGGAAGGTCTTCAGACTTAACTAACTCCGCACAGATGAATCTTTATGGCGTGACCGTAAAAGAATCTGGCGCTACTGTTAATAATTATGACCCAACTGCATCAAACGGAACAGGACAGGTGTTGCCAGACACTGTTGGCGGCAATAACGGCGCGCTTGTAAACTTCCCAACTGACGATAGCCAATGGATACAATACGCATTCGCTGCACCAATTGCTGACGCTAACTTTACGCTTAACGCGCCAGTATTTACAGTAAGCGCAAACGCTACACTTCCACAACCTAGCGCCTCTATTGCGTACAGCGTTTATGCACCTAGTTTTGCAGCAGACGCAACGGTTACGCTGCCAAATCCAACGACTGATGTAATTTATACGATTAATAGTCCTACGTTTTCTGTTAGTGCAACTACAATAGAGACGGGCGCAAAATCAAATTTATTATTTTCAGTGAGTAAGCCGCTATTTAGTGCTAATGCAGCAGTAACATTGCCAGATGCAGTAGCTAAATGTAATATATCCATACCTACACCTAGCTTTTCAATATCTTGCTCTGTGCCTGCGCCAAGGTTACAGCCAAGAAAAACAATTTCAGTAACAGGAGGCCGAGGCCGTGTCATATCGGCAGGGCCAAGAGCAGCCAAAACCATAAGGGTTAATTAACATGGCAACAGCAAACACAGCAGAGCGTAACGCACGCGCAGACGATTGGGCTACACGATACGCAGATGCAACACTGCAAATACGCGCAGGCACAACAGTACTTGCAACGCACACTTTAGCGGGTTTTGGTGCAGCGTCTAACGGCACTGTTACAGCTAACACTATTTCAGACGCTACGATTGCGGCTAACGGCACAGCGGATAATGCTAAGCTTATCGACGGCTCTACTGAATACGACTTGACGCTAGGTACGAGCGGCGCGGATGTTGTCGTTTCTACAACTAACTACATTAGCGGTGAAACGTCGAGCGTTATCAGTTTTGCAGTAACATTTCCAGCTAGTTAATCATGCTGCACGGCGACGTTATACCTCACAGGTTTGGCGAGCGCTTGGTCGACGGTAAAAAGCAGTACGATGCAATCACGCATATACATTACATTGGTCCGTGGGCTTTTGCAGTCGGCTTAACCGATACGCTCAAGCCTAGCCATATATCGGATTTACTAGAAAGGCTTTACGCTAGAGGTGTAAGGCGCTTTCATTATTGGTCTGATGAAGAAATGGTGATATGGCAACTGTACGAAACAAAGGGTAAGATTAGGGGAAGGTTAATCGAAAAGGGTAGTTATGGCTGACAATGTAGATACTGGCCCAAAGCGCAAGTATGACACGCCGGAGAAGTTTAGAAAGGCTATTCAAGCGTATTTCGACGACCCCGAAACTATCACGGTCAAGTACAAGCATGATGAGTACCTAGACCAGCCGCTTATGACGGTTGACGCGGTAGCGCGTGGCATCGGCTTTTCTGGCAGACAATCGATATACGATTATCGCCGAAGAGGCTCACGCAAAGAAGAGTACGGCGAGGTTATATCGTGGATGCATGGCTATCTGAATGACTACTGGGTTGCACAAGGACAGCACGGTAACGCCACGTTTGCGCAATGGTTTCTATCATCGCTTAATCGTGACTCTGAAAAAATCGACTTTGAGAAGTGCCAAACTGAGTTAGAAAAGGCACGTAAGCTAATCAACAGTGCGGCTAATGGTGATGTGTCACTCGATACTATGGGTAAATTCATGAGCGCCATTAAAACCACGTCAGACATTAATAAGATTGACGAAATCGAGCGTAAGGTTAACGAGCTGCTAAAAATTGCGGGTGTTGAATAGATGCTTGCAACCCTTCAAAAGAAACTATCACAAGTCGAGCCAATACTCAAAGCGCAAGCTGGTGTAGTAGAAGAAACCGTTTACGGTGTAGTCGATAAGATTAATGATGATGGTACACCGCACTTTATCCGCAAATGGAAAGGCACTATCGGGAACATGCGCCCGACAGATGAAGAGCCGACGGTATTTGTTATTGAGAAGCTTGAGCCTCTTATTATAAAGCACAAGAAATGGAAGTTGGTTTTCGGTGGTCGTGCCGGAACGAAGTCTATCATGGTTATGGATGCGTTAAGCGGCGACGTTAATGCGAATGGCTCAAAGGTGTTTGCCTTGCGTGAGCGTATGAAGTCGTTACGTGAATCTATCTACTCAGGCATTGAGGGTAGGATAAAAGCATTAAAGTTTGGCGGCTTTCGCTCAGTGCCTAGCAATTGGGAGATTAACCACGTTAACGGTGGTAAAATATCTTTTGGTGGTATGCAAAATATCATCGATATGAAAGGTACGTTTGAGTATAAATACTTTTTGATGGAAGAAGCGGCGAGGACCAAGCAACAAACACTTGATACGCTAGGTCCGACACTCAGAGGTATAGCAGACGCGGAAATTTGGGGAGTATGGAACCCCGAATCAGCTAACGACCCAATGAGCCTAGAATTTATCATCCCATACCAAGCGGCATTAGACCGTGACGGTTATTACGAAGACGACTACCACATGATTATTAAAGTCGGATTTGAGGATAATCCGTGGTTTATGCACGACCAATCATTACGCGAAGAATCGAAAAAGACTTGCAAAAGAAACAGGACGGCAGGATGTCAGAGGCTAGATTTAGGCATATTTGGCACGGGGCATTTAATGATGATATCGAGAACAGCGTCATTAAAGCGGACTGGTTTGACGCGTGCATTGATGCACATAAGAAACTGGGCTTCGAGGCTAAAGGCGGTCGCACTTGCGGCTTTGACCCGTCCGATGTTGGCGGGGATGCAAAAGGCTACTGTCTACGTCAAGGTGTGGTGTTTACTGATGTGCGTGAGTTGGATGCAGAGGATGCGAATAGAGCCTTTGATATTGCTTCACGTGACGCTAAGAATGCGGGTGTTGATACATTTGGCTGGGATTGCGACGGCATGGGTGCTTTGTTGCGTGACCAAGCAGGCAGGAATTTCAATGGCACAAAAGTTCACACGTTTATGTATAAAGGCTCGGAATCTCCGCACTTCCCAGAAGCAATATTTAAAGGCGAAGGCGATTACGGTATCCGCGACAACAAAAAGAATAAAGACGTATTTGACAACAAGAAAGCGCAAAACATAATTAACTTTGCTGAGCGCGTGCGTAAAACGTGGGAGGCGGTAACGCTTGGTAAATATCACAATCCTGATGAGTTGGTAAGCTTCGATAGTGAGACTATTCCTGACAACTTCATGCAGAAACTACGGTCTGAGGCGTGTCGCATCCCACTTAAACCAAGCGACAAAATCAAGTTCTACACTAAGCAAGAAATGCGCAACGGTATCAAGCAGGCAGACGGCAGTAAAATCGTTATACCATCACCTAACCTGTTTGACGCGGTGGTGCTATCTTTCGACAATAGTGCTAATATAACGGCTAAGAGGGTTGACAGAACACACAGGCCGCAACCAATGCGAACAATGGGGCGTTAAATGCTTGACTTAAAAGATTTAAAAAAGATGCAGGAAAGGGCGTATCAGTCAGGCTATGACACGCGCCTCAAAGCTGCGGACGACATGGTATTTGCATGGGTTACGCAATGGGATGACGAATACCTCAACGGCACTGACCTCGCCACACGCTTCGAGTTTAACATTATTCGAAAGGCGCAAAGGCAGATACTGACAGACCTCGTGTTAAATCCTATTCAAGTAGATTTTGACCCTGTTGACGATACGTTTGAAGAAGCAAGCGAAATCATGGACGGGGCGTATCGTGCCGATATGCGTAACAATAAATCACTTGAAGCAAAGAAAAACGCCAACCAAGAAGCGGTTGTTTGCGGCATGGGCGCGTGGAAGTTAACCACAGAATACCGCAATAATCTTGAAGACGATGACCGCCAACGCATTGTTCGTGAGCCGATTTTTGAAGCTAATAACCGCGTATTCTTCGACCCTGATTCACGCCTAATTGACAAGTCTGACGCTAAGTATGTTGCTGTGCTATACCCCTACACTGAGGAGGGTTACGAGGCGCTATGCGAAGAGCTAGGCTGCGAGTATGTACCACCGTCAAACTTTGCAGCCCCCGAACACAGCTACACATTCCCGTGGACCGGTGCAAATAACGAAATAAACATTATCAAGTTTTATCATCGTGAACTAAAGCGCGTCACTTATTACACGTTTGTTGATGAATTTGGCTCACGCAAGGTTATCGAGAAAGGCGAAGTAGACGAAGATGACTTGATTGATGGCGGCTTTGAATTTGAATCAGAAAAAACGATTAAGCGCTATGTCGTCACTGAATACATTGCGAGCGGCGGCGGTATACTCGCCACTAATCGCATTGCGGGTGAGCACTTGCCTGTTGTGCCGCAGTACGGTGAGCGTCAATTCGTAGAAGGCGAAGAGCATTACGAAGGCATAGTAAGGCTAGCGAAAGACCCGCAACGTCTGCGCAACTTCCAAATGTCATACCTTGCCGATATTGTTAGCCGCAGTGGTCGCAGTAAGCCAATCTTCACCGATGAGCAGATTGCAGGCTATGAGGATATGTATAACCTCAATGGGCCTGATAACAACTATCCGTATCTTAAACAGAATCATTATAATAGTGACGGTAATCCGTTACCCGTTGGTCCTGTTGGTCAAACACCTGATGTAAATATACCACCTGCACTAGCGCACTCTATTCAAGAATCACGCATGGCTGTTGATGATGTAGCAAGTCCGGGGTTGCCACAAGATATTACCGACCCGTCATTATCTGGCAAGGCTGTACAAGCGTTACAGAAACGCCTAGATATGCAGTCCTACACGTACCAAGACCACCACAAATTTGCTATGCGTCGTGATGGCGAGATATACGCGTCAATGTTCCGTGATGTGATGGATAGCGAGCAAGAGATTATACTTGTGCAATACGATGGCACTACATCTAAAGAAACGATTAACAAAGCCGAGATTGATTGGGAAACCATGCAAACGACGATTGTTAATGATGTGCGCAAGATGATGTTTGACGTGTATGCCGATATCGGTCCGCAATTCGAGTCTGTTAAGGCGCAGAACCGCGAAGAAATGAAAGAGTTGGTTAATGGCTTACCGCCTGGCACGCCTGAACATAGCATCATGCTGATGAGTTACCTGACCATGTTAGACGGTTCGGCAACTGACGATATCCGCGACTATGCGCGCAAACAGTTAATCCTTAAAGGCGTTAAGAAACCGGAAACGCCAGAGGAAGAGCAGATGCTACAAGCCGCGCAACAGAATCAACAGCCTGACGCGAACATGCTACTAGCACAAGCAGAAATACAGAAAGCGCAGGCTGATATGATGGGTGAGCAGAATAAGCAAGCTGAATTACAACTACGCGCAGCTGATGCACAAGCCAAGCATACCGGTACGCGTGAGAAACTACAAAGCGAAACGGCGTTGAATATGGCTAAGGTGCAGCAAGGACAGCAGAAGATTAATCAGGATTTTGCTTTGCAACTTGCTAAGCTAGAGTTAGAGGCTAAACGCGATATGAATGCTCAAGTACAGGATAACTTGCGCTTGCGTCAACAGGTAGGACAGGGGCGTTAAACCCCTTCTTGCCACATTCGGTCATAAGTCGCAAATGCAGCGTTATACCTCGCAACAAAAAATAGGTAGCTTTCGTAAGCTTCCTTTGGAGTGCGGCCACTTGATATCCCACACCACCAAACGCCGCCTTTCTTTTGAATGTGCGGTTTCATTTCAAGCTCTCCAGCAGTGCTTTATACATTCCGATATGGGATGTAATCACGGTAATTGTCACAGCCCTGTTAAGCTCTTCCTCAAACTGCTTACGCTTCACTTCGCTTTCATTAAAAATGCGCTTCGCTTCTTTGTTTTTTCTTTCTAATTCAAATATATCAACCATGTTCACACCAATACCCCCTTCCACCATTTAAACGCCCACATAACCACCTCAGTCAATCCAGCGGTTAACACCATGATAACCATTACAAATATAACGCTAGCGATTATGTTGCCATAAAACTTATCATCTTTACTCACAACTCCACCCCATACTCTTTCATCAATCTGTTAAACTCATACCGCGCACGCTTTTCTGCTAACGATTCAGCCTGCACCTTCTTCGCAACCTTGCGAATTTTGCATTCGCGCTCGTAGTGTTTGCGTTCTTGCTTTAGTGTTTGTTCATTCACAACGACCCCCAAGTCTCACGAATTACAGTTTCAACATGCTGCACGCTAACACGATGATAAAGCGCTATGTTGCGCAGTGACCAGCCGTCCAGCCATAGTTGGGTTATTGGTTTCATAGCTCGTCCAACATTTCAAGTTTGTCTGTTCCGGTGCATTCCCACTGCATTGTAAACGGTGAATATACGTACCACAGTCCAGTGACCTTTTTAAAGTACGCGCCAAGGCAATTAAAATGAGTGGCTCCGCTTGGCGCATTTGCCTTTATGCTTTTTAAGGTTTCATTATACGTCATATGCATCTCCCATCTGTTCAAGTCACTCGAATATAACACGTAGAAATCTCAATGTGGTACGACCAGTTGACTAACCATAACGTCAAGCATACAATGTACTTACTCCTATATGTCGGAGCATAGACATAGTTAACTTATCGTTTGCACTAACGAGGATAAAACAAGTGGCAGAAACTTTAACGCTAGAGCAGCTAAAGGCGCAAAACGCGGCTGAATCTGAGCAGGAGCAAGAAACCGAGCAAGTCGAGCAAGACACGCACGTTACTATTGACACCGAAACAGAAGAAACCGAAACCGACGATGAAGCCGAACAGGAAGAATCTGAGGAAGTCGAAAGCTGGCTAAAAGAGGATGTAGCGACTCCTAGTGATGACACGGAATCTGGCTTTAAACCTTCACCCGAGGCGGCTGCGGTTCGCAAGAAACTGAAAGCCAAGCTAAGTGAGAAGGATGGAGAGCTAGAGCAACTTAAAGCAGAGCTTGAGCAGTTGAAATCTGGACAAGGGCAACAGGCACAACAGACCAACAGTCTACCGCCTAAGCCTAAGTTAGAAGATTACGACTACGACGAAGCGGCGCACGATGCAGCTTTGGATGATTGGTATGATAAGAAGTTTGACGCGAAAGTATCAAATACCTTAACTACCAAGCAGCAACAAGAGCAGCAACAGGCGCAGCAAGAACAGTTCAAGAAATCGCTTGAAGATGCAGAAACCGCGCATTACACGCGAGCCGAAAAACTGGTTGCAGAGGGTAAGGTAAGCGCTGAACGTTATCAGCAAGCAGACCGAGCCGTCCGAGAATCGTTTGATAGGCTCGCACCTGGTAAGGGCGACGACATTGTTGCGCACCTTATCAAAACACTTAACTCGTTGGGTGAAGGTAGTGAAAAAGTAATGTACCAACTAGGCGTTAACCCTGCCAAGATGCAGGAAGTGGCGAACATGTACAGCAGTGACCCTACGGGGCTTACCGCCGTTGCATACCTTGGTAAATTACAAGCAACTATCCAATCACCTGTTAAAAGAAAATCGTCTGCACCTAAACCAACGCCCGAATTACAGGGTAGCGGTAAAGGTAAGTCAGCAGAAAAAGCGTTTTTAGATAAATATAAACGCGCTGGTGATGATGTTCAGAAGCGACTCGACATAAAACGAGAAGCGAAGAAAGCAGGCATAGATTTACGCAAATATTTATAGGTAACTATTATGTCTCAGACAGGTAAAATCGCAGAGGTATTGTTCGAGCAAGCGCTTGATACATACGAAGACCAAACAATGATGGTGGACAAAACCCAAGTATTCGAGCCAAACGGCGGCACGATGCAAAACGCGGGTAATGTTATTTGGCGTCCGAAAGACCAGCACGCTCCAATTTTGGAAGGTTGGGATTTAACAGGCCAAGAGCAGGATATCATCGAAGAAACGTACCCAGCATTTCTTGGTACACCGAAAAACGACTTTGTTAAACAACGTGCTGATGATTTGCGCGATATCTCTTTTTGGGAAAAACGCGGTCGGGCGTCTGGTCGCCAACAAGCAAACGAGCTTAACAAGTCGCTTGCCAACCTAGTTAAAAACACCGGCTCACTGTTCTACCGTGACAATGCTACGTCAGGCTTCGACTTCATCTCTAATGGTCAAGTTGTAATGAATGAGCGTCAAGGTACACACACTGACCGCTGCTTTGTGCTAAATGACCGTGACTCTAACAAGTACGCGCAAGACTTAGCGGGTCGCCAGACTGTACAGGGCCGTCCTGAGGAAGTTTGGAAGAAAGGTATGATTGCCAACAACGTTGCAGAGTTTGACGTTTATACTGGCTCATTCCTACCTCAAATTATCGGTGGCGCTTCACCTGATACAACTGTATCGGCTAACCTATCGTTTAAGCCTGAAGGTGGTAGCGTAGACAGTAACACCTATGCGGTTACAAACGTTGATTACCGTTCTGCAGTTATCCCTGTTGTAGCGTCTGGTTCGTACAACGTGGGCGACAAGGTAACTATTGGCTCAGTTGAGTCTGTTGGTCTAGCCGATAAGACAGAAACTGGTCAGCTAATGACGTTTACTGTTGTGTCTAAGCCTAGCGCAACCAGTATTGAAGTTTATCCTAAGCCTATTGCTTTGGATGACAGCGCGCTAACTGCAACAGAAAAGGCATACGCCAACGTTAACACCACTATCTTTAGTGGCGATACGGTTGCGCGCCTTAACACTGACGCAAGCGCACGTTCTAACCTGTTCTGGGATAAGGATGCGATTGAGGTTGTTGGTGGTACGATTCCAGCGCAACTACTACAACAATTCGACGGCATGAAGGTTATTAACTCTACTCTTTCTAACGGTCTAAATATGTATATGATTTACGACGGTAAGATTGAGGATGTGACCATGCGTTACCGTCTATTTGTGTGGTACGGTCTAACTATGAAAGACCCATCACGCGCAGGTGTAGCGGTTAGCTACTAAACTGAGCAAAAAGAGAAGCCCCGCCTAAGTGCGGGGTTTTGTTTCTACAAAATAAGTGGCGATGCTATCAGAAGCCACCCACATGCAAATAGTAGCCATCCTGCAAAACTATTGAACTCTTTTATATGCTCCCATCCAATTACTACTAACAACGTAGATAATGCAATCCAAGAAAGTATGGCAATTAGAGCGAACGAGAATTCAATTTCCACTATTTACCCCCATACCGCAATTTTGCGGGGTTTTTTATTTCTACTGCGTAGGTGGTTTTGCGTGTTGCACCTTCCGATGCACCCACACCTACGACCTCGCCTCAATATTGGGCGCCGTCTATTTTTAAGTAGACTTTTTCGCCAATTTTCCATTGCATATCGCCATCTATTGTTATTTGCATCTCTATCTCCCATTTGTTAATTTCACCCCGATTGTAGTACACTAAGACTATCAATGTGGTCCAACCAGTTAAGAGGTTATCATGTCAGCAATTCTATATAAGCGCGTTGACGGTGAAGTCATCGCCGAGCGCGTTAAGCCTATCGAGGTTAGCAATCTGCTAGACAATGGCTATTTCGCATCTCCAGAGTTAGCAGAAGCAGACGAAAACGAGTCAGGCAAGTTGAGCAATAAAGAGGTTAGAGAGGCAGCAAAGGCGGCGGGTATCTCCAACTGGAAAACCGCGAAAATCGACACTCTTACAAAGAAGCTAGAAGATGAGCAAGACTAAAGGTGAGTTAGTCGCGGCGGCTTTCGTAAAGCTACCATTTCGGGCATTACCACACAGCCAACAGGTGACGAGCTTGCAGGTGCAGTGGAAACGCTTGAGGACATGATGCGCGAACTTGAAAGTAAAAACGCGTGTATCAATTACGAATTTGAAGATGAGCCATGTTTAGGCACTGATAGCAAGCTTGAGCCTAAATGGTATCACGCTGTACAGTCGCGCTTGGCATTGCTTTTATGTAGTGACTTCGGCTTGCAGCCATCACCAACACTAGCAGCGCAGGCGCGTCAAGCGTGGTCTAGCATGATAGGGAAGCTAACATTGCCCCGCCAAAACGTACAGCCTCGTACTATGCCAAGAGGCAGCGGTAATACAGCGCGCTTTGGCACATGGTCGCGTTACTACTATGGCGACAACCGAGCGCCGATTGATTGTGATACCGTGAAATTGCGCGTGGATGAGGTTTATCCGCTAGAGGTTAGTTTTGATGGCTACTTAGCGGACAATGAAACCATTCAGTCGTATGAATTGAAAGAGGTTGGTGGCGGCATTCTGGTGCAGTCTGACCAATTGACCGAAGATTCACGCGGCGTAGAATTGGTTATTGTTGGCAAGTCAGCCTGTACGCAATCGCTTATTGTTGAAATCACTACCACACTTGCTAGGGTTTACCCCGAAAAGGTTTGGTTTACCGTTGAGGATTTATAGGTGATTCCACTAGTTAAAGGGCAGCGAAAAAGCCGATACGATTACCGCGAAAACCTCCCCGTTAACATGACGGCGGTGGCCGCACAAGTTGAAGGTGATACGGGTTACCTGTTAGCGCATGACGGGCTTACAGAGTTTGCACAAACATCAGGTGTTGCGCGTGGCGGTTACTTCAATGAGAGGCTTAATCAGCATTTCCGCGTATCAGGTAATGAGCTTGAAAGTGTGAGCGCATCCGGCGAAGTCGAGGCGCTTGGTAGTATTGCCGGGCAGGGTACAGTTTCTTTTGCTGAGTCGTTTAACAGTCTTGGCATTGTTGCTGGTGGTCGATTTTACTTATACGACGCGGCAGGGCTTGAAGAGGTTACCGACAGTGATTTAGGCGTACCAATCGCCTTAACATGGTTTCGCGGTATTTACGTACTAACCGATGGTGAGTACCTTTACAGCACAAGCTTGGCAGATGAAACGGAAATCCGCGTATTGGATTACGTATCAAGTGAGTTTTCAGCCGACCCCATTAAAGGCTTGCTGCGCACAGACAGTAATCAGATTGTCGCATTTAACCGATACAGTACGGAATACTTTTACTTTAATGCTAACAGTGATGTAAATGCTTCGCCGCTTCAAGTCATTGACGGTAAATCAAACCGTATCGGCATTGTTGGAACACATTGCAAATGCTTTCTTGACGGCATGATTTTTATTCTTGGTGGGCGCAAAGATGAAAGCCCGTCAATCCATATATTAAACGGCGCTAATGAATCGACTATTGCGACGCGTGAAATTGATAAGATTATCGCCACGTACACAGAAGCAGAGTTATCCGGCGCAGTGCTAGAGGATAGGACGGTTGACCGTGACAAGTTTTTGATTGTTCACCTACCTAACCACACGCTTCTATACAACCATACAGTCGCACAGGTGCATGGCCCTAGTGCTGCATGGACCTATCTTAAAACGGGCGATGACGGCGCATGGCGTGGCAAATACGGCGTGTTTGACCCGCGTATAAGCAAATGGGTGTACGGCGATAAACTGGAAAATAAGCTTGCTTACTTAGACAGCGAGTCATTCGCGCAATACGACGAGGCGCAAGAGGCGCTTATCTATACGCCAATTATTCCAGCGAAACGCCAAAGCATCAGCCAAGTGCAGATTGATACGATACCTGGTTACGCAGACCCGGCCATAAGCGTTGCTATGTCGTTATCATACGATGCAGCAACATGGGGTGAGGAGCATTGGACAGTAGTGAGCAAACCAGACAACTACAACACTAATTACATTGTTAGGCGTTTGGGTTTTGTTGCTCAGTCGTTTAGCTTGCGGTTTAGGTTTATCAGCAAAGACAAAATGGCATTTTCAGGGTTAAGCATCAATGATAAATAACATTCCATCATCAATGCAAAAACTACTCACGCTTGGCGATGTTTCAACGGCATCAAAGAGCGTGAAGGATGAAGATTACTTTCAGCTAAAGCGTGACTACCAAAACCTAGTCAACGCGGTTAGCGCTTTGCTGGTTGCGGTGAACGAGGGTGAGTTTAGCCCGTTGAGCGGCACTGGCGACCCTAACGGTGTGGTGGCGGCTAATTACTCGCTTTTATACATAGACACAGACGTAAATCAACTTCACTACAACCCTAATTACGGGGAGGCTACGGGATGGATTGCGTTATAATCGACAAAGAACAATTCAAAGAAGTATTTGGAAGTGAAGCGGAGAAGCACGCTAGTTATTATAGCTTTGGTGGGGTCGTGTTTTCTGCCGTCCGTCGTGGTGGCGCTATTGTCACACATGTAGGGTGCAAGAAAGAAAACATGAAGAATTTACGCGAAGCATGTAGACGCTATTGTTACTACATGCTTAACATGTTTGAATGGTGTAGAATGGTGGTAGCAACGGTTGATGTCAGGCGTCAATCAGTGATTAACCTTTGTCGCAAGCTTGGTTTCATTGATACAGGTGATTTTGAGTTTGAAAACGGCACAGCTAAAGTAATGGTGAAAACAAAATGAGTTTTGTCGGTGATGTTATTGGAGATATTACAGGCGCTAACAAAGCGGCTGATGCGTCGCGGGATGCGTCAGAGCTAAGCGCGCAGTATCAGCGTGAAGCGTTAGATTACCTCAAAGAAAGCCAAGCGCCATTACTTGAGGCGCAGCAGTTTGGTTTATCCGGTTTAATGGATTACTACGGCGGCAATCAGCAAGGGTTAGTTGATGCAGCTAAGGCATCCCCGTTTTACTCATCTATGCTAGAGCAGGGTGAAGAAGCAGTGCTACGCAATGCAGCGGCTACGGGCGGCTTGAGAAGCGGCACAACACAGAATGCTTTAGCAGGCAATAATCAAAACGTACTAAATAGCGCTATCAACCAGCAGTTAGGTGGCTTGCAAACGCTGTCAGGCTTCCAGCCTAATACGGCAGGGGTTGCGCAGGCTACGGGCAATATTGGCAATACATTGGCACAAGGCATCACAGCAGGCGCGCAGGCTCAACAAGCAGGTATGGGTCAAGTTCTTGGTTTGGGTGGCTCAGTGCTTCAAGGTATGGCAGCAGGTGGTACAGGATTCTTTTCTGATGAGCGCTTGAAAGAAAATGTTAAGCGTATCGGTAAGGTTAACGGTCACAATTTCTACTCGTGGACGTGGAACAAGATTGCTAACGGCTTAGGCTTAAAAGGTGAGTCGCAAGGCGTCATCGCGCAAGAGGTTAAAGAATACGCACCACACTTAATCGGTGAGCGTGACGGATTCTTAACGGTCAACTATGAGGGCATTATCTAATGAACGGGAACCCTTTTTACGTATCACCATTGGGCGGCTTGAACTTAGGTGAAGTCGCAGGTGGTGTTTACAATGCTTATAACCGCCGCCAAGAAATTGACGAGCAGAAAGCAATGCAGCAACAACAACTAGATGCGCAGAAGCAACGCCAAGCCATGCTAAAAGACCTTGGCGCTAAGGCTATGCAGGGCGATTTGCAGGCGTCGCAACAGTTGTGGGTTGAAGCGCCAGAGTATGCCGCTCAGATTGACAAGGGTTTGGGCATTCAAAATCAACAGCAAGCCAATCAGGTTGGTGGGTGGCTAGAAAAGTATTTAACTACGCCAGCCGATAAGCGCGACGCATTCTTACAAGCAACAGCAAGTCAGACGCCATTTAGTATTGACGACGACCTTTTAGCAATGGATCCCGCACAGCGCGACGGTTACGCTAACATGCTTGCGGGGAGATACCTCAACAAAGACCAAATGGCTATGTTGCAGGGTGGTGCAGGATTAACAGCTAAAGAACAGGCTGACATTGATATTAAAAAAGAAGCTAACGAACTGCGCCGCTTAGAAGTCGAACAGAGAAATCTTGACCGCCAAATATCTCGCGAAACTAACGAGCTAAAGCGCCAAGAGCTAGAAGCTAAGCTAGCGGCAAACCAAGCGTCACAGGAACAGAAAAAGCGCGACACCGTAGCTCAACAGGAAAGTACCATTGCGCGCTTTGATAATGCGCTAAACACAATCAATAAGATTGAAAGCTCACCCGGATTTAGTGCAGCGGTTGGCGCAAGGCTGCCTTTTATTGACCAATTGCCGGGCTCTGAGGCACAAGAGACTATCGGGCTGATAGACACTCTTAAAAGCCAGTCTTTCTTGAATGAGATAGGGCAAATGAAGGGAATGGGTGCTTTGTCGAATGCAGAAGGCGCAAAACTTGAATCTGCTATATCATCACTAAACAGAGATATGAAGGAAGATGCGTTTAAGCGCTCACTGCAAAGCATTAGAGACTATTTCACGGTAGCCAAAGAAAGGGCGAGAAAGCAAATGGGTGTTGAGCCAGAGGCGCAGCAAACTCAAACCAATACTGTTAGTTGGGCTGACCTATGAATGTAACACTTCCAAACGGAAAAGTTATCGAAGGTGTGCCAGAAGGTGCAAGCAAAGATGAAATAGCTATGAAAGCAATAAGCGCTGGGTTAGCTACTCGCGACGACTTCGGTATGCCGCCAGAAATCGACACAACAACATTAACCGAAATCGCAAGAGCGCCAGAGTTGAACGAAATGTCTTTACCAGCTTTTAAGGCTGGTTTAGGCGTTTTACTTTCTGATAATGAAGAGTCTGCGGCGCAAATAATTAAGCAGCAACTTGGTGATAACGCGCAGATTAAAAATGTTGGCGGCAAGACAGTTATAACGCTGCCTAGTGGTGATTATGTTTTAAACCAAGAGGGTTTTTCAGCCACTGACGTCGCTAAAGGTCTGACAAACTTCCTTCAATTCACGCCAGCGGGTAGGGCGTCAACAGTTGCTGGTGCAGTTGGCGCTAACGCGTTAACGCAGGCAGGTGGAGACTTAATTGAGCAAGGTTTGGGCGGTGAAGATATACAGGCAGAAGATACTGCAATGGCTGGGGCTTTAGGTGGCGCATTCAAAGGCGCTGAAAACCTTATAGGCGGCGTTTACAGATACCTTAAAGGCTCACCAGCTAACGAGGTTGTAAAAGAAGGTGCAGGACAAGGTGTTCCTGTAATGACCAGCGACGTATTGCCACCAAGCACATTCGCCGGAAAGATGGCGCAACAGACAGCTGAAAAAATACCTTTAGCAGGAACAGGTGCGGCGCGTGAAATTCAACAGGACTTTAGAAACCAAGCCGTACAAGAGGTTGCTGATAAATACGGAACGTTTAGCTATAAAGCCATTCTTGACTCAATGAAGCAACAACAGGGCAGGGTTAAGGGCGCAGCAGGGAGAACGCTTGAAGCAACGGGCGATAAGCTGGATGAAGTGGGCGAGATTCCGTTAAGTAATACGCGTGAAATTATCGAGCAAGTAAAGGATGAATTAAGCAAAGATGGCGTCATCAGGTCAGAGGGCGCTATTGACGACCTTTCAACGCTAGTTAACGCTTTTGATGAAGCGCCTCAGACTTTCACTAGTTTGAAAGAAAACCGTACAGCATTTAGGGACATTATTGCAGGTGCAGACAAGGCTGAACGCTCACAACTTCCAAGCAGGGCTAAAGCATTATTGCAGCAAGTTAATAAAGCAATGTCTGATGATATGGAGTCTTTTGCAAAGGCGAATTTAACACCAAAGGAATTTGCGTCTTGGAAGAAAGCCAACAAGATATATGCAGACCAAGCGGAAACACTTAAAAAGTCAAAGCTTAAAAATGTACTTGATAAGGGCGACGTAACACCAGAGTCAGTTAAGCAGTTAATCATGAGCAAGAATCCAAGCGAATTAAAACTTGCTTACAACAGCATGACACAATCAGGCAAGAAGAATGCCCGCGCAGCCATTGTATCAAACATCGTTGATAACGTTTCTCGACGCGCTGGTGGAATGACGCCTAACGCGTTTGCAACTGAAATGAAGAAGTTCAAACCTCAGATTGATACCTTCTTTAAAGGGCAAGAGCGAAAGCAGCTTGAAGGGCTTCAAAGGTTGCTAGATGCGACGCGTAGAGCGCAAGATGCAGCGGTAACAACTCCAACAGGTCAGCAAGTGTTAGGCGCGGGAACTTTGGCGGCTGCGGCTACTGACTTAGGAGCAACAATCCTATCAGGGGGCACAGTAGGAGGTATAGCAAGGCTTTACGAGTCTGCGCCCGTTCGTGACTCTTTACTAAGGCTTGCCTCTGTTCCAAAGGGGTCAACCCAGTTTGAGAAAGCTTTACTTGATGCTCAGACAGCATTGAACGCGATCGCTCAATCTGGGCGTTCTGAGCAATCGGAACAAGAATAGCTCCTAGAATTAGTATTAGTGCAATAGTCATAGTATTATTGAATATAGCACAACGTTTAAAGGTAAACCAATGGCAGGCACAATATTAAATAACACAGCAGTTTCACCAGAAAGCTTGTTACGGGTTACTAACCCGTATGAGTATTTCGCAGACCCCGAAAAACCTAAAGCGCTGGCAGGCGGTGAAGTTTATTTTGGCTTGCCTACGTATGACCCGGTGCAGCCAGAAAACCGCAAGCGCGTTTACATTGCTCAGGAAGACGGCGAAACGATTGCGATTAGCCAACCTGTTAGTTTAGGTAATGGTGGCGTACCAATGCATAACGGCTCACCTGTTATTCTGTTGGTTGATGGTCCTTACTCCATGCGTGTGCTAGATAAAAACGGGGCTAGTAAATACTATGCACCTAAAGTTAATCAACTATCTAGTTCAGAGATTGGTGCGCAGCCACGAACAGAGGTTTTAACGCTAACAGCAGGGCAAAGCACGGTTACATTCGCAAACGTCGATGTAAGCACGGCTGTGTTTGATGTTGCGGGTAATGACATAGATAATGGACCGTTATTCCGTGATACGCATTACGCTATTACTGATGGTGGCTCAGGTATCGTTACGTTACTGCAAACCTATCCAGCGGGCACAGAAATCCGAGGTAGACAGTTTGCGGCAGATGATGCACGTTCTACTAGCGTTACGACCAACCTTAACCGCTACACCTTTCAAACATTAGCAGAGGCAAAAGCAGCACCGCTTAAAATTGGTGACGTTGTAGAGTTACTGGATTTAAATGACAGCGGTGACGAGGAAGGCGGCTTGCGCTATCAGGTCGTTGATGAAGGCTCTTTTGCCGATGATGGTGTTAACTACATTACGCTTGACAACGGCTTGCAGTTACAAATGTATCGCTTTAGGCAGCGTATCCGCTCGTACAGCGAATCAGAGTTAACCGTGTCCCCTAGCGGTGGTGTATTGACTTTAGACTTGAGCAGGGCTACAGCATTTAAGGTGACACTATCATCTAATATCACAGACGTTGTGCTAGTTAACGAAAACACTATTTCAAATAATACCTGCTCGCTAAAAGTGCGACAAGGCGCAGCAGGGGGTTATACCGTTCTTTTCCGTCAGTTGACTTTGGCGCAGCAGGCGCGCCAACCATTACAAGCACGGCGGCAAAAGAAGATATCATTGTGTTTACTAAATATTCCAATGATGCGGTGTATGGCTCAGTGTTTGGTCAGGGGTTTAACTAATGCTAGGACTTGGTAAAGGTGCGGGTGGCTATCAAGAGCCACCATCGCCACCAGACGTAAAGGTCTCAATATCACCTGACAACTTTATTTCGGTTAGTCGTAACGGCTCTTATACTACGCCTTATTTTTAAATCCACTGTTACGAACGGAGTGGGTCCGTTTACTTACTCATGGTCTTTTCCTGAAGGGGCGGTGTTAAGCCCATCTAACGAAAAAAACTAGGCTTCAAGTGTCAGGCTATAACACAGAGGTTCAAGGTGTGTTAAGATTGACCGTAACAGATACGGGCGACAGTAACAAAACAGCATCAGCAAGCACATCTGTCACGGTTTATTTTGAGGACCAATTGCGATGAAGAAATATCTAAACAGCGTTGTGGCTAAGTTTGACACTACGGCAAGCGGCAACGCAGCAACCGGAACAACCATAACGGTTCGTGACAGTAGCACAGGGTTAAAAGTAACGCTGTACAGTGATGATGGCGTGACGCAAAAAGACAACCCGTTTACCGTGGATAATAACGGTAACTATGAATTCTATGTCGCTGATGGCCGTTATGATATTTACCAAGATGAAGGATTGGCTACACAGCTAATACTCCGTGATGTGAGCATCTTCGATGTGTCGATTAATTTCGGCGCACCCAAAACAGCAACGGCGCTTGTGAGTAATATCTTTAATTTCGGCGTAGGTTCACTATTGACAGTTGGAGGGTATGCAGCACAGGGCGACGGCGGCACAGGTCAATGGCTAAAGACCGCTGATACTGATACCGCTTCACAATCTCCACTTGTCAGGCAAGACGGTACACTAACGGACGTAAGGGGTGCTGTGTGGCGCTTGGTTGTTACAGGTGATTTAGACCCTAGAGCGGTAGGCTTTACGTGCGTAAACGATGAAACAGCATCATTAACGGCGGCGTGTGTTGCAGTTGGTGAGGGTGGTACGGTTGCGCTTGATAAAAGCTATCAATTTAGTTTTAACGGGTTGCGGGGCGCTTTCTACTGCACCATTGATTTTGCTAAGTCTACTGTGATTAGCACGACAGCGGATTACGGTATTCTAATCGAGGGCGAGTTTACTGAACAGGTCAGCGTATCATCTGTGAGCAGCGAGACCATCACAGTAGCGGACGCTTCTGGCTATACTATCGGCGATGTGGTTAAAATAACCAGTACAGACGACCAACCGGATTATTGGACGGCTAACCGCAAAGTGGGCCAGTTTGCCATTATCACAAACAAAGTAGGCAGTGTATTAACCGTTGACCGACCTATCATTGACGACACGCTTTATCAGAACAACGTCACGCTGTTTAAGATGGAAAAGCACAGTTGCTGCATTAAAAACCTAGACATCACGGTTAGCGCCGGATTGTCTGACCATCTAACGGTTATCGAGTTGCAAGGCATGTATCGGCCTAAACTTGAAAACGTCAACGTGTTTAACGCGAAAGACTCAACGACCACGTATGTTTCTTGCTATGAATACGAGCATATCAACTGTTCAGCTGTTAATAGCTTAGACAGCCAAGGCACAGGCAACTTTGGTTATGGCGTTTACGATGCAGGTTCACACGGCGGGTATGTTGACAACTACAAGTTTAATAATGGTCGCCATGCGTTTACTAACGGCGGCTTTACATCGTCTACGGTCAATCCGCTATGTGGTATTACTACCGACGTAGTGGTGGCTAACAGTATTGCGCGGTGCGCTACAGCAGGCGCATGGGATACGCACCCTAACGCTTTTAACGTTCAGTTTGTTGATTGCCAGGCTTATGACAGTGCCAACTTTGGACAGGTAAGAAGCCGTAACGTGAGCTTTATCAACCCATACGGCAGGCGCTTAAACGTCGCTATTGCAGTGGCGTCAGGGCTTGCAGGCTCAACCATTAACCCATCAAAGGGTGCAAGGGTTATCAATCCCGATTTAGGTTATGGCGAAACCGCTATTGCGCATTACACAGGTGAAACGCTACCGCGTACAGACATTGCCGATATTTATATTGAGGGCGGTAAGTTTGTTGTCGAGGGTGATTATCGCGGATTCCTGTTAGAGTCACGCAGTAACCCAATAAAAGCTACATTTAGAAATGTAAGCGTTGATGTTGACAACATAGAAACCGATGCGCTTGTATTCTTGGGTAATTACGCAGGGCATGAGATTAGTATCGATGGTATGGACTTTAAAGCTGACTCTAACACGGGTGGCACATTTTCAGTTGTGCGCGGACAGTATGCTTTCGGTGCTTTGCAACATGAGGTTGACATACAGCGAGTCACTTTTAGCGGCGCAGGCTCAGAGGATTTAACGCTTTACGCGGCGGCCAACTTGGATGCGCACGTGAATGATGTTCGCGCTAAATCAGTTGGCACAGGGTCGCTTACTGCGGTAACAAATGGTACATCGCTCACATGGGGCGGCGCGGTTTAACACAAGGGTAACAAAATGAAAAGATGGTCAACCGTACAAGACTTTATTACTAACGGAAAGCTACCAAGCAGTGAAACCGTTGCAGCTTTTGAGGGGTTTGCTTCAAAGGGCGATGGCGGTGCTTCCATGTGGCTTGCGACGGGTGCAACTGAAACGCCTTCGCAATCGCCTATCCAGCGTGGCGATAACGCACTAACAGATTCAGCAGGCGCAGTATTTAAGCCGCAACTTGGCGCAGTGTTTTATTTTGACGGCGCTAATCAATGGTTTCCTTCACCGTTTGGAGACCAAGGCGAGGGCTTATATCAGTTTAACGGAACAGGCTGGAACTACTACGAGCAAGCAGGTGGTGCAGTATCTATAAGCACTACAACAGGTCTGATTACCAATAGTTTCAATTATGACGTGGGTACGGCATTAACCTTTGCGGGTTATTCAACACCTGGCGATGGTGGCGCAGCGCAATGGCTTAAAACGAGCGATGTTGGCACACCTAGTCAATCACCTGCTTTACGTGGTGACGGCACATTAACGGATGCTAATGGGGCGGTGTGGGAGATTGCAAGTAGTATTATTGATGTCGCCATGATGGGAGCAACGGAGGCTAGTGCAGACAATTCAGCGCCTCTAGTGGCGGCCATTCAAACAGGTAAGCCCGTTCGGGCGTATAAGGCCTACACTTATGATTTTGAGGGAACAGGGATAACATTTACAGGCTTGGCACTAGATATTGATTTCGGCAAAGAACTACAAACCCTAAAAAACTTTGGCGGCATAGATGCAGTTAATGCTTTAATTGTCAGCGTTAATGGGCGCATAGATTGCGACAATACTCGAATAGTTAACATGGTTAAGTGCGTAAACGCTGAAACTATAAACTCTGATAACTTTGAAATTAAAAATGCTCGCAATGTATCACCAAGTGTAGCAGAGCAGACTTTTGTGTTTGAGGTTAGCAGCGGTACGATAGATAGGCCGCTTAACGCCAATTTTGGCAGCGTTAGGGCTGTCAACTTAATTACTGAGACTCAGGATTTTCCAAATGCTACGCCTATGACTTTCTTGGGCGGATACGGCTCATCTTCAACGCATACGCAAAAGCATAATATAAACATCGATTCTCTTCATGCAGAAGATTTTTACAGCGTAGATGAGTCCGACAGCGTTACAGTTATCGGTGCAGATAGCGACTTTTTTAGACTGTTTACTAATCACACACAACTAAACATAAGCACTCTGCACCTAAAAATGTAGGCAAACGTTTTATAAAGACACAAGAGCAAGTTAATTGCTCTGTTGCTAATGTTTATTCTGAGCTTGATTCAAGATTTGATAGCACAAACTACAATGGGACTTTTGAAGGGCAGGATGCAAACAGCGGTAACTACTCAACATTTACGCTTTGTGATGTTGAAATTCAACACTTGGCTAGTAGCGACTTCCCATCTTTTTTAATGCGAGTGGCCTTCCACATGAAATGTCAATACAGAATTTGCATGGCAATGGTTTCTCTTACTTTATAAACTCAGTGAACGGCAAGCTGGAAATAAGAGGCGCAAACACAGACTCTTTCGGAGGCTCGGCAACGTCCTGTGATAGAATTAAGATTCAAAACGCCGTAATCACAAACTTTCGAAGCCTCGGCGCCATTGGCGGGATGGTTAGGGATTCGGATATTTCTTTGGCGTCTGGCTTAACTCTGACTGGGTTCCCTTTTGACCTTGGCGAGTTATACAACGTAAACCTTAATGAGTGGGATAGCAACATCAGGGTTGCGAGAGCGTCCGAGCTAGTAAATGTAAACCTTACATACACAAAGGGGGTAGGCGTAAAGCGCCCATTTAGGCCAAGCGGAGCTGTTTCCAAGTTTGTTGGGTTAACCATAACCCAAAATGGCGGCGACACCATAGACTCAGCGATTGAAAGCGACGGCGCAACAGGCGACCTGATTGTTAGGGATTTTAGGTCTGCGACAGTTGGGTGTGGGTTTATATCAACTGGCTCTTACGATGTTGTGTTAGATAACTGTGATGGAACGATAACTGGCGCGGGTGTTAACTCCTTATTAACCGCCACTTACGCATAACCAACTAAGCCCCTTTATTGAGGCTTTTTATTGTGCGATACTAAAAGCTAATTATTAAACAGGAGTGTATGAAGATGACGACCCGTAAAGGTAAGCGCGGCCAACAAAAACCGAGCGGCAACAGCAAGAAGAAATGAACGATTTAAACATACTTCTATTGTATGTCGTTGTTTTTGCATTAAATAGGAGCGCTAGCAGTTTGCTGGCGCTTTTAGTTTGGGTGCTTGTCGCGTATACTTCGTACATTGTTAATCCATTTTTCACTAATGACGCCGTTTATTGGTTCTTCATATTGTCAGTAGTGTATCTAATGTGCGCCATTCAGTTTCGACGATGGGCGTGTATATCTTGGCGAGGTTGTGTATTTGTGTCGTTATACTACCTTTGGTTTCATTTGATAGCTGGAAAAACTGGGACGTTGAAACGTGGACTTATCAGAATCATGAAAGCATTGTTTTACTGCTCATATTCTTGTCATGTTGCTACTTAGCAAGGTA
>FUIF01006442.1_pt1 | contig 27622 bp, 34 predicted proteins | sample 1003461 | NCBI WGS metagenome assembly FUIF01 (sample SAMEA80401918, study PRJEB19352) | marine metagenome
GACTTCTATGGAGCAGGAACAAGAAAGGGCAGCACCTGATGCCCTGAAGACGGGAGACTTTGTCTCTTGGAATTCATCAGGTGGTCGCGCTGAAGGTCGTATTGACCGGATCGAGCGTGACGGAACCATCGATGTTCCTGACTCTTCATTCACGATTACCGGCACCGAAGACGATCCTGCGGCGCTGATCACTCTTTATCGCGATAAAGAGGCGACTGATCGGAAGGTTGGGCACAAGTTCAGCACGCTCACCAAGATCGCTCCTATCCGGCTGAAGAGCCTGAAGAGAAGCGTTCAGTAGTTGGCGAGCGTATGCAGCGCACTGAGGCGACCGACATTCGCTCTCTCGATGAGCGGACTTTTGAGTTTCCTTTCAGCTCTGAGTACCCAGTTGCTCGGTACTTCGGCAGCGAAGTGCTAAGCCACGACAGCACTGCACCTAACTTCATGCGCCTGAATGATGGCGCTCCGTTCCTCTTTAACCACAATCCAGACAAAGTTCTGGGCGTGGTCGAGCGGGCCTATCTGGATGAGGACAAAAAGCGTGCTTACGCAAAAATCCGCTTTTCGCGCTCTGATTTCGCCAAACAGTATCTAGATGACGTTAAAGACGGCATCTTGCGCGGTATTTCGTTTGGCTACTCAATCGATGAGGTTGAGCAACGCGAAGAGGGCGTGCTTGCTACTAGCTGGACGCCTCACGAATTGAGTCTTGTTTCGATTCCGGCTGACCCCACAATTGGAATCGGACGTTCACTTCTTTCGGAAGAGCCTGCTATGCCTGAATCTTCACAACCTGAAGACACTACTATTACAAACGAAGCTCCTGTTGAAAAACAGGAAACTCGTTCAGCGGTCACGACCGCATCTACACCCGCTCCTGCGATGGAAGAACAAACTCCCAACCTGGAGGTGATCCGGTCGGAGGCCAAGAAGGCTGAAAAAGACCGCGTTGCCGCCATCAACGCCCTCGGTGCTCAGCACCGCATGGCAGATCTGGCACAAGAACTTATCGATGGAGACAACTCCGTTGATGAGGCTCGTGCTGCATTCCTCGAAAAACTCGGAACCCGTCAAGTGAACAACCCATCCGTTCTGCCGATGTCACTTCCAACGATGTCGGCCTTTCTCAGAAAGAAGTCAAGCGCTTCAGCTTTGTCCGCGCTCTGAACTATCTGGCCAATCCTGGCGATCAATCCGCTCGTCGTGAAGCCGAGTTCGAGATTGAAGTCGGCCAAGCTGCTTCTAAGCAGTATGAGCGTTCCTCTAACGGCATCGTGGTGCCTAACGAGGTGCTGCGTCGTGACTTGAACGTTGGCGCTGCCACTGCTGGCGGCAACCTCGTTGACGATGTCCTGCTGTCTGGCAGCTTCATCGATCTGCTCCGCAACCGTCTTGCATTGGCTGACGCCGGCATGACCACCCTGACGGGCATCAACGGCAACATCTCTATTCCCAAGCAAGGCTCTTCCGCCACTGCTTACTGGGTTGGCGAGGGTTCTTCTCCCACCGAGTCCCAGCAAACGATCGAGCAGATCAACCTCAGCCCCAAGACCTGCGGTGCTTTCGTTGACTACTCCCGCAAGCTGCTGCTCCAGTCCAGCATCGACGTTGAGCAAATGGTCCGTGATGACCTGGCTCGCGTGCTGGCTCTTGAGCTGGATCGTGTTGGCCTGAACGGCTCTGGTTCTTCCAACCAGCCTCTGGGCATCATCAACACCACTGGCATCGGCACCCAGACCATCACCACCTTCGGAACCTTCGCCGAATACATCGGCATGGAAACCGACGTGGCAGTGGCTAACGCTGACGCTGGCAGCCTGCGTTACATCATCAACGCATCTGCTCGCGGCGCTCTGAAGAGCACCGAGAAAGCCAGCAACACTGGCATGTTCGTCTACGAGAACGACGAAATCAACGGTTACCCCGTGACCGTCACCAACCAGCTCGCCAACAACGACGCTCTGTTCGGTGACTTCTCACAGCTGATCATGGCCATGTGGTCTGGTCTGGATCTGACCGTCGATCCTTATGCAGGTGCAACCGCTGGCACCGTCCGCATCATTGCTCTGCAAGATGTTGACTTCGCTGTCAAGCAGCCTGGCGCCTTCTGCTACGGCACCTGATCCAGGTGATCTGTCACATCGTTTCTGACTCATGAAGATTGAAATTCTGAGGCCAGTAATGATTTCCGGGGAGCCTGCTGCGGCGGGCTCCATTTTGGAAGTCGAGGACAGCGATGCTGTGACCCTTTTGGGTCTTGGCAAGGCTGTTGAGCACAAAGCAGAGGCACCAGCTCCTGCTGCCGAGGAGGAGGCTCCTGCGCCTGCTCCGAAAAAGACCACCACTCGCAAGAGGACTAAGGAATCATGAGCATCGGCAACACTCGGCGGACTTTGACCGCCTTGTCGTTTGCGCCTAACGACGTTGTCACTGCAACTGGCAACGAAACAGGCGTTGACCTCCTCGATTATGAGGGTGACATCACCCTGATTCTCGATGCTGAGGCTGGCGGATCTGGCGTCACTTACGCCGTCAAAGTGCAGGACTCTTCTGACAACAGCACTTTTGCTGATGTCAGTGGCGCTGCATTCACCACCACCACCGCCAACACTGCTCTCGTTGAGAGCCTGACTGTTAACTCTGATGAGATCAAGCGCTATGCGCGTGTTGTCATCACTGTTGCTGGTGGCACTGGCGCTGGCGCTGTGAGCGTCGTCGGACTGGGTCGCAAGAAGTACAACTGATCCTTGATCTACTGCCCCCGCAATGCGGGGGCTTTTTCATATGGCACTTGATTTCCAAGAAGATCTCGACGCTTTCTTCGATACGCCGGGTTTCACGGTGCCAGTGGTTTTTGGTGCGACAACCGGAGTTGGATACTTCGAGTCGCCAAACGAGATTATTGCTGACGGAGTCGTGCTGACGACTGACTACGCAGTAGTGGTCAAGACTTCTGATTTCTCTGCAGTCACAAACGGGAGCGCGATGACTGTTGATGGTGTTGCTTATACGGTGCGTGAGCCGATGCTGTTGGACGACGGCAAGATAATGCGTGTGATGTTGATGAAGGACTAAGGCATGACAACTAAACGCGAAAGCATCCTTGCCGCCGTCAAGACGGCTCTTACAGGGACTGCTGGAGTAGGCACTCGTATTTATCGGAGTCGAGTCGATCCATTGAGCCGCGGTGAGTCACCTGCGCTGATCATCGAGCCTGTCAGTGACACTCCTGAGCAAAACACCAGCATGCCAACGCTGGATTGGACGTTGCGTATTCGGGTGGTGGTGATTGAGCGTTCGGACGTTCCAGACCAAGCAGCTGACGACACGATTGAAGATATGCACTCAAAGTTGATGGCAGATCTCACTTTGGGCGGACTGGCGATAGATATTCAACCTGCACAGACAAGTTTTCAGTTGCTTGAAGCAGACCAACCTGCTGGGGTGATTTTTTGTGAATACGAAATTCGTTATCGCTCGCAAGTTGCTGATCTGACTCAATAGAGAGTGAGCGATACGCTGAACCTAACCATGTCCTCCACTTACCATGTTGGATGAACACAGTGGTCACGGCGGGAGTTACCTCCTTGATCCTGAAACAGGCGTGCGTACTCTGATCGAGCGGACGCTTCCACCACAACCATCACAGGGAACATCCGATGGCACTGCTACTACGCAAACGCCTGATCGTGATCGAGACGGAGTCAAGCTACGGGACGGATCCAACTCCGGACGGGGCAGACGCCGTTCTCGTAAGGGATCTGAGCATCACTCCACAGAGCAGTGATGTTGTTAGTCGCGACCTGATTCGCCCTTATCTCGGAGCTTCTCAACAGCTCTTGGCCAACACTCGTGTTGAATGCACTTTCAGCGTTGAGCTTGCTGGTTCCGGAGCGGCAGGAACCGCTCCTCAGTACGGCAAGGCCCTCAAAGCCTGCGGCCTTTCTCGAAACTGTGGTCGCCAACACTTCCGTCAAGTACGAGCCAGTTAGCGCAAGCTTCTCTTCAGTCACCATCCACTACAACATTGATGGTGTTCGCCACAAGATGACTGGCTGTCGCGGCAGTGTTTCGCTGACCGCGAATGTTGGTGAGATTCCTACTTTGGATTTCACTTTCACCGGCATTTACAACGCTCCTGACGACACGGCGATCTTGACGCCGACTTACGCCAACCAGGATGATCCTCTGCTGTTCAAGAACGGCAATACCAGCAGCTTCCAGCTGTTGTCTTATGCGGGTGCTCTCCAGAGCTTCACCTTCGATCTGGGCAACACAACCACTTATCGCGAGTTGGTTGGTGGTACCAAGGAAGTGTTGATCACTGACCGTGCGGCCTCTGGCTCAGTTTCTATTGAAGCTGTTGCTCTTGGCACGAAGGACTACTTCGCAGCTGCTGTTGACGATGACGCTGCTCTGGGCAACCTTCAGTTCACGCACGGCAGCACTGCAGGCAACATCGTTCAGTTCACCTCTAGCAAGGTGGATATCGGAGATGTCTCTTACGGTGATTCTGACGGCATTGCGATGCTTGAGATTCCCTACACCTGCATCCCTGACGCTGCAACTAACACTGAGTTCGACCTTATTTACACCTAAGCTCTACAAGAGCTGCGTCGAGAGGGAGCCTTTGCGGGCTCCCTTTTTTTGTGTATGCTGAGCCGGCTTATCCAATTACCAAATGGCTTTTGTTCGTAAGAAGGTAAAAACCTTCAGGTGGCCTGTTGAAGTTAAAGAGCCCAGCGAGACGAAGCCTGGAAAATTTGACAGTCATGAGTTCACCGCTGTATTCAAGCGCGTGTCTCGATCGTAATTACCGATATGGCTGATCAGGATGAGAACGAGCTACTCGAGCTGATTCTGGCTGGATGGGAGGGCATCGAAGAAGAAGATGGCACTCCTATTGTGTTTGACAAGAAAACACTCAAAGAGTTTGCAGATGATCCGTATTGGATCAAGCTGTCATTAACGCCTACACCAGTACTTATAACGAGGCTGAGTCGGGAAACTGAGAGATGCCGCCATTTATTGGGCGAATGGCGGCAAGCGAGTAGAAGACAAGTCGCACGATGATGCTGCAGCTTTTGGGTTGCAGCTGCCTAAGAAGGCAGAAAAGCAAGATGATGACTTTGAGGTATGGGATGAAAACTGGGAGGCAGTAATGATGTTCCTGCGTATGCAGACGCAGTGGACGACATCCATGGCCGGCTATGTAGGCCTGAAATACGAGGTGCTGCTGGGTTCCGGCGGCTTATTTGACCTATACAATGTGGAAGATCGCCGCGACGTGCTGGAGCGCCTTCAAATACTGGAGGCAGCGGCCCTATCCGAACTGAGGAAACGCTCTGATGGCAAACAAGCCAATTGAAACGCTTTCCATCCAGCTCAAGTTCAAGGATGCCGGCAGCCAGGCTGTAATTGAAAAGCTGAAAGGCAGCCTGAAAAGGCTCGAGTTGGGTGCTTCTGGAGCAAAGCCCAGGATTGCGTCACTGCGAAAAGAAATACTTGCGCAAGGAAATGCAAGCGTTAAGAGCGTTGCAAACATACGGGCTCAAAGTACAGCACTAAAAGCTCTTCGCGACGAGGCGAAGATTGGCGGTCGAGCTTTAATCAACTCACGAAAGATATTGCCAAGCTTGATGCCCAAATGGGCAAAGCCCAAGGCCGAGGAGGTCAGCGGGGCATGGGCGCTAGACGAGCGACTCAGGCTGCTGGCGCTGTAATTTCTGGCGGCATTTTTGGTGGGCCCGAGGGTGCTCTTGGTGCTCTTGGCGGCTTAGCGGCTGGCGGTGTTGAAGGCGCATTTGCCGGTGCAGCTATTGGGGCTGTGGTTGGCGGAGGCCGACAAGCACTTGGCGAAACCGCCGCCTATGCAGCTCAGATAAACAAACTCAAGATTGCTCTTGAGGGCGTTGCACCCAGTCAAGATGATTTTAATTTTGCAGTTGAAACTGCAGCTCGTGCGACAAAAGAGCTGAATGTTCCGCAAGAGCAATCAATTCGTGGAATTACCCGACTGACAGCTGCTGTCACTGGCGCAGGTGGTCCTGTTCAAGATGCAGCAACAACATTTAGAAACGTCACTGCTGCAATCAAGGCGACTGGCGGCAGCTCTGAAGATGTCCAGGGTGCCATTACTGCGATGGTGCAAGTGTTCAGCAAAGGAAAGGTTTCTGCAGAAGAACTCTCTGGTCAGCTGGGCGAGCGTTTACCTGGTGCTGTGACGTTGTTCGCCAAGGCGAACAAGATGACTCTTCCTGAGCTTCAGAAGAATTTGAAGGCCGGCACCGTCGGCCTCAATGAACTGATGAATTTCATCAGGCAGTTAGGAGTTGAGTTTGGTGGAACAGCCAACAAGATTGCTAGCTCCAACGAAGAAGCTGGAGCACGGTTGAATGTTGCCTTTGACAATATGCGGGCTGGTGTTGGCCAAGCATTACTAGAAACTGGTTCTGATATACAGACTACTTTTGGTGAGTTTGTCACTGATATGACCCCAGCAGTGGTTGGGGCTGCCAAGGCAATAGCGACCGCAATGCAAGCATTAGGCAAAGTTCTCAAGCCTGCTGTTGCATTCCTTGGCACTTTTGCAGCTGTTTTTGTGGCAGGAAAGCTTGCTGCAGGAATTTCGCTGGCGGTAAAAGGAATCGCTTCTCTTGGAGGAGTTATTTCGACGCTGACTTTAGTGATGTCAGCCAATCCGTTGTTTCTTGGAGCGTTAGCCGCAGCAGGGGTTGTCGCTGGAATTGTTGCAATAACAACGGCACTTGGTGATCAGGCTGATCAGCTTGAAAGGATTAAGAGAGCAGGCGCTTCACCCACTGCAACTGGCAATCAAAAAGCAGAGGCAATTGCAGTATTAAAGCGTCAAATAGACGAGCAAGAAGCAATTTTAGAATCAACGGAAGGTCGAACAGGGCGAGGAATTGCAGGCAAGAGAGATAGAGCAAGAACAAAACTTGCGTCCTTAAGGGGCCAGCTTGCGAAGACAACAGCAGGCAAAAAAGATGCGAAAACGTTTGAATACAAGCCGCTTACAGAGAAAGATGATCCCGACAAAGACAAGTCTTTAGCTCGCCGCATTGAGCAGGCGCAAAGACTTGAGCAGCAAACTGAGGGACAGCTAAGGCTTGCTCAAGCTCAAGGAGTGATTGGGCGGGTCTTGGCGCAGCAGGCAAACCAGCGGGCATCGTTGCAGGCAAGAATCAACAAATTAGTTGGCGATGGCACAAATGAAACTATTAACGAAGCGGCGGCAAATGCTAAGTCGAACTTAGAAAGCAAGCAGAAGCTTGAGCTTCAAAATCGCATCAACAAGCTTTACGAGCAGGCAAAGCGTCCACTGGAAGCCATTGTTCAAAGGATTAAGGACAAGGTGAATGGCGACAAGATGTACAAGCGTCTTATTGCTGAAGGTGTTAATCCTGAGCTTGCCAAAGAGTTAGTCAATATCGACAAAGCCTTTAAGGCTGGCATTCGAAAGCTTGACGTTCAGATTGAGAATCTTGAAGCTCAAAAGCTAATGACAAAGCTCAGTGATAAGGAGCTGCAAAACATCGAAGATCAAATTGATGCATTGAGGCGCAAAAAGGAAGAGTTGGAAGACGACAAGACAGAGGCTGACGCAACTGCAACAGCAAATATCAAAGAGCCTTCCTTCGATGAAAGGCTTGGGCGAAGCAATCGCAAGCCAGAAAAAAGCCTTAAAGGACTTAATCAATCCTCTCAATCAAGTTGTTGCAGCTGCCGATGCTATTGGCGAAGCATTCAAGACTTCTTTCAAGGGAATTATCACTGGCTCAATGACAGCGCGAGAAGCACTTGCAAGCTTCTTCCAGAGTATTGCTGATCATTTTGCTGACATGGCGGCTCAAATCGCAGCTGAAGCAATCAAGCTTGCCGCCTTGAAGTTTGTGCAGATGATTGTTAATTCAATGTTCCCTGGTGGTGGTGGTGGTGGACAACAGCCCAGCCCAATCCCTGCACCTATATATGCGGCTCAAGGTGCTTATCTGCCAGGAGCTTCAAGCATTTAGCCAAGGCGGTGTAGTCAGTCAACCAACTCTTGGAATGGTGGGAGAGGGTGGTGAGTCTGAGTACATCATTCCAAGCAGCAAAATGAGTGCTGCCATGAGCCGTTATGCTCGTGGCGCTCGTGGCGCTGCTGTCATCCCTGAAGGCCCAGGTGGTGATGCTTCAACCGGCATGACCGGCGGCGACGGTTCAATTGATGTTCGTTACAGCGTGGAACGAATCAACAATGTTGATTACGTTACTGCTGCAGAGTTTGAGCGTGGATTAAACCAAGCTGCCAAGCGTGGCGCAGAAATGGGTCGCCAAGGTGTTTACAGTGACCTCGTGAACAAGCGCAGTGTTCGTAGCAGGGTTGGCGTATGACACTTGAAGCGATCACCACCTTCATCAGAATTTTTGACGGCAACAACGACGAAATTCACAGGTTTCAGAACAGCAACAGCTCTTCAGAAGTGACTTACGCCCCTGTTGAGGGGAGCTGTTTTGATGGAAGCACCGCTTCGTTGTCGTACCCATATCTCCCGTTTATCTACAACGGAGCGACTAAGAGCATTGCAGGCGACAACATTGAAAGCACTTTAACCTTTGAGCTACGGCCTTAACGTTGGCTAATGCTTACGAAGCAGTTGAAGGTTTTTATGGCATTGAGGTCATGACTGTGCTGATGGCCCCCGATACTTTTGTTCAAAATCGACCGTTGACAAGTGAATGCTGGGTTATTTCTGGCATGAACTACAGCGTTGACGGCGTGCAGCTTCGTTTGAGCACAGCAATTGACGCTGTTACAGCAAGCATTCCAAACCAAGTGCTGCTTTCAGATGTTGTTGGAGCGTTACCAGTCAGCTCTCGCATCAGCAACGCTTGACGGAACCTTATAGGCTGATTGGGCTTCCTTACAGGCTTGGAGCGGTGCCTGAAAAGCATGGTGCTGCTGATTGCTTGAGCTTGGCTACAGCTGTGCAGTCTTGGCACGGCATCGAGATGCCTGCGCCACAGCGTTCGTGGTATCGGCGTTTGCGACGTAAGGATTATTCGGTGTTTGCGGAGCAGCTAGAGCTATGGGGCGTTAAGACGGATGCCGCTAAAGTGGGCACACTCGGGTTGATCCATTGCCTTGACGGCAGTTATGGGTTGACTTCTTTCTATGAAGGCGGATGGCTGCAATTCAGAGACCGTCGGGTGACATGGATCCCCTGCAGCGCTCTTACTCCCGCCGTTCTCTACTGCCAGTAGAGCAGCAAATTATTGATGCGTTAGGGCTAACAGTTGAAGAGTATTGGGAATTTTGCCGGTTAGCGGATTGCAAAGCTAAGGAGCGTGGAGACGAATATGCGCTAGTTCCTGAGGTTGTCGCAACAGGCGAACCAGCCTCAACAATGTTTCTTATCAACCTTGCGATCAGCTTGGTGTTCACAGCAGCTGCAATGCTGCTAGCGCCAAAGCCGGGTGACTTTGGTAAAGGAGACGATCAGCTTGGTGCGATCAGAACAGCAGACATTCGTGGTCAAACGAAGTTTGCCGAGCTGTTTGGTTTTGACAGCCTGCAGGACTTAGCAACGCTTGGCAGCATTGTTCCGCTGATCTTCGCCAAGCGAGGCACGCTGCCTTACGACATTGATCCCACCGTTAATCCAGAAAGACCTGATGTCTCTCAAACGGTTGTTGGTGGCATTCGTGCCAAAGGAATGCTTCTTTGGTCTCAGTTGTTGAGCAAGGGCTCGCACCAAGAGCTAAAGATGTTGACAACCCTTGGCTTGGCTGCACTTGGTGCGACACCTGACGCTCAAGGTCTTGCGGTTGGCGACCAGCTGCTGCGTAACTATCACGATGCTAGGTATGCGGCTTATTTTCGAGACAACTTTGAGACTGGTGGCCGTGTCACCGAAGTAAGCAACAACATTGCATCTGCTGGCTCGTTAGAAGCAGATGAGTTTATTGGCAATGTTCACAAGGGTACGGACGTTTTCAAAGCGTTTTACCGAGGAATTGAAGGCGGTAGCTATGAGCCGTTGATTTGCGGCGCTCGAACGCCAAACTCTCAGCGTTCTTTCGGTTGTCATACGCCGATTCCAAACGGAGCAGCATTTTTTCCAGACTATGAGCTAGTTCAAATCTTTGATCGTGAAAAGCCTTTGCAGGTTTTGATTGAAGATTTCTTTGCCGGACGGGAGGTTTTGGCTGAAGGCCTCCAGGAATTAAAGAGCTGAAAGTAAACCTTGCTTATGCTGGGCGGCAGTATGCAGAGGCGCTCTACAACGCAGACAATAGTCTTAATACTCAGATCAGCAGCACAGCTCCAAACGCTGTTGATGTTGACATTGAAGAAGGTCAGAGCGTTATTTTTAGAAATGCAGCTGCCCGAGAGCCTGAGGACAACTTCCCGCCCCATGGAACGGCTGACATCAACACGGCCATTGACCAACGCATGGTTGATGCAGACACAAACATCAACGTAGGAGATTTGTACCTGTTCGGAACGGCACTGGTTCAATGCGTGAACGCAAGCCACAACCAACCGTTAGAGCCAGGAACGACTAACGGCAAAACGTACCAGTTTGTATGCAAAGAGCGTGGAAAAGCTACGTTGATCAACGGCAATTACGCAGCAAACGACAAAGCTGCGTTTGACCGATTTGCAAATTTCTTTGGCAACAATGCGAAGGGCAATCCTTCTTATGGCCACCATCTGCAAAAAGTTGAGATTGCTACAATCGTCAACAACAGAGAATGCGACCAAACAGAGATAGGAATTAAAAGCGTTGTTTTTAAAAAGGTTAATGGCTTTGCAAACGTTGAATCTCAGCCGGACGCCGCTACGCTTGCAGAATTTGAAGACGACAGGCAGCCGTTTTCACTGGGACGAGTTACAACATTTCAAACACGGTATAGCTTTTTTAAAATTGAGTGTCGCCCAGTAAACACTGCAAACAGCACTGAGTTTGTTGATATTTCGAGTGCACAAGTTTTTGCTGTTAAAGCAATAGTCCTCAGCCCCAGTACAACACGATACGAATTACGCATCCGAAGCGAAGACAGTACGAATTCAGGATCAAGCCAGTCCCAGGCTCAATCGTAGTTAAGGACTTTATTGGAGGAGGAGAGCATACTTCTAACCCCTTGCAACTACTGGGGCAAGGCGGTTTGAGAACAGTCAACAGTAATACTTCTTTGGGTGAGTTCAACATTTCTTACACGGGTGTAGAAGAAAAGCTTTATGTAGACAAAGCGTCAAACGGTGAATTTAAGTTCAGCAGCATTGCCCCTTCAGAGGTTCTTACCAGCGGCATCGTTACTGGGTTTACGGAAACAGCAAATGCGCCTGTTCCGCTAGAGGTTCTTTATGACCTTGTTGCGGAGGAGCTGGACTACGACGAAGACACTAGAGATTTACGGTACGGCGTTTTAATCAACGTTCCCAACCCCAACGATCCAGACGCGACTTATGCACGTTGGAACGGAGCCCAGGTTGAGATTGGGGACATTTATAGGGTTGGAACGCTTAGCGGCATTATTCCTGGGCAGTTGGTTTGGGTGCGAGAAGAAATCAGGCTAAACCACTCCGACCCTGTGCAGGCAAACCGCAACTTTGTCCAGTTTGACGGTAGTGGCGTAGGAGCTGCTTTTTGGGACGGCGTGGATGTTACGAGCCAGTTAGAGCAGCCCGGCGATAGGGATACGACAAAACTGTATAGATCAGTTGATAGCGTTTTGCAGGCAGAGAAAGTAGAACTTACTCCTGCAGGTGAACGGCGAGTTGTTGAAGACAACCCCAGTGGAAACGGCGAGATATTTGCTGCAAACCGTTTCTATGTGTTTATTAGAAACCCAGACACGCCTTATGAGCAGTATGTAGCGAAGTGGGACGGAGTAGACGTATCTGCTCTAATGAACATAACGCCTACTTTTGCTAATCATCTTAGTTATCGCGTTGGAATTCAAGAATACTTCGACAATGATTTAAATCTGCCTGTATATAAAATTTATCGAGTCCAGCATGTGCCGCCTGTTATTGCTTATTACGGCAGGATTGAAAAAGGCAGTTACGTTGGCGACATGGTTGATCGAAAGCTTTATAGTATTGAAAAATACGAAGAAAAAACTGAGTCGCCAGCCTTCGATGTTGCTCCGGCTATTTACAACGTTGTCGGAGGATCTGGTACTGGCCTTAAGGTCAGTGCGTCTAGTTTTGCCGTAGATCAATGGCAATGGGTCATTCCTGAAGAGTCCGACGTTCCCGGTGCTGGTGGCTCTGGATATGTAAATGGGGAAGCTGTTTCAGTGACGTTTACAAACAGCAATGGCACCACTCTTGGAGTCACTTTGTATATCAATGGTGTAACAGAAACCACTCGACTAGATCCAGCAAAGAGCCGCTAAACATTCTTGATGCAGTCGCTGACTATCCCAAATATCAAGCTGAGCAGACCAGCCACCAGGAAGGTCCAGAGCATGAAATTGCTTTTGTTAACGAGCAAATTAAACCTGATAAAGCAGCTGAATATGATGATTTGTCTTTGCTGGGCCTTCGTGTTCTGGCTGGCAAAGACTGGACATCGATGGGCCAACTCAGTGCTTACATCAAGCAAGGCATAAAAGTCGAACGTTTGATTGACGACAACGGCGAAGAAGTAGATCCTGGAACGCTGAGAGCCTCAACCAATAATTTTGCAGAAATTGCGTACAACTTGTTGACCGACGCACGCATTGGAGCGGGTAAGCGGGTGCCTAGCGCAACTGTTGACCGTGACGCAATGACAATTGCAGCTCAGTTCTGTTACGCCAATGGTTTCAGGTTTGATGGCGTAATTGAAGACCGTCAAGCGTTGCGCGATTTTATTGCAACTAACGCAGCCTTTAACCTGCTTGATTTCACGATCATTGGTGGCAGGTTTGCTCTCAAGCCTTCAGTGCCTTACAACGAGGCAACGTATGTCATTGACAGAAACAGAGATATAAACAACGAAATTAAGGCGCTGTTTACTGATGGCAACATGAAAGACATGCAGGTTACTTTTGTGCCTGTCCAGGAGCGGCAGTTGTTTAAAGCAGCTGTTGCTTATCGCGAAGAGGTTGAAAACGGATTTTCGCAGCAAAAGACTCTTCGCATACGGTTTGCAGACAATGCGCCTTACCCGTCACCAGACGCCACAAGGAACGATGGCATGAAGCTGATCAAGGGATCGGACTCTGATCCTGAGGAGTTTTTGGATCTGACTTCTTTCTGCACCAATAAAGGTCATGCGCGGACCATTGCGGAGTACAAGCTGCGCGTTCGTGCTCACAGTGACCACACCATCAGTTTCAAGACCACGCCTAGCTCCGCTTTGGCGTTGCAAGCTGGTGACTACATCAAGGTTGTTTCAAATCGGACTCACACCAACCGTTTCAACAACGGCAGTGTTGATGCTTTTGGTGGCATCACTTCAACAGCAACGCTGAATGATGGCTCGCATGACGTGTTCTTCTGGACGCCGAGGCAGAACAACACTGCAATGCAGGAAGGAACGATGAGCGTGTCTAGCGGCAAGACAGGCGATTCCTCGTTCTTCAATTCAATCTTCACTACCGTCCAGACAGACAGGCAGGCTCGTGTTTATCGCGTAGACAGTTTGACGATTGATGACGAGGGGTATGTGGACATTGTTGGTACGCACCAAGAGCTAACCACCTTTGGCGGGTTGGCTACACTCGTAAAGAACGTGGAGCAGTTTGAGATTTCTGAGAACTAATGACTGCAGTAAGTTTCCCGCTTTAGTCCCCAGCAGTCGTTCATACGAGCCTGGTGCATTTCCTGAGACGCAGTTCCAGGCTCAAAACGGTGCAGTAGTACGGGTGCGTTATGGCAATCAACGAGTAGGCAGTCGCTTGAGCTTGACGTTTGCAAACATCACCGACACGAGCGCCTCACTAATTTTGCAGAACTATGTGGACGTGATGAGCGGCGACAACTATGCCGAGTTCACGGTTAGCAACGTAGCTGCTGGAGCGTCAGAAAGCCTGACGCCTTGGATTCGGGAGACGAACAGCTTATTGAAGTGGAAATACGCATCGCCACCATCAGTCACAAGCGTTAAGCCAGGACTGTCTACAGTGACGTGTGAGTTCACTGGCGAGCTTGAGGGTGCCTGACTATGGCTAAGTATTACGCGGGCCAAGATGGCAGTGTTGAGTTTGGAACCTCTTCACCCAACGTTGCCCCTGTCGCCAAAGTTGTGCAGTGGTCACTGACTGCCAACACTGATGCGTTAGAGGTAACGACACTAGGCCAAGACGTTCGAGCCTTTACGACTGGGGTGCGCTCAGCTTCTGGAGCGATGACTGTTTTGTATTACGACGACGCGCCAGTCAAGCTGCTAAATCAGGTGAATCAGGACACAGACGCTGATAACTCAATTTCGTCACTCGCAAGGTTAAAGCTGAAGTTTGACACTAAGTCTTTGGAGTTTGACGCAGTGCTTACGAGCGCCGAATTGTCATGTGTTGTTGGTGAAGTTATGCGCGTCAATGTGAATTTCACCATGAGCGGCGATTTCGTCAGCAAGTCACTATGACCGTTTTTCTAGGCAACAACGGTCGGATCAGGCTGCGCCGTAGCACGCCGGAACGGACGTTTGTGAGTGTCGTTGACCCTAGCGACGTAAATGTCACCAAGAAGCGGTTCAGTTTTGATTTTCCGCCTGAAATGCTGCTCACGGGCGACCGGCTGCAGATTAAGAGCACAAACGGCGCGGATCTGGCATTTGTAAATGCCTCTGGATGGGACGGTGGCAGTCAGTTGCCTGATGGAGCTTGGTTTATCAACGTTGACGAGCTTGGCGGCATCCAGCTGTATGACACGTTTGCCAATGCGTTGAACGGTCAAAACACAGGCAAGGTGACGCTAGATGCAATTACGACATCAATTCCGATCGAAGTAAAAAGCGTTCAAGCTGAGTACAACATCCTCGGCCTAGTTAGATCTTTTGAACTAAACAACGACCGAGAAGTTGTTGATGTAACCGTTCTTAGCGACGAGTTTCGCAAGAACGAAAGCGGCTTAATCAGTGGGAGTGGAAGTGTAAGTTGTGAATTTCATTACGACCCTGACGCAGCAGGCGAATCGGTAGACACTGATGTTCCCAGCTATTTGCACGAGTTGATTTTGCGGCAGAAGCTAGGCGCTGAATTTGACGCCGAGCTTTACATCGTTGATCAAGGTCAAAACGCAGAATCAACGAATGACTTCTTTTATTTTGAGTTCAAAGGCATTGTCACTAATGCTGCGATTAGCCTTGGCGTGGGTCAGTTGACTGTTTCTAATTTCAACTTCGTCACCACAGGTCCAATCTCACCGAAGCTCGGCATTGGTGTGATCACCAACTATGTCCTGAAAGAGGACACCGACAAGATCCTGCTTGAGCACCTGGCGGCGGTAAGCTGGAACTTGAAACTGACTAAACCCGCAGGGGCCTTGGGCAATGGCAGATCTCAAGATATCCGCCCTAAACGAACTGGCTGAAGCGACGTAGCTTCAACTGATGTTCTGCCCATTGCGGACGTAAGCGCAAGCGAGACCAAGAAAGTCACTGTTAAGAGCCTGGTTGAGCAGGGTGTTGACCTTATTGATGACGCCAGTATTCCGGCAGCCAAGCTTGCATCTATAAGTCCAAGTTCGCTAGGCAGCAGTACAGGAGCAAAGGAGTTTATTGCTGGCCCGACTGGTGCCGGTGGCAGTTACACCTCACGGGTCATTGCAGCAACTGACCTGCCTGCAGCAACTGCATCTGCTCTTGGTGGTGCGGCAGCAGGCACTGGCCTAACTTCTACGTCTGGAACGTTTTCAGTTGACCCTGCGACAGCTTCTACTCGTGGCGCTGTCAGCCTGCCAACTGCGTCTGGCTTGAATGTTGATGCCAGTGGCGTTGTATCGCACCAATCAAGCGTTACGGCTCAAACCAAGAATGGTCTGACCGTTAATGCAACGGGTCACATCACTGCAATCGGCAGCATTCCTGCAAGCGATATTCCAAAGGCGACAAGCTCTGCAGTTGGTGGCGTTTCTGTTGGCAGCGGCCTAAGCGTTACAGGCGCAGGCCAGCTCAATCACACAGATTCAGTTACTGCTGGAACGACCAGCGGAATCACCTTTAACGCCCAAGGGCACATCACGGCAGCTACTGCCCTGACTGGCAGCGATCTGCCTACCAGTACGACAAGCGCCAAAGGCGGCGTGTCGGTGCCATCCGGTGCGCTGTCTGTGAGTGGAGCGGGTGCGCTGACTCATGACACATCTGGTGTCAGCGCAGGTGACTACACAAAAGTGACCGTGGACACTCGTGGCCACGTCACTGCAGGCACCACGCTGTCAGCTTCTGACATCCCAGACATCAGCGCAGCGAAGCTGACTTCGGGAACGATCGGAACAACAATCATCGCGAACGACGCGGTGACAGGCGGGAAACTTGCGGACTCTTCAACTGTCCGTTTTGCAGGCGCACCAGATACGGCAGGTGTCGTCAACTTTGGAACTGCGGACTTCCAGGGTCAGTTCCTATATGACGAGTATCACGATGACTTGTACCTCTGGACGGGGAACAGCTTTAAGTCAATCGATATTGTTAGTGGCGAGATCGTGCTCGCTGGAACGTATGACGCCAGCACGAACCTTATTGCATCTGTCACGCCAAAAGGCACATCAATCGGTCTGACGGTTGGTCAGCCGTTGATCGCACCAGCGGCATCTAACTCCAACCACTATGTAACCGTTAGCCAGTCGGGTACTGGGTCAGGCAACGCACCAGCTGTCGCCTTGGCACCACCCGACTTCCTGCTGTCTACAGGCAGCACTTGGGAAGTTCTTGACTTATCTGCTGCACTAGCTGCTACAGCTGCAAATAACGTCAGCTTTGCTCCTGCGGGCAACATTGCGGCCAGCAATGTGCAAGCTGCAATTCAAGAGCTTGACACCGAAAAAGCATCGCTGTCTGGCCCGACGTTTACTGGAACGACAACGTTCAGCGGCAATGTAAATCTTGGCACTGCAGCTTCTCTTGTCTTTGAAGGCAGCTCTGCTGACGACTATGAAACTACCTTCTCAATAGTCAACCCTACCGCTGACCGGACGATTTCATTTGCTGATGTTTCCGGTACGGTCGTGACTACCGGCGATACAGGCACAGTTACCAACGGGATGTTGGCTGGCAGCATCGCGCTGACCAAGCTTGCAAACCTGACCTCTGGTCAGCTGATTGTTGGCAACAGCAGCAACGTACCAACAGCAGTCACACTTTCTGGCGATGCAACCATCTCCAGCACAGGTGCATTGACCATTGCCAACGATGCGGTCACCGCAGACAAGTTGGCGGACACCAGTGTGACAGCTGCGTCTTACACCAACGCAAGCATCACCGTTGACGCTCAAGGCCGGATTACGGCTGCATCAAACGGAACAGCTGGCAACCCTGGCACGGTTACAAGCATCGATGTCACAGGTGGAACGGGACTTACGTCTACTGGTGGACCGATTACTAGCAGCGGTGCAATTACGGTCAACCTTGACAACACTGCTGTAACTGCTGGCAGCTACACGCTGGCAAGCATTACGGTTGATGCTCAAGGACGTATTACTGCTGCATCTAACGGCACTGCAGCTGACGCCGACAAGATTTCTGAAGGCAACACTGAGGCGGAGGTTGTTGATACCGGCTCCAACGGTCACTTCAAGATCACCACTGAAGGCAGTGAGCGAATCAGGGTTGGGCCTGCAGGCCAAATTGGGATTGCGGGTGCGAACTACGGCACTTCTGGCTACATGCTTGTTAGCGGTGGCGCGTCAGGCACTGTCGCTTGGGCAGAACCTACAGCTGCTGTTGGTGGGGGCAGTGACAGGTGGGCAATGGAGCATGACAACACGGTTACGACCAGCTACACCATCGGTACTGGCAAAAACGTGATTTCTGCAGGGCCGTTGACTGTTAACAGTGGCGCTACAGTTACAGTGCCGAGTGGTAGTTCCTGGGTGGTGGTTGACTGATGGGCATTCGACTTAAGGGCCAAACTACCGGCTATGTGGAGATCGAGGCTCCAGCCACCGCAGCCGACAACACGCTGACTCTTCCTAACGGAAATGGGTCAAGCAACCAAGTCCTAACCACTGATGGTAGTGGCGGCCTGACATTTGCCGCTCCACAGCTTTCAACAGATACAACGCCCCAACTGGGTGGCGATCTTGATGTCAACGGCAATGACATCGTTACCACGAGCAATGGCGATATTGATCTGGACCCAAATGGTTCTGGCCAAGTCGTTTTCAAGGGCAATGCAACTCGCGGTTCTGGTGCGGTCAAGCTGAATTGCGAGAACAACTCACACGGCATTCTGGTCAAAGGCCCACCGCACAGTGCAGGCGCTAACTACACGCTGACGCTGCCTAATGACACTGGAACGTCAGGGCAATTGCTGTCAACAAATGGTAGTGGTGTTACTAGCTGGACAAATGTCGAGGCAAGCCCGACATATCAGGCAACTGCATCCGGCGCAATCGCAAATGGTGACACTTGCATTGTCAAAAGTGATGGCAAGGTTGCAGCAGTTTCTTCAACTGTAAGCGTTATATCAACTTTAACTACATCAAGCGTATCAGATCCTTATTCTGAAGTAAGTGCAGGTCACGCTGGCACATTTGATTTCTTGTCTGGGCGATGCATAACTTTTGCTCGCAGACAGAGCAGTAACGCAATGATAGCTAGAGCCATTAAACTCAATGGCACTTCTTTCGACAAAGGAGACGAAGTAACTATATCTTCAAGCAGTTTTCCTGGAAACAATTGGAACACTATTGTTTATGATGAGCTGAACCAAAGAACTGTGTTTGTATATGTTGACGACAATAATAAACTTATGGCAAGAGTCGCCACTGTTTCCGCTGATGACGGCTCAATGCTTCTTGGTCCTCTTACTACCTTAGTTAGCTCCAGCGTTGACAAGGCTAGAATTCAAGCCGCTTACGACAAAGGCAATGGAAAAGTTGTCATTGCCCATCGTCACAGCAGCACACCAAAAGTCATTGTTTGCACTGTAGACGGAGGAAACAATACGATTACAGCTGGAACAGCTGTGCAAGCAATCACAAGTGCTGGCAACAGAAATATGATTGCGTATGATGACAGCACAGGCAAACTTGTGCATTTTTACACAAGTGCAAGTAGCACTCTTGCGTGCAAAGTCTTTACTGTTAGCGGCACAGGCGGTTCATACGGCACCGAAGATACTGTTTCAGGCTCTACGCCTGACAGAGGTCAAGCCGTGTATGACGCGAGTGCAGAAAAAGTAGTTTTGTATTACAGAGATACCGCTGACACCAGTAAGGGCAAGGCGGTAGCTGTTTCAATTAGCGGCACAACGCCTACTTTTGGCACGCCTGCTGTTTTTACTACAGCTGAACTTCAATGCGTGAACGCTGCGTATGATCCTGACTCTCAAAAAACTTTTGCTGTTTATACCGAAAACACAGGCGACGATGGTGACTGCGTACGAGGAACTATAAGCAGCGGAACTACCATAACATTTGATACTCCTGTCGAAGTACATGATTCAGCTGGACCCATTAGCCACGCTGTTGTGTATGACTATTATGCAAACAAGGGATTTTTCACATGTAAAGATGTAGCAGGTAACGGCACTGCTGGTGGGATGATAAATATGTCAACTGTTTCAACAAATCTAACAAGAGCAAACTATATTGGCATCGCCAATGCTGCTTATGCAGACGGAGCGACAGCAACAATTCAAGTTGTTGGCTCAATTGATGATGCTCAATCTAGTCTTATTCCAGGCAGGGAATACTTTGTCCAGCAAGACGGTTCTTTGGAAGAGTATGAGGACTACCCGGCTGTTTCTGCTGGAACGGCGGTTAGTGCCACCAAGCTGATCGTTAAAGGCTAGACAAGGCACTACACTTGATCTAACGGCCCCACTGCTAATCAACCGATGGCGTTTGGAACGGTAAAGCTTGACTCGATTACAACCAGCACCCAAACGCTGACGGCTGACAACCTGCTGGAAAGCGCTGATATTGGAGTCAGTGTTCAGGCATATGACGCCAATTTGCCTGCCGGCAACGTGATTGTTGTTGATGCAGACATTGGCTCGACGGTCCAGGCATACAACGCAAAGCTGGCTGCTGTTGCTGGCCTTGCGGTAACTGACGGCAACATCATTGTTGGTAACGGTTCAACCTTCGTCGCAGAGAATGGCGCAACAGCACGCACCAGCTTGGGTGCTCCAGGGCTTGCAGATGCAAATACATTTACAGCGCAACAAACGTTTGGCGAGATCAAGGAGACTGTTCACACCCTTGGGACAAGCGGCAGTATTGCACTTGATCCAGCCAATGGTTCAGTGCAAGTTTCTGTGCTGACTGGAAACCCTACCTTTACCGATTCGCTTGAGTCAGGCCAATCAGTGGTGCTGCATCTTGAGGCTGGGGCGTCTAACACCGTGCAATGGCCAACGATTACCTGGACAACATCTAGCGGTAATTCTGCACCAACGTTGACTGCAAAAGATGTTTTGGTGTTTTGGAAAATTAGCTCTACTCTTTATGGTGCGTATGTCGGGAGCTACGCCTGATGCTTAGCCAGAAGCTAACTTTGGCCGCTGCAGGCAATGCAGCTGATCCCATTTACAGTGACGACGTATTCTCCACTGATCTTTATTGGGGCACTGGCAGCAGCAAAACTATTGTCAACAATATTGATTTAGCAGGCGAAGGTGGTTGGTAATCGTAAGGCGCAGAGAAGCTTACGGGGCTGCGGTATGGATGCACAGTACAGGAAAAGCTATGTGGAGCAGTAGCACTGATGCGGAATATACTGATTCTGGTTATATCACTTCATTTAACAGCGATGGCTTTAGCATGGGCAGCCATAGCTATGTAAATACTGGTGGTGGCCTTTATGTTGCATATACGTTTAGAAAATGCCCTGGGTTTTTTGACATAGTTACTTACACCGGCAATGGTACTGCTGGCAGGTCAATCAGCCATAGCTTAGGCTCAACTCCTGGCCTTGTTGTCGTTAAAAATACTTCAAACGATGGCGGAAATTGGCGCGCTCATTTTGCTGCTAGAAGCACATACAGTAACCTGCGTATAAACGCGAGCGATGCAGAAAGCGAAACGACTAATAATAACTATGTATGGTCAGCATCTAGCAGTTCATTTACGGTAGGAAACGACTGGGATGTAAACCGAAGTGGACATACATACGTTGCATATATTTGGGCTGACAACGATCAATCTTTTGGTGATGGTGGTAACGAGGCGATTGTTAAATGCGGGTATTTTTCAACTTACAACGGCGAGGAGGTTACTAATTTCGAGCCTGAATTTATTTTAAAAATGAGGACCACAGGAAGCGATACTGAGGTCTATGACCGCAGCAGAGGGTTTGTGCCAATGTCTAGCACTGACAACTCGCCAGCAATTTACTGGAACAAAACAAATCCTGAAAGCTATGCAAGCAACACAAGAGTCGGCGCTGACCGATTCTTTAAAATGGGTAATAATGTTTGCTATATGGCAATTGCTCGCTCACATAAAGAGCCTACAGCCGCCACTGATGTTTTTAAGCCTATTGTTGAAAGCACAAATAACGCTATGGTCAGCACTGACTTCAAAAGCGGTGGCTTAGATCTCTTGATTTTGCACTATACCGGCGGTGGAGGGGCTTATTGGGTAGATAGAAATAGGGGGCTTTTTACCCAAGACGGCGCAAATCTGATGAACCAACAAAAGCACCTGACTAGTGTTTCTACGAGCGGGCAAGGCAATAGCGGCACCAGCCTTGGTGCGGTGGGATTTTCAAGGGACGATCAATTCATGCAACTTCTGCCTACCAACACAGCCATCTAGCCTTTAAAAGAGCAAAAGGATATTTTGATATTGTCACTTATCAAGGTACAGGCAGCACGTTAAACGTTACTCACAACCTAGGGGTTACTCCTGAGCTGCTTATTGGCAAAAGATATGATGGCAATTCTAACTGGACCACTGTACGCAGTAGCGACCTTACAAAAGGATCTAAGTTAGAAAGCGCCAACGCTGAATATGCTCTTGGTTTTAATATTTACGGCACTCCGTCAGCAACAACATTTACTCCGAATCCAGGCTCAGGCATGAACAGCTCAGGAGAGAATTATGTCGTCTACTTGTTTGCAACGCTTGCTGGCATTAGCAAAGTCGGCACTTACTCCGGCACAGGTAGCAACATTAATGTTGACTGTGGTTTTACAGCAGGCGCTCGTTTTGTAATGATCAAACGAACTGACAGCACAGGGGACTGGTATTACTGGCAAACGGCTTTAGGTATCAACAGCGGTAGCGATCCATATCTGCGAATGAATTCTACTGGGGCTAAGGTCACTAGCTACGATTACATTGACCCGTTAAACGCTGGTTTTACAATTACATCGTCTGCATCCGCCGATCTAAACGCTTCTGGCGGCACCTATCTATTCCTCGCCATCGCCTGATCATGGAAATCCGCAATCGCTCCACTGGTGCCGTCATTACTGACGATCAGCTCCGTGCTGAAACCCCTGGAACGTCATTTCCCAAGCAGCTCACAGCCGACATTCTTGACGGACTCGGTTACGACCCTGTGCTGAACGGCGCTGACGCAACAGTGTCTGGACCATATGAGCGCAGCACCCGCGATGGTGTTGAGCAGATTGATGGGCAATGGTTTACCAAGTTCATCGTTGGTCCGGTGTTTGCCAATAGCGACGAGGAAACCGCTTACCGCACCGGTATCGACAACCAAGTTGCTGCCAACGTTCGTGCAGAGCGTGACCGCAAGCTGGCTGCCTGTGACTGGACTGTTCTGACTGATAGCCCGTTGACCACGGCTAAGAAAACAGAATGGAAAACCTATCGGACAGCATTGCGAAACATCAGTGCAGCAGAGGGTTTCCCCCATACGATGGAGTGGCCGACTGAGCCTTCCTGATGAAGCGTCCTGACCCGATGATCGCCGGTAAACCGGGTGCTGAAGATGTGCCTGTGATGCGGGCGAGAACGCTGTGGCTTGAGGAATTGTTCTTCCTGGATGGCCGCGATCAGATCTCACATCCTCAATACGGTCTTTTTACTGGTTTGGCTGAAAAGTACGCTTTGTTGGAAACAACTGACGGAATCTGATGGCGAAGTCAATCAACGGCGACAGTTTTGTTCAGGGCAAACCTAAAAAGACTAGGCAAGGGAATGGATCACATTCAAAACCGTCCCATGGACGTAAGAAGTATCGTGGTCAAGGAAAACGTTAAACCTCTTCCAAATGCTCAAAACTCTGATTGCGAGTGGTGTCGCCGTTTCAGCAGCTGCGTTGGCATTGCCTGCGTACTCAAACGTGTATGTGAACCCCGAATTTAACGGCGGTTCTTACGGCGACGACTATCTGGGTGGAACGCTGAACCTGGATATTGGCTACGAAGGTTCTTCAGGTGCTGTGAGCTATTACATCCAGGGCGGCCCTGCGATTGTGATGCCTAACGGTGCTGAGAACGAAGTTGAGTTTGCTGGCAAGTTCGGCGGCTCTATCCAAGCTTCTGACAGCATTGCTGTTTACGGCGAGCTGAGCGGCATCACTGGTGATGAGCTTTCAGTTGGTACGAAGCTTGGCCTGAAGTACAGCTTTTGAGCTATAACCAGCGTAGGTTTCTCACACAGACCGACATCAGGCTCCCGCAAGGGGGCCTTTTGTTTGGGACAAAATCATGAGCACCAAACTCAACGGCAACAGATTTTCTCCAATGGGCAGTCGAGTTCCAACAGAACTCCTGCCAACTGCTATTCGGTATGAGCAGGCACGAGCAGTGTTGTTTGATCAATTTGGACAACACAGCAAAGCTAGGGAATGCGACAAATTGAAGCGTTATTACGAGCGACGTAGCATGGAAGAGTGCATTTAAGAGCCATGCAAAAAGTCTGCAACGTTCTTGGCGTTCTTGGCTTCGTGATGAGCGGCACTCTGGTCGGCTTGTCAGTGGCGGCCTTTGTCCGAATCCCTGGGATGATTGAGGACTATGCCGCGAGCATGATGGATGACATCACCGGCAATGTCACTGAGATGTTGCCTGGTCAGGTCGACGACATCATGCCAGAGTTGCCAACCAGCACTGGACCGGCTGTGCCGTTCAAACTTCCATGAGCGATCAGGTCAACTCGCCATCGCACTACACGAAATGCCGAGTTGAAGCGATTGAAATCATTGAAGACGTAGTAGCTGGCGCACCAGATCCAGTTGCTGGTTATTTAGTGGGGCAAACGTTGAAATACTTGTTGAGAGCGTGGCACAAGGACAATGCCATTCAAGACCTGCAGAAAGCTGCTTGGTACTTGAGTCGCGCTATTGCGAAGCTCAGCAAGACACAAGAAAACCCCGCCTAGGACGGGGTTCTCAGGTGGATCAAAAGAGTACCGATGATCCTTCGGGGTGAGCAGCGCCGATTGGCTAGCAAAAGGACTCCCGCTCAAATAACGCAGTGGCAAACTCCGGACGCATCGGTGGTCTGGTTGCGTATGGCTTTTATAGCACGGACAAAATCATGTCACCATCTTGGTATGAGCAGTTGGATCCTCGTCATGGGCTTCAGGCCCGAAGCCTTCAGCCTTGATTTTTGCCATGTCAAGTTCTGGCGCGGGTGTCTCAGCTTCTGCTCAAACGACGCAAGCCATTCGCGTAACGCATCGCCAGTCGGCGTACCCTTCGGCCACTTGACCCATTTGAGGATTGCTTTTGGGTCGGTAAACGGCCTGGCAGATTTGCCGCACAATACGGTGTAAACAACAGGCGGTCCTTCGCGTCTGCGGTTGCGCTCAATCCAAAGCTGCCCTGCTGTAAACCGTTCTGACTTCATGCCGGAGATTCCTGAGATCCAACAACGGACAGTCTCCGTGCCAGAGATTCCGTCGTGGCAAATAATGCCACCACAGAGTATTCCAAGTGAGCCACCAGTCACGCTGCTTCTCGGTTTTCCTATTGCAGAAATACCGGGCTGTGTAGAGACAAGAAACACGCAGCCAGGCAACAAGGACGCCTACGACAACGATCCCAACGGCAACCTTGTTGTCTGCGGTGCAAACATGCCTTCTTACAACCCGCCAGTTTTCAACCCAGCTCTAGCGACTGAGGCTCCAGCTCCTCCCAAGACACAGGCACCAAGCGTTGACCCTGACGACATAAAAGAGCCGGGTGTCTCACGTCCGGCTCAAGCAGCTCTCCCGAATGCGTCGGGTGCCAGTCCCGACCTCCCAAACTTGCCAAAAGATCCACCGTGCCCACCTTTTGGGGCGAAAGAAATCGGATCGTTTAACAAATTAGGGACAAAAGTCCTCGCCGGTTATGAGCTGCAGGATGGCAAGTGCGTGAAGCTTTGGGATCCTGTGCCCGCTGGTCAGGTGCTGGATAACTACATCCCTGATGCTGCCCCTACGGTTTCGATTGCGATGACAGCTGCATTTGCGACCACTGCCGCAATCTTTGCCAAGCCAGTCGCGTCAATCCTGCAGAAGATCGCCAAGCCTTTGACGAAGAAGGTGGTGAAGAAGATTAATCAGAAGCTTGGCCGTAAGGAGAAACTGGAATCCTTACAGCAGCGGCGGGCTTCGCAGCGTCACCGGAATCAAGCCATTCGCGATCTGAGGCGGGCTTTGGGAAAGTAATTGGGTGCTTGTGGGGCGGCAGAACTCCAGGCGGATTAGTCAGTGAAACGTCTTTGCAGATCTGGGCGTAAACACCACGCACGATGATGCCATCCTTCAACAGGTCAGCGCAGTTCTTGATCCGCTTGATCTCGTAAATGAGCCTTTGCTCGGCAATCTTCGTATCAAGCAGTGCTACTTGTTTCTCTGCTGCTGCACGGCAAGTCCTGACGTGATGTCGATCTAATGGAACGGAGATCGTCGCCGTAATGCCGCCATTGATCGAGAAGTTATCTTTTTGACCCGTGCGGACAGGTTGATAGAAGAGGACAGAGCCCGGATTATCGGGGTTGCCATCGGGGATGGGATTGCCTTCCGAATCAAACGCGCCAGTGATATCGAGATTGTCGTAGACCGGCTCGTTGTAGTGCGATTCATACGGCCTAGCCCAGCTAGTTGTTGTACTGAGGAAAGGGTTGATATTTAGCGTTGCACCTTGGCAGCTAATCCCTCCACCGTAAGTATTAGTAAATTGACGGCTCGGAACCACCTGCACAGCTTGATTGGTCACCGAACCAGAGCTGTTGGCCACTGGTGCAGCGGTGCTTGAAACTTGAGCTTGGGCTGGAGCAGAAAGTAGCAGTAATGCTGCGACGACTCGCTTCATTGGGTAAAAGTACTTGTGGTCTCGGTGATGGACTCGATGTCAGTTTCGCGGTTGATAATTGTGTGGTTAACGAGCCCTGGTCCGTTCAAAGTTTCTACCAGCTGAAAAGAACCACCTTCATCAACAATGCTCCAAGAAGGTTTAGACGCTGGATCGAGACCGCGCCAAACACTAGAAACACCGTTGAGATTGTTGGTAGTTGTGGTCAGGCCCATTGGAGCGATAGACGTGTCTGGTTTGATGTTGGTGCCAGACACGCTTAGCTCATAGCCAGTGCGGTACTCGTAAGAGTTGATGACCTCGTTGACCTTGGTCTTCGTCGTTGTTGTGGACTTCAGGGTGCCCTGCTGAAAGTTAGGCACCACAGGAATCGCCGCAGCTGGGGCGGCGATTAGCAACAACAGCAATACGATCATTTGATAGTGATCTCTGTGGAGAGCTGACCGATAGCAAGAGTATTAGCCCGCCCGCCGTAATCGTCATAGCTCCATCTGAGGCGATAGTGCCTGCAAGGTCGCCTGCCACGCCATGAGCAGTGCTAACGATGCTGCCGAAATTAGGAGTCGCACCAGTGGTGACGGCTGATGTCGGAACAGCATCACCTTGCGTGTAGCTCTGGCTGAATGAGAAAGCTTCGCCTGGAGTGTCTTGCGTAGCTGCAATCGTCCCTGGCGCGTAGATGCCAGAGGTAATTGTTCCGGCTGAGATGGTGTTTGCTGTGGTGCCGTCAGTCGTATCCACACCACTACCGCTGATGGAGAACGAAGAACCAATTCGATCTGCGCTGGTCACCGCACCACCAACTTGCAGTGAAATTGAAGACATGATTTTGTGGGTCATATCAGCTTTGGCAGGCATTGCAGCCGCCAATGTGACCCCTAATACCAAAAGTGTTCGCTTCATTTGGTGGTTGAAGTGGTGGGTTTGCCTTCAAGGCTAACGCTCTTCTCCTCTTTCTTCTTCTGGCCGTTACGGCCTACCGATAAGCCGTAGCTTGCTGCCGTTGAACTCAGCAAACTCGCGCTGAAAGTCACGTCTATTGACTGCTTAAAAATGCCCAAGTAATTAGCAGTAATCACTCCCATCGCCCAAATCATGATCGTCAGGCGGACAAAGTCGCCTAACCAGCTATTGCTGTGGTCTTCTTGCTCTTGGCCTTGCGCTTCCTTGCTTTCTGCATGATGGTTTGACGCTAGAGGTCGAATGGTGGTTGAAGTCTGGGCTGCTGTAGCTGGAGC
>FUIF01000393.1_pt1 | contig 27612 bp, 49 predicted proteins | sample 1003461 | NCBI WGS metagenome assembly FUIF01 (sample SAMEA80401918, study PRJEB19352) | marine metagenome
AAAATAATATAGAGATAACGTACGAGCTTAAAAAGTGCGAGCCTAAATTTGCAGTTATAAAAGCCTACGCCTCTTTAAACGGTGCTACTATACAGACTTACGGGAGTGCTCTGAAAGGTACTAGCTATAAAGACGGTAATACTAATACGCACTATGTAGTAGAAACTGCAGAAAAAAGAGCTATGAGTAGAGCCGTACTTAAATTAGCTGGGCTTTATAGTTTAGGAGTTTTCGGCGAGGACGAGAGCGAGAGTTTTAAAAAAAGTAATAATCAAAAATAATTAAGAAAATGAGTTTAGAAATTAAAGGTAATTTAGTAAAAGTATTAGAGCTGCAAAGCGGCACTAGTAAAGCAGGTAAAGAGTGGGTTAAGCAGTCTTTTGTAATTGATACAGGGGCAAAGTATAACCCCGAAATATGCTTTAATTTATTCGGACAGGATAAAGTAGATTTATTATTAGAGTTTTCTGTAGGCGACGAGGTAGAGGTACTATTTAATCTATCTAGTAGAGAGTATAAGGGTAACTATTATACTAGCTGCGACGTTTGGAAAATGCAAAAGGTAGAAAATAGTAATGCTTTTGATAATCATTTTGAGGCTCTACGCCGTCAGATTTACCCTTTTAGTTATGATAGATAAAAAAAAATTAGTTAAAACGTTACGAGATACTGCTAACATTTTAGAGCAGACTAACCTAAAATACGCTCACGATAGATTTATATTTTTAAAAATGTATAAAGAGAGCACTAAACTTTTAAATAAGTTTATAGAGGTTAAAAAATTAGATAATAAAGATAAATGTATAAAACTATGAGTTACGATAAATGGAAATTAGCGACGCCCGACTATAGCGATTTAGTTACCTCTTGCTGCGGTGCTGAGGTAGAAACTAAAGAGAGCTTAGCCTACGACGATAAAATAGACTACTGTAGCTTATGCGGCGATACAGACATAGAGGCTATAGAGCAATACGAGTACGACGAGCGTAGACGAGAGGACGCCGCAGAGTTTAACAGAGATGATATTTAGATATGAAAAAAAAGACTAGTAAACTATTAGAAGAGGCTCACTTAGCTATTACAGACGCTAGAGGTACAGACGTACCTAAGTATAAACTAGAAGAGGCTAATAAAAAAGTTAGAGCTATATATAGACAAATAAAAGAAATAGAGCCTGCGGTATATGAGATACTTAACGCAGACGATAACCACAAAACTATAAAAAAATGAATGAGTTTGAATTTGAGTTAAATTTAATTACTAATATTACAGAGCGTAATTTAGGCTTAGAGATAGGCAGCCTTAACGTAAAAAAGAAAACAGAGCGGCTAGTATTGGGGCGTATGGTAGTTTGTAATATACTAATGCAGGGCGGCGTTACGCCTGCTAAGTTAGCAGAGTATTTTTGTAAGCACCGTACAAATTTTTACCACTATAAAAAGCTGCATAAATTATATTTTACTAATTTAGCTATGTACCCCGAGTATATAGATTTATACGAGCAGGTACTAGACGAGTACGAGGACAGGAGCGTGAGCCCTAGATTTAAAAGTAATTTAGTAAAGCTATCAGTAATAGACGATATAAATAGTACTTTAAAGGCTTTACAGGAGCAAAAAGAAATATTAACTAATACACTATAAAACAATGACGCAAAAAGAGGAAACACTACACTATTTAAAAACCTACAAAACTATAACGACGTGGGAGGGTTTTAAAGAGCTTAACATACTAAGGTTAGGCAGCGTAATAAATGAGTTACGCAACGATGGGCACGCTATTAAAACTAAAATGCTTACCGTAACTAAACGTAACGGCAAAAAAGCACAAATAGCAGAGTATAGCCTAATATCTACAGACGAGCAGCTAAAGATATTTTAAGATGAGTAAAGGCTATATTAAAATACACAGAAAAATATTAGATAACGGCGTATTTGAAAACGGCGAGTTATTAAAGGTTTTTGTATGGTGCATACTAAGAGCTAATACTGAGCCTGCTACAGTTTTTGGTATTAATTTAAAAGTAGGTCAATTTGTAACAGGGCGTAACTCAGCAGCACAAGAGTTAAAAATACCGCCTACTACAGTATACGATAGGATAAAAAAACTAGAGCAGTTAAAGTATATTAAGCTAGAGAGCAATACTAAAAACACTATAATAACAGTAGTAAACTATAAACAGTATCAGACTGCAGAGGTAGCTAAAAAAAGAGATTTAGACGCCGTTAGCGAGCGTTTTAGTGCTGAGGTTATGTTATACGCTAATCAATATACAGAGGACGTTTTAGAGGCTTTCATAAGCTATTGGACTGAGCCTAATCGTAGTAGGACTAAATTAGCTTACGAGCTGCAAAAAACTTTTGAGATAGGACGCAGGCTAAAAACGTGGGCTAAAAACAAAGATAAATTTAATAACACTAACACGGCTAAGCCTGCTATTTTTGATAGTTGGCAAGCTGCTAGAAACATAGTAAACAATGGATAAAGAAACGCAGGCAGATATAATAATATTATTAGCTACCTTTAGAGCTTTTAACGAGCAGCTATATAGTATTAAAGGTAAGCACAGTAAATTATTAAAGTTAAAATTTAACAGGCTGCTAGGAGTAGCTAGAGCTTACGAGAATGAAATTGTAAAAATTACTAACAATAGCGAAGAGCTAGAGGCAGTATATGACTGTATAGCCGATTTAATGCTAGAGGTAAAGCAGGGTATAAAATGAAATACGTAACTAAAAGCGCTTACGAGCTAGTAACAGGCTTTAAACCTACTAATAAAGAGGATAGGCAAAAGTTAAATAATAGAAAACGAGTAAAAATAAATTGGACTAAAAAGCGTAAAAATGAAAGATAAAAGCGGGCAAATATGGTACAGGTATAAAACTGATAGAAAACAGTTAAATTTAGACTGCATAGATGTAATTAGTAAGTGCTATTTAGAGCTAGGGCAGAAACCTACGCCCGAAAATATCGCTTTAATGGGTACGCTATTACTAGACGACTTAGCAGTAAATTACGGCGGCTTAGAGCTAGACGAGGTAAAGTATGCTTTTAGTAAAGGTATAAGAAACGGCGAAGAGGGTACTAGCTGCTTTATAAACGTTAGGACGTGGAACGTATGGCTAACACAGTATAAAAAAGCTGCACAGTTAAAACGTCAGCAAAACCTAATTACAGACTATCAGCAATATAAAGAGAAACAGAAACAGATAGGGCAAACTATAAAACAAGCTAAAAAATTAAAATAATGCACAAACATATTACAGTAAAAGATATAAACGAGGTAACTACAGACGCTAACGTAACTAATTTAGAGGTTACAGGCGTAATAATAAACGAGGACGGTAGCAGCACAGGCGAGTTACAAAACCTTATATTAGAAATAGATACGCTAGCAATAGTACAAACCTTTAATACTACGTGGACTAATAACGCTATAGGCAAGTTACGCAGGTGGCTAAATGAATTAACAAAATGAAATATTTATATATTATTATACTTATACTTATGATAGCATATATAGCTTTATATTTATACTTTGAGCATAGGCTAGATAAACGTATACGAGAATATGAAGAGAGAGAAAACGCACGCTCAGCTAAAAAAAGAGCTAGATAAGGTATTTAGTCAGTATATAAGAAACTATTACGCAGACGATAACGGGCTAGTAGAGTGCTATACCTGCTATAATAAAAAGCCTATAAAAGAAATGCAAAACGGGCACTTTTTGAGCCGTAAGCATACTAGTACTAGGTGGCTACATACTAAATATATAACTAACTGTATGCCTCAATGCGTAGCCTGTAATATGTTTAGACAGGGCGAGCAGTTTATATTTGGCACTAGGTTAGTAAGTGAATACGGGCAGGACGCAGTAGACGAGTTAATAAGAGTTAGTAAGAAAACTGTAAAGATGAGTAAGGGCGATTTATTAGAGTTAATAGATTTTTACAAAAAAAAAATTAAAAGAGTTACTAGAGTAAAAATAAATTTTTTTTAAGATTTTTACAAAAAAGTGTTAAAATATTTGTGAGTGTAATAATTAATTACGTTATTTGCAGAGCAATACAAAGTTTAATTTAACACTACTAAAATGTATAAAGAGCTAAGCGCACAAATTAATTATTTTGAAAACTATTGTAACGATTTTTACAATATCAAAAGTGGACTTTATCCGATAGCTACAAAACAAGAAATAAAAGACGCTATTAAAATCTTTTTACTAACAAACGACTATAAAAAAATTTACTTTGATAGTTTAGATAGAGAAAGGGTTAGACTAATATTAGATAAAAACTATACCCTAGTATAATTAATACAGGGTTATCGGTCAAGCGATATTAAAATAGTCTTTGGGTGGCTATGCCTAAACACCACCGCCTCGCACTGAAATAAATGCGGGGAATTGGTGGTATAAAACAAAGTTTAATTTAACACTATTAAAATGATTAATACAGATAACATACACTATATAAAAGTAGAAAGCAATCATTACACAAATGTATTTTACCACTTACAAAAAATAGATACTTTTGAGGCAGGCGGTTTTTACGTAAAATACTTACTACACACTTTAACAGATGAGGGTAGTATGTGCGGCAGATTTAAAAACACTTATAAAGTTACTGCTAAAGTAGGCGGTATTAATGACTACGCACCTACTACTAAAAGTCTATATTTGTTTGCTACAGACGCTACAGTAGACTTAGATAATACTAATATGAGTACGCTAACAGAGGACGCAGTAATAGATTTATTTGATGAAATACTTAGCAACTAAATTAACAGTACTATGTTAGTAAATAAATTAAGGCTCACTTGCAAAAGTGGGCTTTTTTGTTATTATTGCTCTATGCTTACAAATAAACTTTGCAAAGAGTTAAAAGAAATAGCAGCTAACTTTATACCTGCTAAAGATTTAGACGACTTAACGCAGGTAGTGTTTGAGCAGCTTTTAAATATGGATAAAGCCAAACTCAAAGGCTTAATAGATAGCGGCGATATATATAAGTATTTTAATCGTATGTGTAAGCTAAGCTATTACAGTAAAAACTCACAGTACTATTATATTTACAATAAGATAAACGAGCGTATAACGTTTATAGAGCCCACTAAAAAACATACTAACGAAACTGTATATATTAATATAGAAGAGGGTACTACTAACGCCGACTTAATAAATAATATACTTAGCGAGTTATATTGGTATGATAGAGAGCTATTTAAGTTATACGTATTAGGCGACGAGAACGTAAAAAAATATACGTATACGTCTTTAGCTAAAAAAACAGGTATAAGCAGGATAAGTATATATTACACTATTAAGGCAGTTAAAAAGTATGTGGCGAAGAGATTAAAAGAGGCGAATAATGATATATAAAGAGTTAGCTAGGCTAATAGATTACGAGATACCTGTAATAGAGGTATATAATGAAACGGGCGAGCTCGAGTATGTACTAGACTTAGATACTTTAGAGTTTGACGATATAGATATAGTATTTAAAAATGATACAGAGTGTTTTGGTATAATAAAATTAGTAAGAGATGGACAAACCGAAATTAATGGTACAGAGTTATAACTATTTTAAAGCAGTAGCTAAGAGAGTGTTAGGCGGCTTTGAAAATGTAAGTACAGACGTATACTACGATAGAGTATATATTTGCTCTAGGTGCCCTAAAATGAACGAGGCTAAAGAGTGCACAGTATGCGGGTGCCCTATAGAAACTAAAGCAGCGTGGAAAACTGAAAAATGCCCTAAAGAAAAATGGTAACAGATATACAGAAACAAAAAGCTAAAGACTTATATAGACTTTGCCAAAACGGTAAAGCCCCTAATATGCAGGTTAAATCTGAGCTTATAACTTTGTATAATGATATATATAAAACTAAATATAAAACTACTACTAACTGCGGCAGTTGCGTTAGCACGGTATTTAAAGCTATAAAAACTATAGCGTTAAACGATAACACTAAATAATAATTAAAACCTCTTAAAACGTCTTAAAATGATTAAAAACAATAATTTACCTAAGTATTACATAGGCAAATATAAAAAGATAAAAGCGTACGACGTAATAAACGACTACGAGCTAACCTATAACGTAGGCACCGCCTGCACGTATCTTTTACGTAGCGGTAAAAAAGACGGTAACCCTGCAGAGCAGGATATAGCTAAAGCTATTAATCATTTAAAGTTTGAGCTAGAACGTATAGAGCTTAAAAAAGAGCAGGATAAAATAGATAAAGTAAATAACGAATTTTTTAATAATGAAAACAGTACTATTACCTACTAGTAAATTAAAGCCTAACCCTAATAACCCTAGAGTTATTAAAAACGTTAGATTTAAAAAGCTAGTGCAAAGTATAGAAGAGTTGCCGAGTATGCTAAAACTACGCCCTATAGTAGTAGACAGTAACTATATTATACTAGGCGGTAATATGAGATTTAAAGCCTGTATAGAGGCAGGACTAAAAGAGGTACCCGTAATAATAGCAGACGAGCTAACTAGCGAAGAGCAAAAGGCTTTTGTAATAAAAGATAACGCTAGCTTTGGCGAGTGGGATTACGATAGCCTTAGTAATGAGTGGGATAGCGTAGAGTTAGAAGAGTGGGGGTTAGACGTATGGCAAAACGAGGACGACTTAATAAATGCAATAGAAACAGAAGAGCCTAAGCCTAATACCGATAGGGTAGTATGTGCTTTGTGCGGTAAATAATGTTACAAATGAAACACGATAAAAAAGAGCCGTTACTAAAGGCGTTAGAGAAAACCTTAGGCGTAGTTACTACGGCGTGTAAACAAACAGACGTTAGCAGAGCTACGTTTTACAGGTGGCTAGCAGACGATAGCGACTTTAAAAATGCAGTAGAAGAGATACAGGGCGTAGCTTAGACTTTGCAGAGAGCCGACTATTTGAGCAGATAAAAGACGGCAGTACTGCGGCTACTATATTTTACCTTAAAACTAAAGGCAAGCGTAGGGGCTACGTAGAGAGGCAGGAGCTAGAGCATAGCGGCGGCGATAAGCCCGTAAATATTAAGTTAGTAATAGATGACGATAGCGAGCCTAACGAGTAAGCAGGGCGAGGCTTTAAGGTACCTAACCGATAAAACTACTACAGAGGTTTTATACGGCGGTGCTGCAGGCGGCGGTAAGAGTTACTTAGGCTGCTGCTTTATTATATGGCTATGCCTAGAATACGACGGCGTACGTACGCTTATAGGACGTAGCAAACTAGATACACTAAAAAAGACTACGCTAAATACATTTTTAGAGGTTTGTAGTCAATGGCAAATTAAAGCTAATACCCACTATAAATATAACGCTAGTACTAATGTTATTACTTTTTTTAACGGCTCAGAGGTTATATTAAAAGACTTATTCGCTTACCCCTCAGATAAAAACTTTGATAGCTTAGGCTCGCTAGAAATTACGGCGGCTTTTATAGATGAGTGCAGTCAAATAACAGAAAAGGCTAAGCAGATAGTAGCGAGTAGGATAAGGTACAAGCTAGACGAGTATAACTTAGTACCTAAAATACTACTAACCTGCAACCCCTCTAAACAATGGTATATAGTACTTTTTATAAGCCTTATAAAGAGAATAAACTACCTAAACACCGTAAATTTATACAGAGCCTAGTAGACGATAATAAGCACGTATCTAAGCACTATAAAGAGCAGCTTAATAAATTAGATAACGTAAGTAAGCAGCGTTTACTCTTTGGTAATTGGGAGTACGACGATAGCGACGATAAGCTAATAAATTACGACGCTATACTAGGCACCTTTGAAAACAATAACCTACCTGCAGGCGATTATTATATAACTGCAGATATAGCACGTTACGGTAAAGATAAGACAGTAATAATACTATGGAGCGGGCTTAGAGCTGAGCAGTTTATAACTATGGCTACTAATAGCGTTACAGAGGCAGCTAATAAAATTAAAGAGCTGCAGCAAAAGTATAGCGTACGACTATCTAATATATGCGTAGACGAGGACGGCGTAGGCGGTGGCGTTAAAGATATATTACGCTGCAAAGGCTTTGTAAATAACAGTAAAGCACTTAGAGGCGAAAACTATACTAACTTAAAAACACAATGCTATTACAAACTAGCAGACTATATAAATAAGTTAAGCCTATATTTTAACTGCTACGATATAGCTACTAAAAACGCTATAACCGAAGAGCTAGAGCAGGTAAGGCGTAAAAACTACGATAAAGATACTAAGCTACAGTTAGTAAGTAAAGAAGAGGTTAAGACTGCTATAGGACGTAGCCCCGATTACTCAGACGCTATTATGATGAGGCTAGTATATGAGTTAAAAGCTGCAGGTAAATACTACGTACACTAAAAGCGAGGGGGCAACGCACACTACTAACGCTACCCCCTCTATAAAACAATGTAAGGCAAAAATACAAAAAGTTAATTTTTATATATTATACTAATGGAGTTAGTTATTAACGATAAAGAGTATTACGTACCTAACAGGTGGAGCGAGATAAGTCTAAGGCGTTATATGAGTTTTATAACTACGTATAACGAAGAGGCTAGCGAGGCAGAAAAAGAGCTGCACTTAATTAGCACTATTTTAGGCGTACATATTGATACAATAGGTAAAGCTAAAAAGAGCGTTATAGATAAGGTAGTATTAGAGCTTACAGAGCTTATAAATAACCCTGCTAGCGAGGACTTAGTGCTAGAGTTTGAGATAGACGGCGTAGAGTACGGCTTTAACCCTAATCTAAGCGAGCTAAAATTAAAGGAGTTTGTAGACTTAGATAATAAACTAGGTAACGGGTGGCAGGATATGCACAAAGTAATGAGTATACTATACCGCCCTATAGTTAAGAGGCGTAAGGATAAGTACGAAATAGAAGAGTACGACTTTAGAACGGCAGCAAAACGAGCTAATATATTTATAGATGAGCTTAGCGTAGACGTAGTAAACGCTGCAGCTAGTTTTTTTTTGACTATCGCAGTAGACTATATCAAAATTACGCAAGCATATTTAAAGATGAACAGGAGGCAGAAACGGCAAGTTATCAAACAGATGAAGAGGCGTTTAACGAGCGTTACGGGTGGTACGCAGTAATATATAATTTAGCTAACGGCGATATACTTAAATTTGACGCCGTACTAGATTTAACAGTAGATGAATGTTTTAACTTTGTAGCTTATCAAAAAGATTTAAGCTACTTACAAAATAAAGGGTAATGAGTGTATACTATAACGGGTACGAGTTAAAAAATGTAACTTTAAAAATGCTATATAAAGTATTTGAGGACGCTTTCGACTTAGAGCCTCAGCTAAATACTATAACTTTCGGCGATATTTTTGAGGTAGACTTAGCTAAAAGCAGTAAGTACCCTATAATGCACGTAAGCACAGATACGGCAGCTTACGATACGGGTAACTTAACGTATAATTTTCAAGTTATCATAATGGACTTAGTCAATAAAGACGAGAATAACGAAAACGACGTACTAAGCGATACTTTAGAGGTAGTAGGTAATATAATAAGCAGAGTTAGAAATAGTAGGCTAACCGACGAGTTAGGTAACTTTAGGAATGATATAAGGCTACAGGATAGCGTAAGCTGCGAGCCGTTTACAGAGCGTTTTGATAACGAGGTAACGGGTTGGGCTGCTAACCTTAGTATAGAGGTAGAATTTAACGCTAGTGCGTGCACAGGCGACGTATAATATAATAATAAAAAACTAATAATAAAATGGCGACAACAGTAACGGCGGCTACGCTAACGGTAGCAGTAGCAGAAACAATAACACTAAACGGCACTACGTACGATAGTACTAGTAACGTAAGTATAGCTAGTATAGCTAATATAAGTAAGCGTATAATGACAGTAGCAGCAGGGGCGACGGCAAACGTAGCCTCGTTTTTATCTACAGTAACTAACGACGCATACGATACAGAGGATACTAAATATATTAGACTTACTAACCTAGACGATACTAACGAGGTTATAGTAACTTTATCAGAGGCAGGTACTGCAGCAGGCTTAGAGCTTAAAGCAGGCGCTAGCTTACCTTTGTTTAGTATTAACGCTAACGGTGCAGCTAGTAAGGCAGCTTTGACTACGGCTACGGCTATAGAAGATATACACGTACATAACGCAACAGGCGCAGATATAGACTTAGAGCTATTTATAGCAGGGGTATAATGAAAACAAAACACGTTAAAAAAGTATTCGACTTATTCGGTAAAAAAACCGTAGATACTGCTAGAGGTATACTTAACTCACAGGGTAAAAATGCTAGCGGTAACTTAGGCGGTAGTTTAGGGTACTATTTAAACGTAAAAGACGGCGTACTAGAGTTACGCTTTTTAGGAGCGCCTTACGCCTCAGTAGTAGATAAAGGTATAAGAGGCTCTAGGAGCTCAGCAAACGCACCTAAAAGCCCTTATAAATTTAGCGGTACTAAGCAAATGGTAAATATAGGAGCTATAGATAAGTGGGTAGTACGTAAAGGAATTAAGGCAGGTAGAAACGATAAAGGGCAGTTTATAAAGCGTAAGAGCTTAGTAAGAGCTATAGCACGTAAAATATACCTATACGGCGTAAAGCCTAGTAACTACTTTAGCGACGCCTTAAACGTAGGGCTAAGGACTTTACCTAGAAAAATGGCAAAGGCTTACGTACAGGACGCCGCAGCCTTTATACAAACAGTAACTAAAGAAATGTAAAAAAAATGGCTTTTTATATACAAAATACTTATACTAATGAGGCGGCTTACCCTGCTTATCAAGATTTTAACGTAAGAGTAGATACTAATAATATAACTAACGACGGCTTAACGTACGTATATCCTAACGGTTGGGTGCCTGCACTTAATTTAAAAATGATACTTAGTATATACGTAAACGACGTTTTAGTAGCTACTTTAAAAAAGCCGCAGAACGAATACGGGCAGGCTATATTTAATATAGAGAGCATACTACAGGACTATGTTAATACAGACGTTAGTAGCTATCACTTAGACGGCGTAGCCCCTACTAGTGCTATACACAATATACCAAAATATAGTAAAAATAACAATAGCTTAGCTAAGGTAGAGTTAAAAGGCGGGTACGAGTATATTAGTAGCGTTAGTAATAATCTTATTAGTTTTCCTAATATACAGGTTAGTAGCGGTAACTATTTAAACGTGCCTTTTTTTGTTTTTAATGGAGCTAGACAAAACAGGCAAGAGGTTAGCTTTAATTTTGAGGAATACGTAACAGATGACGCTAGCAGGTTACTATTAACAGACTTTGAGCAGGTAGGGCACGATACTAACTTACCTACAGTTATGCAAAAATTACGTACTAGCGATTATCATACTATAGCCTTTTTTAACGGTAAGTATAAAGTATACGACGGGCAAAGTTTACAAGATAACTCAGTATGGGGCGTTACTGTAACTTTTTATAATGACGCAGGTAGTACTATTTATACTTTTAATCACGCTAATATAGCCTCGCAGGGCGGCGAGCCTAGCACTAACAATATGAGCGCAGAGGGCGGCTTATTATTTAGAGGCGTAGGTATACAAAATATGCTAGACGCAGGGCTATTAACTTTAACAGATATAGCAGGAGCTACATACTATAAGGTAGCAGTAGTAAAAAATAACTCTTACGATATAGGGCTATCGCCTCAATACTTTAAAATACAAAACGACGACTGTAAAGGTTACGAAACTATCAGGCTAGCGTGGGTAAATAGCTTAGGAGCGTGGGACTATTATAACTTTACTAAGCGTAGTACTCGCAGTACAAGCTCTAGGCGTACTACCTTTACGCAAAACTACGGCACTAATCTACAGGGCTCTAGCGGTTATAAGCAGTTTAGCTATGAAGGCGGGCTGCAGTCTTTTAATAATACTGTAACGCAAAGTATAGAGGCTAATACAGATTTTATACACGAGGTAGAGGCTACATTTTTAGAGAATTTATTTACTAGCCCTAAGGTGCAAATGCAGAACGATAGCGGCGAGTGGGAAAATGTACTAGTAACAGAGAAAAACTACGTAAAGCAAACCTCAGCAAATGATAAGGTTATACAATACGTAATAGATATACAATACTCACATAATAAAACAGTATCTAGTTTATGATAAAGTTATACGCTATACCGCAAAACGAAACAGTAGCTAAAAGGCTAGATATACTAGAGGACGAGAATATAAATATAACGTACTCAGTAGACGATATAAAAGAGGCAGGAGCTAAAAACTCTAGCTACTCTAAAGACTTTAAGCTACCTGCTACTAAAAATAATAACGCTTTTTTTGAGCACTTTAAAGACGTAGACAGGTATACAGTAAACTTTAACCCTAACTTTAATTTAAAGGGTTATTTAGAGGTAGACGGCGTAATACTTATAAACGGCTTTATAGATTTTATAAGCGTAGATAAAAAAGGCGACGAGTACTACTATAACGTAGTAATTTACGACGATACTAGTAACCTATTTGAAACACTAGGCGACGATACAGTAGCGACTTAGATATAGACGGTATAAAGCACAGTAAATATAAGTTTAACTTTGACGTAAGTACAGGTACTACTAACCCAAACGTTAATTACGATAATATGTTTTTTAGTTGGGACTATGCTAACGGTATATATACCGATAATATGGCTGCAGCACCTAATATTATTACTACGGGCGAGCGTACTACAGATATATTTTACCCTTTAGTATATAATAACGAGGTTTTAGAGGGTGCTTTTGGTTATAGCTTATCGGCTAGGCACTTATATAACTACCCTATTACTATAAGACTTAAAAAGTTAATAGATAGTATTTTTAAGCACGCCGATTATAATTTTGATAGCGATTTTTTAAATACAGACGATTTTAAAAAAATATACTATTTAAGCGGCGTAACTCAGCAGTATTTTAATAGCGAAACGCTAGATACTATAGAGGCTACAGGTATAAGTAACGTAGGCGATACTGTAGGTAATACTAACGCTACCGCTTATACTATAAAGTGCGATACAGAGGTACAAGATTTAGATAACGAGTATAACTTAACTACGGGCGTATTTACGGCTGCTACAGATTATAATCTAGCGGTTAGTTTTACAGGGGTTTTTAAACAAAATAATAATACTAGCTCGCAGGTTAGCCTAGTAGCCGTAGTTAGTGGCGATAATTCACTACCCGACGGTAACTATACTTTAGCTACTCAATGGATAAGCGGGGTAGCAGCACCGCCTCAGTATATAGGTAGAACGTGGACGGGTTTTATAACGGTAAGCGCAGGAGCTAGCATAACCTTTAAGTTAAGAGCAGAGGGGGATATAACATACGAAATAGCTCAGCAAGCCGTAACCTATAGTAACCCTGTACCTGCACCCTACGGGTTTTTAACTATTAACCGCTTTGATTTAATGACGCCTAGCGACTTAATAGGCGAGTATAATAAAGATATAAAGCTAGTAGATATACTAAAAGACTGCTTTAAATTATTTAATTTAGTAGTAGAGCCTACAGACAGGGCTAGAGTACTTAAAATAGAGCCTTATAGTAGTTTTGTAGATTTATACGGCACTTTAGATTGGACTAAAAAAATAGATATAAAAGACGCTAATATAGAGCCGATAAAATCAGTTAAAAAAGTTAGCTTTAGTTTTGCAGATGATAGCGACGATTACTATTTAAAAACTTACGAAGAGCTTAATAATGCTAAATACGGTAACTTAGATATTATAGTAAATGACGAGGCTACTACAGACGTAAATATACAGTTAGAGGTATTTGCACCTGCATATATACAGTATACTAGCGATATGCAGGATACGAGTATAGGGTACGTATTACACTTAGGTAAAGATGAGGACGGCACTATTAAACCTTATAAAAGTAAGCCTCGTTTATTTTATCGTAATACTACTAGCTTTGCTTTAGCTAACTCTTTAACGCTTTGGGATAGTGAGCTATCGCTATATAACGCCCCTAACGAATTTATAACGCAGGATACTTATAGTAGTGGTAGCGTATACAATGCTAACCCTTTAACTGAAACCTCTACTACAGACGTTTTACTATTTAGCTCAGTAAACGACTATACTACAGAAACAGGTAATACGCCTACTAATACGCTTTTTAATAAACACTATTTTGACTATATAGTAGAGAGGTATATAAATAAAGATAGCTTTTTATATACAGTTAAAATACACTTAACGGCTAGAGATATACGAGAGTTTAGCTTTGGTTTTAAAATAGTTATAAAAGGACAAGAGTATAGAGTAAACAAAATAGAGTATAACACTAGTAAAGATAAACTTAGTAAAGTAGAATTATTTAGGATATAATGAGCTTAAAAAAAATACATACAATAGCTAAAAAACGGCTTAGTTACTTTTGTAGACGACGCAGCTAATAGCAGAGATAAAGGCAGTACAGTAGATACTACAGTAGGCACAAAAAAAGACTGCTTAGCTTATGGCTACGAGTATATAAATAGTAAGTGCTACGCTTATAGTAAGCAGCCTAATATAGATATACCTAATAGAAACCGTAAAGCAGTTAATATAACTAAAGGCGTAGATAATGCCTACTTAGGTAGTGGTAACGTTACAGAGGGTAGTAACAATATAGTTTTAGGTAAAAATAATAGAGTGCTGCAGGCTAATAATAATATAGTGCTAGGCGAGAACGTCTACGCAGATAATAACGGCGAGCTAGCTATAGGTTATACTAATACTGCTAATAGGAGTAAGCACGTATTTATAACTTATACAGGTACTACTACAGACGATACAGAAACAGAGCTATTTATAGGTGGTATATCAAATAATAGATATTATACTAATACAGACTACGAAACGGCTTACGCTTTAGAATATACGGCGGTAGCTTTAAATGCGGGTAGCTCTGAGATTTGGACGCAAACGGGTTACGCTGCTTTTAAATATGTAAGTGGAGCTTTAGCACAGGTAAGTAATACTAATACAGTTACTAAAAGAGATAGTAACCTAGACTACTTAGTAAATTTAGCCGCAGTTAGCGACTATTTGAAAGTATCAGTAACGGGCGAAAGGCTACATACTGTATATTGGAATATAACAGTAAGATTAACAGAGGTAAGGTATGGATAGGAAAAAATTAAGCACAGGTATAAAACTTAGGGGCGATATGATAGCCGTAGCTTTTGCCTCTTTAAAAGAGGTATTACCGTCTATAGCTAGGTATAACAAAGTTAAAACAGATAATAACGATATAATTTTAGGCAAATGGCAAGCGAAGAGATAGCTAAAGTAATAAATATAAAATTATGAGCGAAAAGATAATATTTGAAATAGAGGCACGTACTGAAAAGTCAGAAAAAAAACTCGAAAACGTAAAAAAAAACTACTAAAGAGGTAGGTAACGAGGCTACTAAGGCGGCGGGCGAGTTTAAAATAATGGGTACAAGTATAAACAGTTTAAAAGGCGTTTTTACTAAGGTAAAAGGTATAGCTAAAGGTATGTTTAGCTCTATAAAAATGGGTATAGCTAGTACAGGTGTAGGCGCACTAGTTTTAGCGGTAGGCTCGTTAGTTACATATTTTACACAAACTAAAAAAGGGGCAGAAACTTTACAGGTAGCTTTTAAAGCAGTAGGGGCTACTATAAGCGTATTAACCGATAGAATTAGTAAAATAGGCGGGGCTATTGTAAAAGTGTTTAGCGGCGATTTTAAAGGAGCTGCAGAGGACGCTAAGGCGGCAGTAAGTGGACTAGGCGACGAGATAGTAAAAGAAACTAAGCAAATGATAGAGCTAACTAAGGCTAGCCAAAGTTTACGAGATAGTCAAAGAGAGCTAAACGTAGAAACTGCTAGGCGTAGGAGTGAATTAGAAGAGCTTAAACTAATAGCAGAGGACACTACTAAAACAGAGGGCGAGAGGTTAGAGGCAGCTAAGGCGGCTATGCAACTTGAAACCGACTTGTTAGACAAAAGAGTAGCTAACGCTGCAGAGGCTTTAAGAATAAAAAAGGAAGAGGTAGAGGCTAGCGAAAGTACGGCAGAAGATTTAGACGAGTTAGCACAGTTAGAGATTGACTTATTTAATATAAAACAAGAGAGTACTACAAAACAAATCGAGCTTAATAATAAAATAAACAGTATAACAAAAGAGGGCGAGGCTAAAAGATTAGAGGCTATACAAAAAGAAAACGAAAAACTAGCAGAAAAAGCAGCTAACGAGTTAGAGATAACTAAAAAGAAAAACGCACTACTAGACGAGTTAGAGCTGCAAAGAGCAGAAAACGAGGAAGAGAGGGAGCTAATAGCTTTAGAGCAGCAGCAGGAAAAGGCACAGGCAGAGATAGAGGCTTTAACTGCTACAGAAGAGCAGAAACAAGAGCTACTACTGCAATTAGAAGAGAGCTTTAATATTAAAAAAGCAGATATAGACGCTAAATATAGGGCTAAGGATAAAGCAGATAGAGAAAAAATAGAGGCAGATAAAGATAAAAAACGTGCCGACGATTTAGCTAAAGAGAAAGCCCTAGCAGATAGTAAAGCAGCACTTGCTACAGGTACGTTAAGTTTAATACAGGACGTTTTCGGTAAAGAGAGTAAGGCGGGTAAGGCTGCAGCTATAGCACAGGCTACTATAAATACTTATCAAGGTATAACCGCAGCTTTAGCGTCAGCACCGCCGCCTATAAATACAGGACTAGCGGCTATTACTGCTGCTGCAGGTTTTAAAAGCGTAGCGGATATAGTTAGTACGCAAGAGCCTAAATTTGCTAGGGGCGGTATGGTTGGCGGCTTTGGTACAGGTACTAGCGATAGCGTTAGCGCTAAATTAAGTAAAGGCGAAACGGTTATAAATGCTCGTAGTACTAGAATGTTTAAGCCGTTATTAAGTGCTATAAATGAGGCAGGCGGTGGCGTAGGTTTTGCTAACGGCGGTACTTTAGATACTAGTAGCGGCGGGCAAACTTTCGGAGCTATTAAGGCGTTTGTAGTTACAGACGATATAACTAACTCACAGGATAGCCTAGATAAAATAAGACAAAAAGCAACAATTTAAAAATATATAAATATGCCGTGTAATAAATGCGAAAACAATAAATATAAGTGGGGTAAAACAGGTAACTGTAAATACGATACTTTAGAAGAGTGCGAAAATGCTAACAAAACTTACGATATAGTAGAGCTTGTAGTAGACGACGATAACGAGGCTTTAGCTATAGACGCTATTAGTTTAGTTACTAACCCTGCAATAGAAACAGACTTTGTTTACTTTAATAAAGATACAAACTTAACGCTAGCAGCTATAGACGAGGATAAACGCCTATTAGTTAGCCCTGCTTTAATACCGTATAAGCAGATATATAGGTATGACGCTAAAAAAGATAAAGAGTACTACGTATACTTTACTGCAGAAACAGTACGTAAAGCTGCAGAGGCTTATATGAAACATCAAAACACTAATAACGCTACGGTGCAGCACGAGGATAAAGTAACGGGCGTACATACTGTAGAGAGTTGGATAGTAGAGGATAGTAAAAACGATAAGAGTAACTTATACGGTTACGAGTTACCTGTAGGTACGTGGTTTGTAACTATGCGAGTTTTAAATAACGACGTTTGGCAAATGATAAAAGACGGCGAGCTAAAAGGGTTAAGTATAGAGGGCTACTTTGTCGATAAAATGCAAACGTTAAGTACTGAGCGACTAGCTGAGCCTGTAGGCGAGGTAAACGGCTTACCGTTATATACAGATGAGGCAGACGCTAAGGCTGCAGCTAAAGATTTAGGCTGCGACGGCGTGCACGAGCACAATATAGACGGCGATACTTATTATATGCCCTGCTCTAATCACGAAATAGTAGAGAGCCTGCTAGAGCTTATAGAGGACTTAGAGGCAAACGAGGTTTGTACTAATTTTGCAAGCTATAACGACTACCCTAAAGGTGCTAGCGAAAACGCAGAGAGGGCTATAATAGAAAACGAAGAGCGAGGTAATAAATGCGCTACGCAGACGGGTAAGGTAAGAGCTCAGCAGTTAGCTAACAGGCGTAATATAACGAGTAAGACAGTAAGACGTATATACAGTTATTTAAGTAGAGCTAAAACGTATAATACAGGTAATTACGACGACTGCGGTACTATCAGTTATAACCTATGGGGCGGCGACGTTATGCTTAGGTGGGCAGAGCGTATAGTAAACCGTGAAAACGAAACAAAATAAACATTTGTATATATTATATTAGAAACTAAAAAATAAACCGTTTAAAACGTATTAAAATGGACTTAAAAGAACGTATTAAAGTTGCACTAGGATTAAACGAAGAGAGCAACGAAACTAAAGAGGTGCAGCTAATGTTTGAGGACAAACTAGCGGACGGTACTATTATCGTATCAGAGGCAGACGAATTAGCGGCAGGCGTATTATTAAATATTTTATCAGAGGACGGCGTACAGACGCCACTACCTGAGGGTAACTACGTACTAGAGAGCGGCGTTACTTTCTCTGTAGACGCTGAGGGTATCGTATTAGAGGTAGGCGAGGCAGAAGAGAGCGAAGAGGCAGAGGACGAGGTAGAAATAGACGCTAAGGATAAAGACGATAAGGACTATATGCAAGCTCACGAAGAGTTATTTGCTGAGGTAGGCAGCGTCGTAAAAGAATTACTAGAAGAGGTACGTAAAGATATAGGTAGAATATCAGCAGAGCTAGACGAGCTTAGAGGCGAAAACTTAGCTAAAGACGAAAACCTAGCTGAGTTAGTAGAAGAGAATACTAAACTATCTGAGCAAGTAAAAGAGCTTAACGAGAGCCCTGCTACAGAGCCTTTAAAAGTATCTAAATTTAACTCAGTTAAAAAAGAGGTTACGCCGAAAGAATACGAGAAAATGACGGCACAAGAAAAATATATGTATAACTTTAATAAACAATAAAAAATGGCAATTACAATTTCATCTTCTACATACGCAGGAGAACACGCAGGACTATACCTATCGCCCGCTTTAAGACAGGCAAAATCGTTAGAGTATATGACTATCAGAGAAAACATAAACTACAAAGAGGTAGTAACTAAAGTAGTAGGCTCAGATTTAGTTAAAAATCAGAGCTGCGATTTTACTGAAAACTCAGCAGCTTTAACGCTAACAGAGAGCGTTTTAGAGGTTAAGCCTTTACAAATTAACTTAGACGTTTGTAAAACTACTATGTTATCAGATTGGACAGGTAAAGATGAGGCAGACTTTACGGCTTACGCAGTATCGTATTTAGCTCAGTCTATCGCAGACGCTACAGAGTTTAGTATTTGGCAGGGTAACGCAGGTACTAGCGGACAGTTTGCGGCAGTTTCATCTACAGGTATGGCTACTAGCTCAGCGTCAGCAGCTTACGACGCTAGTAACATTATCGCTAACTTAGGTACTTTAGTTGCAGATATTCCTGCTAACGTATATATGGCAGACGACTTATATATCTATATGAATAAGAAAACTTACCGTTTTTATATTAACGCTATTTCAGCTCTAAATGCTTTCCCATTCAATCATATGGGGCAGTATACACCTGAATTTGAGGGCGTAAAAATTGCGGTTTGTGCGGGAGTACCCGATAACGTAATGTACGCAGGGCAAAAGTCTAACTTATTCTTTGGTACGTCTTTAAGCTCAGATTTGACTAGCATAGCAGTTCAAGATATGAGTACTATCGACTTATCAAATAATATTAGAATGGTAGCTAAATATACTGCAGGGGTGCAGGTAGGAGTTGCCGCAGACTTTGTAAAACAATCATAATTATTAACTGCTAAAAGGTAGGGGCTAACGCCCTTACCCGATAGCGCCTAAAACTAAAAAAAATGGCGTGCGAATTAACAAAAGGGCGTAGCTTAGACTGCAAAACTAGTACAGGCGGTATAAACGCAGTATATTTTTGTCAGCTAGACGACGTAACGGCTCTAACAGGCTTTGATAGTGGTACTATAACGGACTTTGAGGGCGTAAGTACTTTATATAAATATGTACTACCTAGAGGCACAGGTAGTTATACGGAAACAATAACGGGCAGCTCAGAAAACGGTACGTTTTTCTTTGAGCCTAGCGTTACTATAATGCTACACGGCTTAAGCGGTGCAGACGCTAACGAGATTAGGCTACTAGCTCAAAATAGATTAGTTGTATTTGTGCAGCTTAACGCTAGAGTATCTACAGGCGGGCACGATACTATTTTATGCTTAGGTGCTGAAAACGGCGTTGAGCTTACTACGGGTACGGGTGCTAGTGGTGCAGCTTTCGGCGATATGAGCGGTTATACTTTAACCTTTGCAGGTATGGAGCGTTTCCCTGTAGCACAGGTAGCAGACTATACTACTAATCCGTTTGATAACGCAGGGTTTAACGGCGGTAGTGCTATTACTATAGACAGTAACTAATTTAGTGAATAACTAAATATATCTAATAAAAAGGGGCTTTTTGCCCTTTTTTTTTGGTTTTACCGAAATAAATAGGAGCTTTTTATATATTATTATATGATAAGGATAGATAAAACTCTAACAGGTACACAGTCTAGAAATTTTGACTTATCTATAAACAGTAAGCGTTTATACGATATAGATACTACTAGTTATATCTATATGCGTATTAGTAACGATATGACTAGAGAAAATATTTTTGTATATCCTACTGCAGTAGTAACGGCTAGATATACTAATTTAACTCTAAATTTATTAGATGAAACTAGCACTAATACGCCTACAATAACGGCAGGCGAGATAAGATTTACGCACGAGGGTTACCATACTTATACGGTATATAATGTACCTAATAACTCGTATACAGATAAGCCCGCAGATTTATATATAATAGAGCAGGGTAAGCTATATTACGCTACCGTGCAGCAAGAAGAGGCAGGCTATACTAGATATACACCACCTGCAGACGATAACGAGAATATATTAAACAATAATAATACAGTATACTTAAATTTTTAAAAAATGAGCTATAAAAATAACACGCAGCTATTGAGAGAACAATTAGGTAAAGAGGGTGCTATTGACGTATTTACTACGGCAGCACAAACAGAGAGTTTTTACGCTATACATTTTGTAAATGAGAGCGTAATAACTAACTGCACTATTACAGGCGCTACTAACGACGCAGGACTAGACGGGCAGACTATACCCGCAGGTACGGTAATTTTTGCACCTTTTACGGCTATTCAGCTTACTAGCGGCTTAGCTATAGGATATAAAAACTCGTAAATATGTATTTAGCGCAGGCTTTTAGATTAAAGAGTAGGGTAGCTACCGATTTTAATATGGCGGATAATAGTAACCTAAAGGCGTGGTATAAATATAACACAGGTTTGACGCTAGACGGTAACGAGATAGACGAGTGGGCAGACAGTAGTAATAACGCTACTAATATGGACTTAACGCCTATATCAGCTAGTAATATAACCCGCTTTATAAGCGGTAACGTAGTATTTAGTACGGCTAATAAGTCTTATTTACAGTCAGCTAATCAGTTAAATTTAGGGCAGTTTACTATTTTCGGAGTTATGGACTTTAACGAGGCGGTTACTTTGAGTAACGAGGTTATGCTAGGACGTTTAGCTAACGACGCTATAAAGTTTTTTAGAGGCGCTAGTAATGATAGGGTAGGGTTAAGAGCTAACGGCGTAAACTACGAAATTAACCCTTTAAGTGCTCAGATACCTACAGGTAAATTTTTATTTGAGGCAGATAGAGATAGTAGCGGTACTTTTACAGTATATTTTAACGAGTTAGCGCAGGGTAACGTATCTACAGACGTAGCTAACTTATTAGACTTTAATCAGTTAGGTTATGCAGTACTAGATAGTAATATGAACGAGGTAGCTATTTACGATACTTATATAAACCCGTCGAGTAGAGGCGCTATACGAAACGATATAAAAACTAGAAACGGCTTATAATGAAAAATAGACTACTAAATATAAATTTAACTAATGAGGTGCAGCCTAAAGTTAAAGAAATTAACGGGCTAGAGTGGGTACAGTATGGCGACGGCGAGTATAGAAATAACTACCCGCAGTACCTTATAGATTTATATAATAATAGTGCTACTCACGCCGCAGTAGTAAACGCTACGGCTGCTATGATAGCGGGCGAGGACTTAATAGCAGAGGATAGTAAAGACTTAAAGCAGTACGTAGAGTTACAGAAATTTTTAGGCGGTATAAACGGTAAAGAAACTGCACACGATATATTTACTAAGGTAGCTTTTGATTTAAAACTACAGGGCTCTTTTGCTTTAAATATTATATACTCTAAAGATAGGACTAAGATAGCTGAGGTGCACCACGTACCTGTAGAGCAGTTAAGAGTAGGTACGCCTAACGAGGACGGCGTAGTAAAAGATTATTACCTTAGTGCAGATTGGAGCAGGTACAGGCAAAAGGAGTTTGCACCTAGAAGAGTAGCGGCGTTTAACGCTAACGATAGACGAGAGGGCTCACAAATATTTTATACAGGGTTATACTCGCCTGCTATGGAGCTTTATTATACGCCCGATTACGTAGCCTCTACTAATTGGATACAGGTAGATAATTTAACATCAGATTTTCACTTAAATAATATAGCAAATGGGTTTAGCGGGAGTTATTTTATTAACTTTAGTAATGGTATTCCTACGCAAGAGGAAAGAAACCAAATAGAGCGACAAATAACGCAAAAATTTACAGGTGCTAATAATGCGGGTAAGTTTGTACTAACTTTTAGCGACGACGCTAATAGCCGCCCCGAAATAGTGCCCATACAGGTATCTAATGCAGATAAGCAGTATACAGTACTTAACGAGCTATGTATACAAAATATAATGATAGGGCACCGAGTAACCTCGCCTATGCTTTTAGGAGTTAAAACAGAGGGGCAGCTAGGAGGACGTAACGAGCTTACGCAAGCGTACGAGCTTTATATGAATACAGTAATAAAACCTTATCAAAACGTTATTATAAGAGCTTTTAAGCGACTATTACTAGTAAATGGTATAGTAGCACCGTTTAACGTAAAAGATACGCAGCCGCTAAACTCTTTATTTGGGGCAGACGTATTAAAAGACGTACTTACACAGGACGAAATTAGAGAAGAGGCAGGCTATGCGCCTTTAGAGGCAGGCGAGCAGTCAGTAACCGAAGAGGTAAACTTAAATAGCGAGGTAGATTACGACGCTTTAATAGCTCAGTACGGCGAGGACGAAAACCTAGAAGAGTGGGAGCTAATAGACGAAGAGAACGCAGAGGGCGAGCATATAGATTTTGATTTTGAGTATAACCTGCAAAAATTAGAGCTAGCTAGTACAGGTAGAGCAATACCTAACGCTAAGAGCGAGCAGGACGGTACTAGTAAGCAAAACGATAATAAGTATAGAGTACGTTACGTATATACTAAGGGTAGAGGTTTCGGCGATAGAGATAAAGGCGGTAAAAGCCGTAATTTTTGTGCTGCTATGATGAGAGCAAATAAAGTATATCGTAAAGAGGATATTATACGTATGCAAAAAGACGGCGTTAATAAAGAGTGGAGCAAAAAAGGCGAGAGTAATTACTCTATATGGCTTTATAAGGGCGGCGGCGACTGCAGACATTTATGGTATAGACGTATATACGTACAAACAGGTACTAAAGCTAGTAAAGACGATAGAGTAATAACTACTACTAAGGCACGTAGCGACGGTTTTAAGCCGCCTGTAAATGAGCAGCCTGTACCTGTAGCGCCTAAAAATATGGATAACAGAGGGTTTGTAACTAAAAAAATGAGTTAATAAAATGGCAGTACTATTTATATCAGAAGAAACAATAAAAAAGAGTACGACTATAAACGGTAACGTAGATATAGAGCTATTACTACCTTATATAAAAGTAGCTCAAGATATACACGTGCACCAATTACTAGGTACAGATTTATACGACAAAATACAGGACGATATAGCAGGCGTTAGTGGAGCTAGTTTAACAGGTAACTATAAAAAGCTAGTAGACGAATATATACAACCTGTACTTATACACTACTCTTTATACGAGTGCTTACCTTTTTTATCGTATAAAATAATGAATAAAGATATTGTACGTAAAATATCAGAAACTAGCACGCCCGCAAGTTTAGACGATATAAAATATATGCGTAATATAGTGGTAAATACTGCACAGTACTACGCTGAGCGTTTAGTAGACTACGTAAAAAATAATACAGATTTATTTCCCGAATATAATACTAACAGTAACGGCGATTTGTCGCCTAGTAAAGAGGCTTACTTTAACGGTATGAATTTATACCCCGTACAAAAAAGCACTCGTATTACTTTAAGAGATTTTTTAACGCCCGATATTAGCTAATGTATAAGCCTAAAAAAGAAAACGTAACTAAGCTAAAAAGCTATTTAGATAAGCAAAAAGATGAGAAACCTAATAAAAGAGAACGCCGACGTATTAGGGCTAAATAGTATAACTTTTGCTTTTAGCTTTACTGCTATAGAGCAAGTACTGCAGATAGTGCTACTAATAGTATCTATTATATATACTATAGATAGATTTATGTATTACAGAAATAAACGCAAATAATGGCTAAGGGCGTAACTTTTAAATATAGAAAAACGGTTAATAAAAAGCGTAAAGGCGTGCACTCAAAAAATGCAAGCAGAGGACAAAATGCGTATAAAAAAGTATATAAAGGACAGGGTAAATAAATTACTTAAAATTATTTTTTGTTAAAAAACAAGAAAAAAGTAAATTATTTTTTTACAAAAATGTGTTAAAAACCTTACCTAGTAATTTTAGCCTATTGCTATAACTCAAAGTTTTGATATATTGATATGCTAGCTAGGGTAAAGTCGCTTAAACACGCTTAAAATAGGCTTAAAAACGATTTTTTAAAAAACAAGTAAAACTTAAAAAACTTTATAAAAACGTCAAAAAATGAGGTACTTTAATTACGAGGAATTTGCTAGCCCCGACGACTTAAATAGCGGTTTGCCGACTACAGACGGCGGTAAAATGAGCTTAGATTTTTTACAAAAATTAGACGAGGCGAGAGCTATAAGCGGAGTGCCTTATAAAATTACAAGCGGTTACAGAACGCCCGAACATAACGCAAAAGTAGGCGGTAGAGTAGGCAGCTCGCACCTTAAAGGCGTAGCGTAGATATTAGCTGCAGGACGAGCGGCGAAAGAGCAAAGATTTTAAAAGGGCTATTTACTGTAGGCTTAGGGCGTAGGGTAGGTATAGCCTCTAATTTTATACACGTAGACGCAGACTACGATAAACCTAGCGCTATATGGCTTTACCAATAGGAAACATTTTAAAAGAGTTATTTAACGGCGGAGTTACGACGTTAGTAGATGAGGTAGTAACTAGTAAAGAAGAGAAACTAGTACTAAAAAATAAATTAAAAGAGTTAGAAACTCAATATACTAAAGTAGTAGAGGATAATATCACTCAGAGGTGGCAGGCAGACGCTAACAGTAGTATGTTAGCAAAAAATATACGCCCTGCTAGTTTGATATTTTTGTTATTTATCTTTGTAGTTATTAGCTTTTGCGACGGCAATATAGGCGAGTTTAAACTAGCTGAGGGTTATAAAGAGATTTATAGCAGCTTATTACTAGTAGCGTTTTCAGCTTATTTCGGCAGCAGAGGGCTAGAAAAAATAACTTTTATTAAACAAAATGGCAAACAATAGATACAGACTAAAACCCGACGAAGAGGCTTTACTATTAAATTACCGTAAGCACTCTAGTAATAATATACTAGTTATAGGCGATTTACACGAGCCTTTTACTTTAGACGGTTACCTAGATTTTTGTAAAGAGCAGTACATAAAACACGAATGTAACGAGGTAGTATTTATAGGCGATATTTTAGATAACCATTATAGCAGTTTTCACGAGGTTAATATAGACGCTGAATATACAGGCAAAACAGAGCTAGAGCTAGCTATAAAAAAGTTATCTAAATGGTATGAGGCTTTTGAAGAGGCTACAGTAATAATCGGTAACCACGATAGGCTAATAATGCGTAAAGCTCAAACCTCAGCAATACCTAGCAAGTGGATAAAGAGCTATAAAGAGGTTTTAGAGGTGCCTAAGTGGCACTTTACAGAACGTTACGTAAAACATAACGTACAGTTTATACACGGCGAGGCAGGTACCGCTCGTACTAAATGCAGGGCGGATATGATGAATACAGTACAGGGGCACCTACATACGCAAGCCTATTGCGAGCACTACGTAGGGCAAAATTATAGAGTATACGGTATGCAAGTCGGTTGCGGTATAGATTTTAAGAGTTACGCTATGGCGTACGCTAAGGCAGGTAAAAAGCCTGCTATAGCCTGCGGGGTAGTAAAAGATAACGGCACCCTACCTATAAATATACTTATGCCGCTCTAGCGTTTTTTATTCTAAGACGCTTAAAATAACTTTTGATATGATTATAAGGCTTAGGCTAAGATATTGCCTTAAAACGCCTTAAAATAAGTCTACTAGATAGTCGGCAGCCGCTCGGCACAAATAAGTATATATATATATTATAGTTAATAATAGATATTTAAGTATATATAGTTATTTATTATATATATATTACTAGATTAAAATAAAAAAAAAACTATAATTATTTTTACATTTTTTTGTTAAAATGTTTGGCGGTTTGTAAAATAGTTGTAAATTTGCAGTATATAAATATTTAAAACACTACAAAATGAAACCATCTAAAGAATTATTACACAAAGCAAAAGCAAAAGCAAAAGCAACGTTTAAGCCAAACCGTAACAACACAATACAGTCAATTAGATTAACGTCAGACGAAAAAAGTTATACTTTATTTTATTTAGCAGGCTTATATTATATAGGTACATACACAAACGAAGAGTTACCTAATTTTTTTAAAAATAAGTCAGTTTATGAAATGCAAGATATAGACGGTAAAGTAACTGCAAAAATGCAAAAGCTAATAGTTAGATAATATATAACACCTCTAACGCCTCGCTCTGAAATAAAAGCGAGGTTTTAGTGGTATAAGGCAATAATGCCGCAAGATTAAATAATAATACAATGGACTTAAAAACACTATTTAAAGAAACCTTACCCGCTTACTATGACGCTGCTAGCAGTAAAAATACTTACGTATATATGAAGTGCGTAAATAAAGTTATAGACGATACTAAGCAGAGATTAGACGAGCTTAGAGTAGAGCAGATACAAAACGGTAACGACGAGATAGCCGACGGTATCAGACTAGCTAAAAACGAGTTAGCTTTTACTAGTAGCGAGATAATGCTAGAACAGTTAAAAACTCTACGTAATGAATAACAGAGAGGAAACAGGGCTAGAGCTGCTAGGCGGCTTTTGCCTTATTTGTCTTACGATATGGCTACCGTTTAGTTACGGCGGCAGGGAGTTAATTAGTAACCTTATAAATTTTTTAATATGAATAAGCAGGATATGCTAAATAAGCTATTTAAAGATAACGGCTTAATAGCTGAGGACGTCTTTAAACATCAGCACTATACTATAATAACTAGAGCAGGTATAGATAAGATACAGGCTAAAAATAATATAGAGATAACGTACGAGCTTAAAAAGTGCGAGCCTACATTT
>FUIF01018207.1_pt1 | contig 27608 bp, 35 predicted proteins | sample 1003461 | NCBI WGS metagenome assembly FUIF01 (sample SAMEA80401918, study PRJEB19352) | marine metagenome
AGATATTGAACTCCACGTTCGACAGCTTCGCCCGGTGTCTTCTCGCTTCGGCGGAGATGAATCTCTTCCCCGGGGCGATGCAAGAGTGCGCCTATGTTCCGTTCTACTCTTCAAAGAAGAAAGTAACGGAGTGCGGGTTTATTCCAATGTATCAGGGGCTCGTGAAGCTCGCATACAACACAGGGAAGATCGCGGGGATCTCAACCTCTGTCGTGTACGATGCCGACGAGTTCGACTATATCAAGGGGACCAAGGAAGAAATAATCCACCGCCCTTTTCTCGGGTCGTATGAGGACCGAGGGGATCGGGTGTGCGTTTATTGCGTGATACGGCTCAAGAACGGCGGTCATATCATGCGGGTGTTCCCGATGGACTTTATCGAGGGAATAAAAAAACGTGCGCCTGGTGCAAAGTCTGGAGACTCGCCTTGGAATGGAAGTGCTGATGACTTCGATGCGATGTGCAGAAAGACGGTTTTAAAGCAAGGACTAAAAACAATTCCAAAGTCTGCTCAACTGGCGCAAGCAATGGAGCTGGACAACGAAGTTGAGCGTCCAGATTTAGCAAAAGAAACGGTTTTAGATTTTAGCGAAACGGTAGATAAGTTAAGTGCTCCCGTTGTTGAAAACGCTAATGATGCGGAGAAAACTAGCCCTGGAGCGAATACGATGATAGAGTCGAAATCATCTGGTTCTGTGCCTCCAGCTCAGAAAAAGAACACTGCTCCGCAAGGTAGTGCTACACCAACCCAATCGTGAATTAAGCCTCCGATTGATGGTGCGAGGTTCGGCTCCGTTACTCGTGATTAACGGGCTCTTTTAAAAACCTTGTGGAGATTCAAATGAAACAATTTCTAAAAATACTCTGGTTCAAGTGGCGCGCTAATCAATATGTGTCGTGCTGGAAAAAGAACCATACTGGCTGCTCTTACTCAGCAAAGCGAAAGGAGATGATTTACCACTCATCTTTCCCGCTTCCCTATTGTCATCGCTGTTGGCATCACTCGATGTATTTTCAAATGGAGATGTCGCTTTGGAAAAATGACAAAATGATGGTTTGTCGTCGTCACTGGTGGGAGCCAGAGCAGCAAGACGAGAATAAAATCTTTAGAACTAGAGAGGATTTTCAAAATGCTATGCCAGATTGTTCGTGAAGAAAGTAACGGAGCTCTAAAATTACGGTATGGCACTGACTCCTGGCACTCATGGAGATTGGACTTTGAGACGATAGATAAGTTAGGCGGTCGAGAACTCAGAGAAGCTTCTGGAAACCTTAGACCAGGTGAGAGCATCGAAGTTACTTTGGAGTTGAAGCCGAGAGTTGTTGAATTAGAAACCGAGAGCAAAACAAATGTGCGCTCTCTCTTGCGGAGATAATTATGAGATATTTAATGTTTGCTTTTTTTACTGCTGCACTTGGGCTGAATGTATCAAACATGCAGCCTGGAGATGAGGGCTGGGTTCTTGAGAATGCGGTCTGCTTTGATACCGATGGACAAATGAGAGTTGACTGGGATGCTAGGCTGCACAAAAACAAGGCTAAGGGTATCCCCAAGCTCTCAATCAGACTGAAGAGAGTTTCCTCTGGATTTGCTGCTGGAATCACCAGGAAAGGGTACCGAGTCCCTAGAACTGATAATTGTAGCGGTGGAAAGGTGGTGCTTTACGACTTCCTGTATTAGCCCCAAATTTGCCCGTCACGGCGTTTACTGCTCAGCCCTGCTCGTTGCTTGTTTGTGAACGGGTTTTCGGGCTGAGCTAATGGGAAACCAGCTTAGATTCTAATTCCTAGACCAACATCTCTGTGAAGAGCAGCACCCCCGCCAAGGGTCGGAACATCCGTTGACCACGCAGCTCCTCCATAGAGAGTCAAATCATTGTCGTTTGTGCTGATATCGTCTGAGACTGTTCCTGAGCCCTCTTCAAGCTCTGAGCCAAATACAAGCCCACTAGTGATAGAGTTACCTGCTGCAAGGCTTGCAAACTCCGCCTCGCTGAGCTTCCTATTGTAGAGCATTGGCAGGTCAATCTTTCCATCCACGTAGTAGTTACCACCAGCCCGTCTTCCAATGTAGAGCGGAGCTGCTGTTGTGTTGGTTGAAATGCTGTGAGTTTTTGATGCAATCTCCACACCATCTCGATAGATAGCCATGTCAACATTGCTCTCGAAGTGGAATCCGTAGTGATGCCAGTCTCCGTCTGGAATAGCATCTGTCGCATCAAGCGCGTTGGCTCCCCCTCCGTAGGTGTTTGGAATGATTCTGATGCCGTTTACTCCAGCACCACCTCCACCAGTATGCACCTCGATTTGCTCTTGTGCTCCCGCGAAGATGAATTGCAGATTGCTCGTGCCGTAGTCATCCCACTTCAAAAAGAAAGCTCCCGAGAAAGTCGTGAGAGCTGGCAAGTTTCCGTCTGTTTTTAGGTAGTCGTTCCCACCGTCTAGGTCGATTGAGTAAGAGCTCATTTTACCAAAGTGCTACTATAGATGTCGCTGTTGTTCCAGTTGCATAGACTCGCTCTGCTCTGATTGGCAAAACGGTTCCAGTTGGAACGCCGACAAAAGTTACTGTCCCAGACTTAGCCATATCGACTTTCAAGTCTCCACCAGAACCAACATAGATTGCTCTTGTGGTTTTAGATAGGTCGTTTGTATCGTGTGGTGTCACCGAAGCTGCTTCATCTGCTGGTGAACTTAAATCTCCTGCTACTCCCTCATAATCATCTGACATTTTTTAATCTCCCTTTTTGATTGTTTATCTTTCCCAGCTAGCAACTGCAAAACTTCCTGCAACCGTGCTCGCTGACTTCCTTAAGTAAATTTCTAGTTCGTGCTCTTTGCTCGTTGGGAAAGTTAGTTGAACCTCCTTTTGGTCTGGGACAAACAAGTGGTCGGTTGAGCCATCGGTGCTTAAATACAAATCAACTGCTGTGTCATTAACAACATGCAGCCCGTCGGCTCTCCCGTCCACTGTCAACGTTGGTGACCCACCATAGGTTGTGTTCACGTCTCCGTGTGCTTTTTCTACTAGGGGAAAAAATCTCATTACTTGGTTTTTGCTTTAACTTTAATTTGCTGTCTCGCAGCGATGCGCCCTTGGACTGCTGCTCTACCAGTAAAATAGTTTATGACTGAAATTATAAAAGCAAAGCCAGCAACGACTATAGGGTCGTATTGGTCTGGTGTTAATGCTAGAACAAACTCTCTTACTTGCGGAACAAAACCCACGACTAGCGACAACACCATTGTTACCCAAGCCACTGTCTGTGTAGTTTTTCCTGCCTTAATTGTCGCGCTTTCGCTCGCGTCTTTAAACCCGTTTAGCTGTCCTCGTGTTTCACTCATTTTCTAATGCCTCCTTATCTTGTTCGTTTTCACCTCTAATTATAAAAAGACTCTGTAGCTTGTCCAATAAATCTCTCTGCGTCCTGTTCATGAACAAACACTGCATGTGGAACATGATAGAGCTTAATCGTGGGAGCCCCACAACTACAAAGCCCAAGAACACTCAACAAATATAACAATCGGAACAACATCTATGGGAGCCTCCTCTTTTTCTTTTGCGTATTTCTCTGCGAGATACGCGATGGTTTCTTTCGTGGGGACACAATGCTCTTTAACTTCTTTAAGAACGCTGCAACCAGCGACCGAAAAGAAAATGTATCCCCCAGCCAAGACATTTAAGAGTCTCCTTTGCATTGCAGAGCCTTAACAAAGTCTTGATTCTCCAATAGTTTTGGATTCTCTTTGATTAACTTTCTAAGAGTTCTCTGTTTAGCCCAGCACTCTAAGTTACCCTCAGCTCCCCAGCTTTCAATACCAAGCCCAAAGCCCTCAAGGTCTGTGACTGCTGCACAACTTGTTAAGCCGAAAAGTGTTGCTGCGAAAATTATTCTTTTCATTAGTCTTGCCTCGCTGCGTTATCGAAAATTGTTATTTCACAAACCGTGCCTGTTACTTCCGTAATAAACAGGTTTCCAAGGTAGCCAGCACCAGGCGACGTGAAGCGATAAGTTGGCCTGTCTCCATTTGTTCGACCATCAAACACTCCGCAGTCTTCACCTGAGCCAGAAAGCCTCGAGATGCAAACGCTAGAGATTGTGCTCTCGTCGATGAAGTCGGGAAGCAGCACAACAAGGTTTCCGTCTTTCTCTGCTATTGGTTTGTAAGTGAAACCCGAATCAATCTCATCGGTTGGTCTAATGTCCGAACAACTTGAACCGCTGCTGCTAGCACCGCAGCTTCCGCAACTACTATTGTTGCTATCTATGTTTGTGATTTCTGTCGTTGATTCATCTTCGACTGAGTTGTCGGTGCTCTTGTCTGGGCTAAAGTTTCCGCACCCAGTGAGTAACCCTAGAACTAAAAAATTAGAAAAATGTTTTTTTCATACTTGCCTCCATTTGCTCAAATCCTATCATAGAGATGCTCTTTTTGCTTGACTTTTTTAAAAACGTCTTTTTAGCGTTGATATAAGCTTACTCCAAGCGCAGAAAGCCCTACTCCAGTGTGAAATGCCATCGCTGTGCTCGTCTCGGCCACGTAGTAGTAGAGCACTGGAAGCCCCAACGCATAGCCTAAAACAGCCGTGCAGCCTATCGCCGTAACAGTCATTGAGATTGAATCCACAAATAGTCTTTTCCCTTTCATGTGGAAAAGTCTCATTAAACCAATAACGGCAACCAACAGAAAAGCAAGGCTAGTCCCAAGTGACGGCTCTCCTGGGTTTACTGATTTAATTGCCTCAGCTCCCTCGGAAACTAGAACTTTCTCCACGCCTATTGAAAAGTTAAGCAGTTGCAGCGTGAACATTCCAAGCAAAAAGAACAACAAACCAAACGTGCTTGCTGATAGTAGAGTCTCCGCCCAGCGTCTTTTCTTAACGCCTGGGTCAAGAGCAAGAGCCAGTAATCCAGCTAAGACGAAACATATTGCGGTTGTAGTTTTCATTGTTACCCATCCCTCCTTTATTCTTAGTAGCGGGTCAATATTTCCAAACCAACCTATAATTACTGAACCTCCAATTAAAACCTAAAGTATCGCTGCCCATTTTCTCATCTTCGCTCCTCATTTATACTTGACTATCACTAGCCCCATGAGAGCAGCAAAGACCAAGCCAATTATTGTTGTAACGATACCATCAATAATCTTTCTTCTTGGGGCGAACTCTTCGACTGTGACATAATTGTTTTTAATACTTTTTTTAAACTCTTCCAGAGCCTTAATTCTTTCATCGAGACGAGCGCGAACAACTTTAGCCTCCTGTATCTCCTTATCTGCTGCCTCAATTTCTCTCTCCAGTCTTTTAAAATCATTATCACTCATCAGATTCTCCCCAACAGTTTCTCATACTCCCCTCGCTTAACTCTGCTGATTACATGGCTCGGGTATTTGTGATTGCCTCCGCCGTTGTATCTAAGAAGAGCCATTTTAATGCGGGTTTCCTCTTCTGGTTCTGTTGGTGGCGTTTTTGATAAATAGTCTTTGAAAAACTTAGTCTGCTGTGCTTCTGCTAAAGTTTTATTTGAATCAAGATTTAGTAAGTGTCTAAGGTAGCGACACCCAATCTCAATATTATTCTCAGGCAAGCAAAGCTCTGGCATGTCGTCTTTGTCAAAGTCTTGTCCTCGAGCAGTCTCTCCCATTATTTGCATCAGCCCCCAGGACGTAGACCGATGAACTTTCTCCGTTCCTAGTGTGATTGTTCTTGGAACGTGACCAAGCAGGTCGCGCTTATCAAGGTGGCCAATGTATCGACGATAAAAACCTGGCTCGTAGCGAGAGGCAAAAATACGACCAGAACTCTCCTGCAAAACTATAGCTGCAACCACCTTTGGGTCTAAGTTATATTTTGCGCTTTTTACACGAATGAGCTCTGCGACTCTATCCTTGTTTACTTCGCTCTTTTTTAAGTCTTTCCCGTCAATCAACATAAGCAATACCTTAATAAGCAGTGACCTCACGTGGCTACAAGCCTCGCAAATAGTTCAAGTATCCATTACAAGCATCCAAATGTGGGAAGAGATTATTTACGCCTGCAATCGCTGCTCCAAAGTGCGCGATATAGCTTTGTCTTCCAGGTGGATGCTCACCAAAGTTGTCAATCGGATTGAAAGGTGGCCAATACTCCCTGACTGCAACAACGAGGTTTGCGATAGAGGAGCAGCTCGGGTCATCAATCTGACAACCAAAACCGATTCGCCTATACTGCTCGTTGATGCGAGCAACACAATCTCCGTATTCTCTTTGGCCTTTCATTAAGATTTCAAAAGCAACCCACCAATGCTCTCCAGCAAGACACGCTGTTGGAATGTCTTCAATGGAACTTCCTGGTGCCGCATTTGAATCTGTAATCGGGACAACTTTCTCGAACTTATCAATGAGTCCAATTTTCCGAACGCATTGCTCAACAACTACGTCTCCATTCTCGTCTGTGTATGCAAAGTTTGTAACAGTCCCTCGAAACTCTCCAGAGAGAGGTTGCTCAACGATTTGAGCTTGAACACTTGAAAAACCAACTAACAAAACCAGGAAAAGAAATATTATTTTTTTCATAAGTCCTCCGCTTTTTAGTGTTTAATAATATAATTAACTACCAGATATGGCGGGTTTGCAGAACCAGAATTTGAGTTACTCGCACCACCCGTAGTGATATCGCTATCACCGTTGCTTCCACTGGTATTTCCAACGCTTCCGCTGAAATTGCTATTAGAATGAGAGTGAGACGTGCTCCCCGAATTGCCTGAGTAGTTCGGTAAATCAACACTATGCGTGTGAGAACCACTGCTCGAAGTCGTCACATTTTCTCTGTCACTAGTTACTAAGGTTGAGCCATCTTGCGGACCAAGAGCCCAGTATCTAGTCCCACTCGTTCCTAAATAGTTTTGATAAGCAGTAACAGGCCACGACTTACTTGTGTGCGTGTGTGAGCCAGAACTCGACGACGTTACTGCTCCATGGTTGTGATTGATGCTGTGGTTGTGAGAGCCACTACTTGAAATAGAGATTGAACCTTTGCCGTGATAGTGACCCGCAACAGAGTGAGTGTGAGAGATGGTGTGCGTGTGGTCAAAGCTTCCACCTGTGTTACCTATGGTGTCGGCATCCCCGCTATCTGCTTTTCCGATTGGAAACCGCTCCCTCCTGTCTGGGACTCTAAAATACCCTGGAGTCTCCCCTCCCGTGTTAAACGTCGTTCCAATAACTGCGAACAAATCTGCATAGGTAGTTTGTGAATGCTCCGACCCGTCTTGTAATAAGAAACCGCTGGGGGCGGTGTCTGTATACCACTCACACCCAGCACCGACGGGCATATAACTACCAACGACATCGAAGCTTGAGCCATTGTATTTCTCGACGTTCTTTTTGGTGTCATTCCACTGAAAAAACCCAGTTGGAATATTGCTGTCGCCTGTAAAAACCATCTTACCCAGGCTCGAGAGCATGTCACGGATTTTGCCTAAAACGTCGGCATAATCAGTGCTATTGTCGGGTTTGTTCCAGTCGTTTGCCATCTACTTTGCGCCCTCTTTTGCTTTTTTGTTTTGCTCTCTCTTTTGCTTGGCTAAATCTTTCTTGAGCTGCTTTTGCTGCTCAACTCTAAGAGCCGTAATCACCGCCTTAAGTGGCTTCGTAATGTTATCGCTAACAATATCCGCCTGCTCTACTGGGATGGTAAATGTGTTTGTGTGGCTAAGTGCTGTTTCCAACGCCACGATTTTTTGTGTAAGGTTCATTTTTTCTCCTACGATGGGTTATACCAAGGGATATACTTACTAGTTCCCGCTACTTTTATTTCAAGCCAACCATCTTGACTTTGGCTCTCTGGGTTCTTCGTTGAGCTCCCCATTGTTCCATAGAAATCAAGTATGCATTCATCTGCGATGATTAGCTTAGTTGTTTCTCCGTTGGTCTGAATGCCGATGCTTCTACCCGATGTTGCGTTTAGAATTAAATCGCCACCATTTCCGCCTGAGACTGTTGTAACGTTAATACCGTTGATTCTTTTTGACGCAGAGCCGAAGTTCACGCCCGAGTCGCTTATTGGTCTAAAGTCATTTCCGTTTAGCTCTAGCTTGTTACTCCCTCCGTATCCTAAATAGAGAGGGTTTGAGTTTGTAGAGCGAATTGTGATGCTTCCCGCTCTGGTAATACTCGAGCAGGCTGTCATGCTAGTAATATCGGGGTTTGCGCCACTTTGAGCAGCACTTAGATTACTTCTAGCTCCACTAGCACTTGAGCTTCCAGTCCCTCCGTTTACTAGGGCTAAGTCTGTTCCAGACCAGTTTCCATTGTTGATTGATGAGAGCGTTGCAAGTGAGCCAAGGCCAAGGTTTGTTCTCGCTCCACTGTCTGTGCTCGCACCCGTTCCACCATTTGCAATCGCTAAATCAGTTCCACTCCAGTCATCGTTGTTGACCGTGCTCTTAGTTGCAAGAGTCCCAAGCTCTAGGTTTGTTCTCATCGTGGCAGGTGTCCCCTCGCTCAAGTTACTTGAGATTGCAAAAGCACCAGCTTGTGCAGCGGTTACGCTATGTGGGTTTGTCGTGTCTGCAATGTGGTCTGGTAAAGTTGTGCTGAGAGCTCCCCAGGTTGACCCGTTCCACTCCTCGAATCTGTCGTTTGAATCACTCCAGCGAATAAAGCCCGTTGGGATATTGCTGTCCCCAGTGAAATCCATCTTACCTAAAGAGGCAAGCTCTGCTCTTAGTTCAGATAGAACGTTTGAGTAGTCTGTTGCGTTATCAGGTTTATTCCAATCGTTTGCCATTTTTCATCTCCTAACTTGGTGCTGCTATAGTTCCTTTTGCTATCCACGTCACATACTTTCCACTTCCGCTCGCATCTGCGTTATCTGTATCAAACAAGCGAATATCAAAGTTGTCGTCGGCTGGAGCACTGCTGTAGTCGTAGCTTGCAACTGCGATTAAGCCCGTGCTCCCGTCGTATGTGACAGTGATGCTTTGAACATCAATAAAATCCTTATCAAAAGTTACATTTGTTGGGTTGCTTGTGACCTCAACACGCCCACCATCAGTTTGAGTTTTTACCTGCACATTGTAGTGCCAGTCTTTGAACTTCGATAGCGTTTTGTCATTTGGCGCGGTGATTGTGTATTTCGTCTTGATATACCTAAAGTTGTTAGCAAGGACGCTATCAACGCCACTTCCACCGCTCGTATAACTCACATCGTCATCAGACCAACTAATCTCTGCTGTTACAGTCATCCCACTGCCAACTAGCGAAGTCTCTTGGATGCTTGTGCTGATAATACTAGAGGCAAGCTCAACGCCCAGGTCTATCTTTTCCTCAATGACTGCTGCGCTTGTGTTTGCTGGCTCGAGGTAAACTGTATAGCCATCGTCGATGAAGTCTTGAAAAGTATTGTTGCTGTTGTTTGTGAAGTGCTGAGTCCAAGTTTCACCAGTCACAACGGGCGCATAGATTGCATCTTCGCTTAAGTCTTCCGTGTCGATAATATTTGTTCTTGTATCTGCATCCTCTGGGTCGATATCAGCATCGGCATGTAATACAAAATCAGGTGGTGGATTAACTGTGACGGGCTTGCTCTGCTCAGTTCCCTCGTTGCCTGCGGTATCAACTGCGACAATCCAGTAAGTGAAAGCTCCGCCCGTTGTTTCAAATAGCGTGATGTGAGCCCTACTAGACTGTGCAACCTCTGTTGCTCCTGCGTAGGTGCTCCCTTTTTTGAGGATATAATAATCAATCGGTAGCGTGTGAGTGCTTGGCTTTGTGAAAGCAAAAAGAACGTTGTTGTCAACAACTTTTGTGTTTATGGCCGTGACCACCGATGGAGCTGTAATTGTCACATCAACTGTGGCCTCTGAGCCTGTATTTCCAGCAACATCGACTGCTGCAACCTTAAAAGTTTGAGTCCCGCTCCAAGTTACTTTCTTCTGAAAGCTCGTTCCTTTTACTCGAGCGATAACCGTTGCGCCTTGCTTAATCTGATACTCTTCAACTGTGAACTGAGTAGTTGCTGGAGCAGCCCAGGTAAGCAAAGTATCTGGACCACTTATCGTTGAGGCTAAAGTTTGAGGAACGCTTGGTGCACTAACTGTGACACTAACTGAGGTATAGGTAATTGCAATATTGCCCGTAGTATCAACAGCGTAAATCTTAACTTCATAAGTTGCTGCTGATTGGATTTTCCAGGTGTAAGAATCACTATCTACTTTTGCAATCTCTGTGAGTGTTCCGCTAGCAATCGCAGCACTTGTTGTTTTTACATAGATGCCGTTTTCTTCGTCGTCTTGAAAAGTGAATCCCCAGACATGCAAACCGCTCGAGCCATCACCATCATAGTTGTGGTCGGCGTTGTCGTCGCAAAGCTCTATCTGGATTTTTGCATTAGCATGAGTCTCGTCTGATGTTGCAAGAAATGAGCATTTATACCAACCATTGCCAACCGACTCGATTGCTGGGCTCTCTGAGCTGTTTACATTTGAGTGAACCGTTCCAGCATCTAAGTCAAAGATAGCACCGATATTACTAGCAAATCCGTTTCCGTGAGTGGTTACTCGAGCATACTTTCTCTCATCCTTTTTGAGGAAGACCTGGACTCGATACTTCTCTGTGTTTGTAACAGCTAGCCCATCCTGCCTAAGTAGGTGGTTGTTTGATGCGGTTGAGTCTTCAACAAGCTTATCTGCTGTGGTGTTTCCATCTGGTGCAACTGCGTCGTTACTTGTGATGCTCGAGCGTGTTTTCTCCCACTCGGCGTTGCTCATGTCTTCTGAGTATTTCAGGTCGTTTGCTCTGTCATCACCATAACCGAGGAAATAATGAGAGATGTCTTTGTCTGCTACCTGGTTCCACGCTAGGTCGATTCCGAGCTCGTTTGGTGTTCCAGTAATAGAGCTCACCACGCTAGGCGGTTCTTGCTTCCCTTTAATTGTCTCCTGGTCTGTCACCCAGTCACTTTTCACACCGAGAGCATTTACGTTTCTGATGCCGATAGAGTATTGGTCACCATCTTTAACATCGAGAATATGATAAAAAGTTTGGTCGCCTGGAATAACTGCAACTGTTTGATAGCTGTCTCCCTGCGTGTCGTTCTTAACTCGAATCTCGATAGTTCCGCCGTTCTTTACAAAAGGGTCGGTTACTGCATCCCAGCCGACTTTTACCCTACTAAAAATAGTCCCATCCTCTCTCTTGTAGAGCTGAGCTGTTCCACTATTGAGAGTGAGGTTTGCTGGAGTAGCTACAAAAGTTGGCTCTGGTAGCGTGGTGTTTGCTGCAAGGTCGGTTGTTGTTTCTTCACCATCAGCCCAGTCGTAAACGGCCTCTGCGGTTTCCTGTAGTCGCATCTTGATTGCAACCGTCTCTCCGCTGATAACAGGTTCCCACATCTTCACTTGGAAATGCTTATCAGTCCAACCGTATTTGCTGATAGAGAGTTTTACATTCTCTGCAATGCGAAGCTCAAAAGCTTTTAAAGTAAATGTGGTTTCTACAGTGATTGCTTGCCTAGCTTTCTCGAGCATGATTTTGCTCAATCTCTGCACCGTCGCACCCGAAGTAGTAAGCGGGTAGGTCACATCTTTTAGGATTTGCTCGCCGTCTTCTGTCTCATAAGTGCCATTAGTTACCGCTGGAAAGTCTGCAATTTCGTAACCCTCCTCAGCACTCAGGTAAGTTCCCTTTACTCCGTTAAATAAGTTTCTTCTTGACTGTTGAGTCGTAATCTGCACGCTCCCAACGATATCATCCTCACCAAGGGAGACTGTTGGAGCTTCCCATGATGCAGGGACAATTCTCCATTTCCCGTTACTGTATTCAATCGCTCCACCGATTGCAGTTTGCATCTTTCTAAGAACCACGAATGGGTCTTCGCTCGAATCAAAAACGCCGTTTATCGTGTATCTCTTCTCAGTGGTGAGGTCGGAAAGTGTTACGTTCTCATCGCAGATATCGGCTGCTGCTTCTAGCGCATCCTCATCAATCTTGTTTGTGTAGTCACCATTGAGGCCAAAGTCTGCATTCTTGATGTAGTCTGCAATCACAAGAGCTGCGTTGTTTGTATAGCCAGTGCTTCCACCACTTCTCGGGTCGTAGATGTCATCTTTACCTCGAACTTGGAACTTGATTTCAGGAAAGCCGTTTGGAAATTTCTCTGGGTCAAAGTAGAAAATATTATAGACGTGAGCTCTTCCTCTCTGTCTGTGGTCACTAGTCCAAATACCAGGAAATAAAGCTGCTGACTGAGAAACTAAATCTGCGTTTGCTACTTGGTTTGCATCTCCGTCGCTTACGCTAGTGAAGACATAAGAGTTGATAGTTGGCGGGTCAAATCCCCAGTCGTTTACACTCCAACCGTGAATGTGGTCACCACTAGTGTTGTGGTCAACGAGACTTCCATCTAGGTATAGGCCATCAACGGCCTTGATTCTGTGGCCTGCAATAGTAGTTACTAAGTGAATCCACTCTCCGCCACCTGGAACATCTGTTGTGATGAAAGTAATTACTCCACCAATTCTGCAATCTCCGTAAACGATTTGCCATGGCTGGTCACTTCCTCGAACTGTAACGTCTGAGCCTTTGATTTCCAGGCGTTCTTCCTCTTCCTCTTCACCAAAGAAAACAGTTGAGGTGTTCGGGATGGCTCTCCCGTGAAAAATATTTCCAAACAAAAATCTCCTTGCGTCCGAGTGGAAAGGTAGCAAGTGGATGTCTGGTTGTATGATTTCGTTCTCTTCTGACATTATCTCCTATCCCTACGTCTAATGTTCAACGGGTTCTCTCCCTTACCCCAGTATCCAGTCCATTTCTGAGCTTGAACAACATACTCAAAGCCTGCATCGTCTGCGTAAAATAATCTTTGCCCCTCGTTGGTGTATCTGTGCTCTCTGCGTCTTCTGAGTGAAACGAGCTCCGACTCATAAGGAATATCAACTGTTGCAAGGTTTCCTGTATCTCTGATTTTTGGCTCATCGAGTCGGCCTTGGAAAAGCAGGTAAGCGTCATCAATGATATCTCCGCTAGAATCAAGCATCACCATCCAGAGCTTTCCTGTTCCGCTGTGGTCGCTGTTATTTAGAATCAGTGAGATGATTGTAGGTGGAACACCATTTAAAGTAATCACCATGCCTTGAGCACTAAGGTCGTCGTTTTCTGCTGGTGTTCTGATTCTATAAAGCCAGCCGTTGCCTTGGTAGGTTTCCCCATCAAAAGTAACATCTTTGTTTCGAGTCCAGAGCCTTATCGTTGAGCTCGTAAAAACACCCTCGTATAAAAACGCTGGGCGATTTGACTGAGCCGAGAGCTCTGTTTTGACATCTGTTGTTAAAGTTCTGCTCATAGTGCCTCGACTGCTTTAATTCTTATTCTTGTGTGGTCTGGACCACTTGTTGAGAATACCGCCACTGAGTTGCTTTGAAGCCTAAACACTCCCTTGCAATCGCTGTAAGTGATAACTGCATCATCTGCTGGTGAGTCTCTGAGCTCTGGAACTATCTTTAATGTAGCGTTTCCACTTCCATCTGAATCAACATCCTCAACAACCATGTGCAACTTAGAGCTCGAGCCACTACCCAGTTGAATCCAGTCACCCTCTTTGAATAGGTCTGTAACGCTAGCAGTCCAGCCATCGGTGACAAGATTGTTTCCTGTTTGACTCGCTCCGTTTACTCTCCCAGTGCCAGCGGGGTTTCCTTGAGCCGATGCTCTAGTCACATCTCCATATAGAAACGTTCCATAAACCCCTCTTAGTTTAGCCATAAAAGAGCGAAATGCTCCCGCTTCTGCTATCTCCATTACAGGAAAGTCGAGCTCAATAGCCCATCGCTCTCCGTCCTGTTCTTGCACGTGCTGTTGCTTTGTGTAGATAGACTCAAGGTTGCCAACTACTGAATCCAAGCCCCACGTTGTCCTGTTCGGCTTTACTGATGTTGGAAGTGATAGAGGGTAACTTATGCTCATCTGATTCTCTCCTGCGCGATAATTTCTAATGTTTTGTAAGCTGCTGCATCAATCATCTCTCGCATCATGGACTCAAGCCCCTCGACTACTCCAAGTTGAGAGTTTGGTGCGCTCACATGAAAGTGCATCTCGTTTACTGTTGGTGACTGCATACCCGCTGCGCTTACTCCAAGCTTTCCGTTTACCTTAGCGAGTGGGAGTATTCCCTCTGGACCAGCTTCACCCATGATTCCTTTTTTGGTACCGTTCTCGAAATTAAAGAATGTAGGACTATTCACAACACCACCGTTTGCAAAAGCAAAAGCACTTCCTCTGGCTGCGGTTCCGCCATTTGCTCCACCACCTCCGCCACCGCCATTGTTGACGTGGTTTGTAACAATCGTGTGCGTGGTTCTGATGTTTCTAGGAATGCTCTCAATCGAGTCGATAAGTGCCTCAATCTCGCCCTGGCTCTTGCTAAAGTCCTCTCCTAGTGCTGTGAGCATGTCTGCGATAACACCACCAAGGATTCTAACCCCAGCATCTCCAAGTGCATCAAGACTCGTGATACCACGCTGCCTCAAGCCCTCCATGAGAGCTGTAATCTCTCCATCTGTGAACTTACCAGTCTGCAAAAGCTTAGCCTCGAGCTCCTCGAGTGTGGTTGCTCCCGCTTCCATTGCTTCAATAGCAACGTTTCTAAGAGCATTGACGGCCTCCATCCCTTTACCACCAGAGATAATCAAGCGACCAAATGCGCCCTCTAAGTCACCAATGCCAGCAAGACCCTCTCCTGCTAACTGAGAGACTCCTTGCAGCATCACTTCGATTGTATGCCAACTGTCTCCTGCTGCGACTCCCTGTTGGATTATGGCCTCCTCGAGCTGCTCCGCGCTGATACCCAACTGAGACATCAAATCACGAGCACTATCTAGGTTGCCGTTTAGGTTTTCTGAGAGAATGAATCCAATTTGAGTTCCAACATCTTCTGTGACACCGAGAATGTGAGTAAGACCAACGCCAAGAGCATCAAACGCTTGAACGCTTGTTGCTTCCATGCTCTCCCACCATCCCGCAGCCCAACCAGGTGTCTCAAATCTGCCTCTGTCACCAAATACAAAGTTTTCTCCTGTAACGTCTTCTAGGAATCCCTCGATTGACTTTCTTGCTTGTGCTGCTGCATCCCCGTTGTTCTCAAACAAGCCAGCGAATGCATCACCAAGGAAGCCGCCAAAAAGCGCATCTGCTGGGAAAATGGCCGAGAAAAGTCCTTTTGCTGTGGCCTCTGAGCTCGTTCCGATTTGTGACAAGTCATCCAGTATTGGTTTTGCTATTTGGCCGAGACCAGGAATGCCAACATAAGCACCAATCGCATCAGCAACCCCCGCTCCAATGTCTGCAAAGTTATCTCTGAAACTTCCACCACTGAGGGCTGCATTAAGAGCATCAGACGCTCCACTGATGATTCCTGCTCCCATCTCTCCGCCGAGCTTGTCTGCGAAGTCTCCGAGTCCTATCTCTCCAAGAATACCGCTCAGTCCATCTTTAATTGTTCCAGTGAGCTCGTCACCAAAGATACTTCCAAAATCTATTCCAGTGATGCTTCCTGCTAAGTCAAACAACCCGTTTGTAAGGTTGTCCATTCCCGAAGTTATACCGTCGAGCGAATCACCAACATCGTTTGCCATCTCCTCAAACGCATCGCTCACTTTGTCGGTTGCAATATCTGCTGGGAGAACCATCCCTCGGTCAAGTCGGCCAAACTCGAAAATGATATCTTCGACCATATCTGGCACGTAAGAGTTTCCTGTAACCTTGTCCCACATGCCTTTAAAGAAGCCTGTAACTTTCTCAACGCTTTTCTCACTGGTTGAACAACCAAGCTATCAAACTTGTTCACCATCCAGTCTTTTACGCCTAGAACCATTTTCTTGACGGCTTCCACGATGTCCTTACCCATCTCAACAAACATCTCTGCAATGAGCCCAGGCTCCTCTTTTACAGCGTTGAGAGTGTCCATGAAGTCTTTAGCGAGCAGGGAAACTATCGCACTGATATCATCTCCCCACTTAACCCAAGCTGCTGCAACTCCACCAAGCGCAACTGTGATAGCACCAGCCCAAAGAAGCATCGGTGATGCGACTGTCGCTATAAAGATTCCGCCAATCGTTACCAGTGGACCAATCGCAGCAACCACCGCAGCAAATGCGAGTCCTGCTCTTCTGGTTTCTGGATTCATCTCCATGAGAGCTTTAGTTGCTTTCAACAACCACGCTGTCATCGTTTTAAGGAATGGCATCAAGTCATCGCCAATAATTTTCAGGAATGCCTTTAGAGAGTTCCAAAGAATCTGAATCTGCGCACCGAATGTTTGATACTTTTTGTTTGACTCTTCAAGTAGTGCGATGTTTGCAGCCCACGCCTCTTTTGATAATTGAACTGCGTTTCTTAGACCATCTTGTGATGCTACTGCTTTGAGCAATGCGGTTTGTAGTCTTTCTGTTTTCAGACCCAGGCTGTTAAGAGTTCCAACAACACTTCCGCCCTCTTCTTTGATGGCTTTTAGTCGCTCAACAAATTGTATTAGAACCTCTGTAGAATCAGCTTTAAAAGCGTCCTTAAACTCTTGTCCAGTCATTTGCAGGACACCAGCGAACTCCTCTAGCTTTTTACCAGTCTCAGATGCAGTGAGTAGAGCCTTGATGGTCTTCTGCATCGCCGTTCCACCCGCTTCTGCCTCTTCACCAAGAGCAGCCATCGCGCCTGCAATACCAACAATCTCCGCCTCTGACATTCCAGCAACGGTTCCAATACCAGCGATACGTTGAGACATCTCAACAATTGGTCCCTCGTTGGTTGCAAGATTGTTTCCGAGCTCAGTAATCGCAGAACCAAGTCTGTCGATATCCGATTGAGCCATACCAGTGATGTTTGCAAACTGTCCGAGCTTCCTGGCTGCGTCCTCTGGTGATATCCCATCGAGTGAGTCACTGAGTCGCGCAATGGTTTCTGTAAACTTAAGTAGATTCTCAGGCTGAATGTTTAGAGTTCCGCCTATCTCTGCAAATTTGGAAAGTTCTTCTGTGGATTTCGGGATTGTTAAAGAAAGTTTTATGATTCCTTTCTCTAACTGTTTGAACTGCGCCTCAGTCGCATTTACGGTCTTTCTGACTCCAGCAAAAGCAGTTTCAAAGTTTGTGGCTGTTTTTACTGCTGCAACACCGATGGCAGCGACGGGAAGAGTGAAACCCTTGGTCAAACTCTTACCCGTGCGCTCCATATCGCGCCCAAATCGCTTTAATTTTCGCTGAAACTTGTTGACATCCTTATCGAACTGGGCATTACCCAGCACCATGTCAACAAAGATTGAACCGATTTTCCTACGAGTCGCCATTCTTTTTCTCTTCCTTTGCTAGCTTTTCAACTTTTTGTTGCGCTCGAAGCTTTGCAGCGTTTAGCTGTTGTATCGCTTGCCTACGTCTATTGATGCGATACTCCAGACGCTCTTTGGGTTTTTGGTGCTGTGGGAAGCGGTCAAATGGTTGGCTCGGTTCCTCCTCTTTTTTCTTTAAAAGATTCTCAACTGTTGCAACTAAAATCCCAGCTCTATAGTCGGCTCTTTTTATACGGCGGTTATTTATCTCCACCGCAGCCATGTATTGAGCTGGTGTTGACTTCCAGAACTCTCGTTCCGTCCAACCTAGCTCGACCCTCGCCACTGCTAAGTTTTGGAGCCAGTCCCATCCTTTTTTACTTGGGTTGGCTCCTTGTCGTTTCCCTCTTTCTCCACCTGAGCAGCTTCCGCTTTATCCTCTTCCGAGGTGTCTGGTGCTACTTGGTTGAATGCGAGAGTCACTTTTTCCAAGATTTTATCGAAGCTTTGAAAGTCTACCCACTTCGCAACTTCTCTTCTTGTTATGTCTGGGTCTTCGTCCAGCAAACAAGCCCACGTCATCGTTATGAGCTTGTTCAAATCCACCTTTTTAAACATCGAGCCATCAAGTGCGCTCTCACCCGTGACTCTCTCGATTTCTGCTAGCGACCACATATCGCAAACAAGCCGTCGAGTTTTTCCACCCAGCTCAAGTTCTACTTTGGGTGCTGCTTTTTCAACATTTGGCATTTTGTTTCTCCGTTTCGTTTATTAATAATCAGTCGCTACTACGAAATTGTAATAGAGCCTGATAACTCAAGTGTTACCGAGTAAGCTAGAACGTCATCAATCGGCGCACTAGGCGAAATTGATTTGATAAACGCTGCATAAGCATATTGCTCAGCCCCAGCATCAGTCATGATTTGCTGGAAGTTTCTCAGTGTTCTACCTGCGTGGTCGGTAAATAGTTGCGCGTGTTGCGTATCTGTTGAGTCATAGATTAAATCGAAAGTAACTGTCCCAGGGTCAAGAAAACTCGCTACCTTTCACGGTAAGAGCCACTCGAGCTGTGCGAAGTCGCATCAATTATTTCCATGTCTCTACCTGGTCCTTGAACGTTTCTCACGCCAAGAATAGTAGTGAACGCTTCTGATGTTGCACCGTCTCCGATTTTTATAACGGTTCCAAATGCACTTTTTGGTGTTATTGCCATTGTTTTATCTCCTTATTAGTTATGCCAGACTTGATACTCTGTAATCCGAATAGCCACGTCGAGTTCTGGCTCTAAATCGTCGTGACTATCCACTCTTAAAATTGCTACCCCAGTGAAGCTTCCCAGGTCGCCTCGGTAGCCCTCTAATACCGCCCTAGTTTCAACATCCATCTCTGCTGCTTCCCGATGGTTGGCTGCAAAGTGCGAAAGTTGAAAGATTGGTCTGTTGAGGTCGCCTTGGCCACTGTGAGTAGTGATTGGAATGTCATCAACCAACTGAATCGTGATGCAATCCAACTCATAACCCTCGGGAAGCTTGTTGTTGTAAATCTTCTTACCAGCAACCCTCGTGTTCACTGCTCCATTAGCTAGCAATTTCGTTCTCACTTCACTAAAGATGGTCATTTTAAAGCCCTCCCTAGTGCGTTACCCATTTCTTTTGCTGCAATGTCCACGGCCATCTCTGCTGTTGCATCAAAAGCTGGGCGCAGCATCGGTTTTGCTGGTGCAAATCCAACCACTCTCTTTGTCCTACCGCCTGAGTATCTACCCCTGCGGAGTCGGCCACTTCGTGTAATTTTCACGATTTTGTGTCCTTTCTCGATAAAGAGAGCCTTAAAATCAGTGTTTGTGACAAAGCCCATGGCCTCGTCTCGGTCGTTGAAGCTTGTTTTTATCTTCCAGCTCTTAGAAAGTGCTCCCGTTCTCACCCCAACAACCGATGTTGAATTTGATTGAGCCATTAAAAACATTGGTGTGAGGGCTTTTCTGACAACACCTCGCCCTGCTCGACGCTTCAAGTTCTTTCCTAGCTGTTGCATCTTCTGTTGAACTTCCTCGATGCCTCGAATTTTTATTGCGCTATCCATTAACTGCTTGTGCTGTGACCTCTGTTAATTTAATCCCGTATCTCTGTTCGTTTCTAACCCCTATGATGTCCCAGTCGTCGCCCTCGTAGGTGATGACATCGGTGTATTCCGTTTTCCTCGTGTTCCAAAATTTGAATCTGGCAACTCTTTTGTGCCATTGAGCATCGCCCGCTGAGCGAAAACGTTCAGTTCCCGACATTTCGTGGACTTCTGCTTTGATGGTGAGAGTGTTTCCGTAGGTTGGTGTTTCAACTCCATCATTGTCTACTGTGCTCCCTGTTAGCTGTTTAATAATAATTTCCTTGTCAAAAAAGCCCGTGTTCATTGCTACATCCTCACTTTGTAAGGACCATATAGCCTCTGAAAAGGGACTGGTAATTGACTGACTACTCGCCCATCTCTCGAGATGTGAACTGGGATTCTGTTCACATACATTTCTGCTGCATGCTCGATGATTCCTTGCTTGAGTAAATCTGGAACACTGTCTGCGTCATCCCAACCTGCTTGATAGGTGATAGTGATTGGGTTTGGCTGGTGTTGGTGAATCTTTGGAAGAGTCTCAGTCTCTTTGAGTATCACTGCACCAGGAACACACTTCGTATCTTCGTAGAACTTACTTGTTGCGAGAGTCTGAGTTGCTCCATCGCGGTCTACATATTCAAAACTTGTAAAGCTTTTTAAGATAGGTTGTGGCAAAACAAATCGTCTATCGTCTGGCCACTTAGAGGGGTAATATTTTATTGTTTGGTCAACGAGGCATCGCCCAATCCAAAGCTCGCACATGTCACGTGCAGCACTGATTAAGCCGTCAATTTTGGTGTCGTCCGATGTAAATGATGAGGGGAGCTCGAGTTGCTTCTTTACTTCTGCATTGGTCACACACTCTGTAACGCTCCCGCTTCTTTCCCAAATCTTTTTTGCCACGTTTTTGCTCTCGTTTCATCGTTAAAAACAAGCAAGAGGCGGGTTTCCCCACCCCCTGCTTTTACATCTGTTAGCTTACTGCTGATGGAAGCGATTTCCTTTGAATCTCGCACCACCAAGAACGGCGATACATCCACCGATGACCGCAGCATCAACATCCTCTGTGAAGTCAAGGAACACATACGGCTTAGAGTTGCTCGTATCGGTGTCTCTAACTTCTACTGCATAAATTGCAGTTTCAGAGTTACCAGTTACAAAACCAGTCGTTGCAATCGCTGTGTAGTCGCTTGAATCAAGCGCATCAACAGGTGAGTTGCTGACATCTAGTTTTTTGTATCTAGCTGCGATAGCTGCTGCACCAGTTTTATCCGCTGCACTAGCTTCTTTAACAATCACTGTCGCTTCACCAGTCGTGGCAACTGCGAACAGCAAGAATGTTACGTGGCTGTATTTAGCCAAGTTGACAACATCCGAATCTGGGTCACCGTTGTATGCATCCGCACTGGGAGCCAACGCTGACACTAGCTTGAAGTTGTCTAAGAGTCTTTCGTCTTTCATTTTTCTATCTCCTAATTTTAATTATCAATCCAAGTAAGAGGGGGACTAAGCCCCCTCTTGCGTTAGCTCAACTTATGATGTCGCTGCATCAAGTAATACAAACGGTGAATAAGTGTTGCTATCTTCATCAGTGATAGGCTCTACCATCCATGGAGCTCCGTCCACGTTCCAGAAAGCTTTAATCACTGTTTTGTTTTTCAAGAAGTGAACATGCTCACTCATTGAAAAGAATGGTCCACTACCGTCTTTAATCAAGTAGTAGCCCAAATCTAAGAGTGCCAAGTCACCAGTTGACCCTAGAGATGGCATTCTTGGATTGATAACGAGAGGATAGCCAGCCAAAGTCATCGGCGTGCCGTCTCTGCCTGATGGCATCCACATGTTGTTCCCGTTTCCGTCCTCAAGAGTCATCAGCTTAGGTAAAACTCGCTGATTACAAGCAAAAACTAAGTTTCCGCCCATCTTGATTTTTCCGAACATGTTTGTGATGTCCACCCACTTTACGTCGTTCGCTGTGTTACGAATCTGCGTGATGCGAGCTCCGTTTTGAGAAGCAAGAGCACCAAGAGGTGTTCCGTTACCCAAACCGTTTAAGAACTTGTCATCTTCTGCTGCAACGATAGCTTTTCTGAATTGAGAAGTTATCAAAGCATCGGAAGCTTGCCAGTTTCTTAGAAGCTTATCCGTAATAACTGTGTGACCAGCTACTTCGTTTGGCTTCAACTCAACTTCACGAACTGCCAAATCAGTTTCAGGCTTCGTGTCACCCTCTGCAATCCAGTCAACTACGATTCCGCCATACATATTCTCAGTTGACCCTTGGTCAAGTGCTGGAATACTGATAGCAGCATCGGGTGGACTACCTGCTGGAAGAACCTGTGCGCGTGGTCTTACGATTGCCTCGGCAGTGTCAACACTCAATAGAGTGTCCTTAAACTGCTTAGGAACCATAAATCCACCCTCGCTAGGTGTTCCAACTGACTGCTCACCTCTAACTGGGTTTTCTTGCCAGTTTAAACGCTGGTCATTTGGGTTGTATCGAATTGCGTGAACGAACTCACCAAAACTCTCAAACTCCCTCTTGGCTGCTGGACCAACTGGGATTGAGTTCTGCTTAGGTTCACTAACTGCTGGCTCTACTTGATTCACCTCGGCCTCGATGCTCTCAAGCTCCTCGATGTTCTCAAGTTGCTTGTTAGTCGCTTCGTAGTCCGATTTGTGAGAATCGTATACAGCTTGCTCATCTTGTGTGAGGGTATCTCGCCCCTCTGACTTTGCGCCATCAACGACGGCGCGCATGTCTTTTGCGATTCGTGCTAACTTAGCACGGAGTGCGGTCTTATCCATTGTTTGCTCTCCTTTCTGTTTCCAGTTCATAAATAGTTACTTCTTTGTCTAATAAGCTGACATTGTAAGTTTCGTGCGTCACTGCTCCGTCGCTTCTAATGCCAACCCTACCAAGTGTCTGCTCGAGCGTCTCAACTCTGTCTGCCAGACCAGTCGAAACGCTCTCTTGCGCGCCGACAACTCGACCTTGACCGAAGCCGTTTTTGACATCGCCGATAGACACGCCACGAAATTTCGCAACTGCGCTGACAAACGTCTCATAATATTCGTCAACATTGCTCTGTATCGCAGCTCTCGCTTCCTCACTAAGAGGCTCGTAAGGGTTGCCCTCAACTTTGTGCTTTCCTGCACTGATGAGAGTTGTCTTTATCCCTAGATTTTTCTCCCACTCGCTTACATCAATGTGCGAGGTAAAAACGCCGATGCTCCCAATCTGAGAACCAGGTGAAACAACAATCTCGTCTGCTGCTGCTCCAATCCAGTATGCAGCACTTGCCATCAAGCTATTAGCTACTGCGGTGATTGGTTTCTTCCCTCGCGCGTTGAAAATTTTCTCTGCTAGCTCTGCAACGCCAAAAACACTTCCACCTGGTGAGTCAACATCAATAACGATGTGGCTCACGTCGGGGTCTTTGACCATTGCATCAAAATATTCTCCAAATCTGTCTGCTGATGTGATTCCGCTGCTTCTTAGCTGGCTTCCGCGCTGTGCGATTGTCCCAACAAGAGGAAGAACACCAATGAGGTTTGTAGTGCTGGGCTCTTTGAACTGTCTATTGCTGAGTGCCGAAACAATTTTAGCCTCGTCGACCTCATCGCCTCTGATTTTTGCTTGAAGAAAGCCTGAAATCTCCTCGAATTTTTCTGGTAAAATAGCCCAAGGGCTCCTCTGAATTGCTGCAACAATGCGTGGATAGCTCTTAGATGCAACCGCATTTACTAGTTCGAGCTCACGCTCTGTCTGAGTCTCTTCCATTTTCATCTCCAATTAAGTTTTTTAACGCTCCAATCGCACCAGGTTCATCTTTTGCAACCATTCGCACCGCTTCAAGCATAGCCATCGCTTTTTCGTCTGGTAATTTATCACCTGCTGCACTTCCCATGTTTAGAGGAACTAAAGGCTCATCCAAACCTGGGAGCTCGTTCCAGTCTTCAAGTTTCCTTGCTTCGTTCCGAGTCATGATGCCGTTTGTGACCATCTTCGAGTAAAAGTCGGCTCTAGTCTCAGAATCACCACGTAAAAGAGAATTTAAGTTGAATTTTACGAAATATCTCTCTCTCAACTCGCGTGTAACCCACAATTTTCTGTTCAATTCTTGCTCGAATTTCACATACCAAGGCAACATCGTGTCCATAACAAACTCAATCGCTTGCTGTTCGATGTTGCTAAAAGTGGCTCTGTCCATCTCCTGCAACTTGTGAAGCTGCATTCTGTAGAACCTTGCAATCTCTACAACTTGAAATTTTCTTGTTTCTAGGAACTGTGCATCGTTTGGTGGAATAGTTGTTGGAACAAATTTCATTCCCTCTTCTAAAATTGTGATGCGGTGAGCATTGTCTAGCCCTGCGTTGTCATCCTCAAAACTTTCTCTGATATTTTCTTGAGCGTTCTCACTCAACTTAGATGGGTGAATAAGAACTCCACCGCCTTTACTACCTTGGCCGAACCACTTAGCTCCGAACTCTTCTGTTGCAAGACCAAGACCAATCGCTTGTCGTTGCATTTGAATAGGCGAATAGCCTTTGTAGCCGTCGAAACCCAGACCTGGTATGTGCGCGACATTTTGAAAGGCAACTCTCGAGCGTTTCCCCTCTACTGTCGTGTAGTATGTAAGATTCCCGTTATGCATCTCGGGCTCGGTGCGGTCTGGTAACATCGGCCACAACGCAACGGGTTCTCTGCCTCTGGTTCTCTGAATCTCATAAAAGCCATTACCCCATCCTTGGATGTGGTGCATGACAATCTCTCGCCCAACGTAGCTAGTCATGTGCTTGTTGAACTGATTTTTAAGAGCCCAGTAAATCTCTAAGTCTGTGGCGTGTTTGACATCGCCGTTCTTTTCTCTCTCGTAAACAATTAAAGGTGGGTGTGCAAAAGTTTCTGCTAAAATTCTATGACAAGCATAGACTGCGCTAAAGTTTAGAGCTGATGATTCACTGACCCAAGTTCCAGCGTGTGATTTCCCTCCGCGAATTGCTCGCGTTAGAAAACTTTCGCTTTCGCTCATGTATGCTTTTTGACCGTGATGTGATGAGGAGGTAGCTCTTTTAAAAAATCCCATTCCTAGTGCCTAGCAGCGAAGATTGCAAGTAAGAACAAGACCGCTCCGACTGTAATAAAGGCTGCTGGTTGGTGGATTTGGTATACTCCGTAAAATACTCCGCCAAGTCCCAACAGTCCCACTACGTCGCAAGCAAAGTCGAATCGTCTTACCTCTTCGCGCTGGCGTTTTTCTTTTCCCTGTCGCTTTACAGGTTCTAGTTTTGGTTGTGGTCGTGCCATATACTCATAAGGGTAACGGTTATTTAGGCGGGACTCAAGAAAAAACTTGACAACCATTGGTTATTATGAGTTTCGGCAATTATTGCTTGATGTGAATTACTCCCCTCTCTTCGTAAACAGATTCGTTGTTTGTCATTAGCGCACAACGTCCAACTGCCATGATTGCAGCCACGATTCCATCTATTTTTTCAGCACTTTTATCTTTTACTGGTCTAATGTTGTCGCTATGGTCTGTTGCTACTGCAACGTTACTTGCCATCCAAGTTAGAACCTCATTGTCTGCATGCTCGAGCTCACCTTGCCTGACTTTAATTTCAAAGATTTTGCACGGTGCGTTCATGCTCAGGAACCCTTGGCGAGTCATTGCCATAGTAAAACCCTCCGCCTCGAGCTGCTGCGCTGTATGTATAGCGTTAAATGGGTCATACGCTATCTCTTGAATGTTAAAAACAGAACCTAATTCAACTATGCGGTCGCGGATGTAATCGTAACTGATTGCATCGCCTGGTGTGGTTTCAATCAGTCCCATCTCTACCCACTGTGGATAAGGTATATTATCTCTTTTCCAACGCTCTTGAACTGTCTCCTCTGGAATAAAAAAGTAAGGTAGTAATCTGATTTGTTCGTTCTCCCATGGGAACGCCAAAACAAAAGCTGCAATATCAACTGTCGTTGCCATATCAAGACCGCCGTAACACTTTTGGCCGACAAGTTGGTCGAGGATTGCATAGCCCTCGCGGTCTTTATAGAGCTCACCAGTGCATTTCGCCCACTTGTGCATCGGCAACCAACGAACCGCCTGCTCAGTCCAAACGTTGCAACGATATCTTAAAAAAGCGTTCTCCTGTGCAACACTCAGTCTTGCTTCCGCTGCACGGTCGCGCATCTCCTCGACCCGAATAGTAACGTGCAAGCTTGGGTTTGCTTTTACCCAGTTGTTCTCGTCGTATGGGTCATCTTTCTTAACTCCCGCCTCTTCGTAGCCATCAAGAGTTGCGATGTAGGGATACACCTTGTCGTTCTCGAGTGGAATATTCGGGTCAAGAAATCTCACGTAAGTTTGTCGCAACTGAAAACAAAAACTAGTTCGGCCTGTTCCTGCTGTTGTGCATGCTGCGATTAGTGGCTCACGTCTTGTTGCCCCCGATTGTTGAAGAACATCCCACACATCACGGTTTCTCCATCTGTGAATCTCATCCGCAGTTGCGCCACTTGGGTTGATACCATCAAGGCCATCGGAGTCACTTCCGACTGGCTCAAACTTAGAGCCAAGCGTCGGCATCGAAATGTTGTTTTTAAGTGTGGTTACATATTTACTCAGGTCGGTCGAAGCTCGCGCCATCCGTATCGCTTCGCCGTGGATGATTCGTGCTTGGTCTTTTTTGGTAGCAGCGGAGTAAACTTCTGCACCTGGTTCATTGTCTGCAATCGTGAGGTAAAGGCCAATGCCTGCGAGCAGCGTGGACTTCCCGTTTTTCTTGGCAACCTCCAAATAAAAAATATTAAAGCGACGTGTATCATCTGATTTCTTAAGCCAACCGAACAGCGGGCGGATAATGTCATACTCTTGCCAAGGTTGGAGCTCGAAAGTTTCTCTAGCCCATTGCCCTTTTGAGTGTTTTAGCTTGTCGAAGAAATCAACTGCATGCTGAGCTGCTTCGTGGCTGTAGTAATACTCAAAATCTTCGTCATCTTGTCGAGCTAGGTCACGCTCGTTGCGCTCTCTTAAATTCTTTACATGCTTGCCGACCGCTCGCTTGTATAGAAAGTCTAATCTGTAATTGTGATAGCTGAGCCAGCCCTCCTCGCCAGCGTCTTCTCTACCTTGGAAGTAGCCTTGAAGTTGCCCCGTCCAGAGTGGACAAGGTGTGTCTTGGGGATTTAATTTGTAATGTTTTCTCACGCATCTTAATTCTTACGAGTGTTGCTTGCCAGATACTCGGCCATCGGGTCTGTCGAGTCTCCCTTGTCGAAAACCTCCACCTCAATTCGACTTCGTGCTGCTGGTGTTAAGCCCATCTCTTGTTCCATCCTAAGAAGCTGCTGGCCATAAGCCAAATACTGCTTGACTTGCGGATACTGCCTCACCCCCTTGAACTCCTTGCGCTGCTCATACTTAATTCGAGTCTCGCCCGTCTTCTTGTCCACGACCTCAACCTCTTCTTTGTAAAAGTGAGGAACATCGTATGTCTCCCCGTGCTTTTCTATGAAATTTCTATCTTCAATCCATCTAGCAAATAAGTCGCAGTATCTTGCTAGGGTGTTGGTATCACAAACTGTGAGCAAACCAATCCTGCTCAGCATCGGACACATCCTTTCCCAAATTTGCATCGCTTCCTTTTTCAACTTGAAAGGTGGTTTAGGTATGCCCTCGATTGCCTCGGGTTTTGGTTCCTTGTCGTTGATTGGCCTACGCGACGGATTACCTTGCAGCAATCTCAAATTTGTCGGCTTAGGTGGTGGTCCTGGTTTTGCCATTCGTGTCTCCTGTTGTAACTTTCGGTTATTGTAACCATTGGTTACTAATCTTGTCCAGTAAGATATGAGTTTGCCCACTAAAACGAATAATCAAACAAGAGCTCGAAATTTGCTCTCTAAGCGATTTTAGGTTCAGACCGCCCTCAGAACGAAAGTGACTGAAAAACGATTCAGGGGAGCAGAGAGCCAGGTCAAACGCTCGATTTGGGTCATATCAGACCCCCTAGTGAAAAAAATTGGCCACAACCTGCGCAAGCACACGCGACGGGGCGCTGGCGATGCTGGCTCATCTGTTGCATTGGTTAAGTTGCCAGCTGGTAAGTTCGCCTTTTAGCTGCGCAATCTAAAGCGTATGTAAACTGGACCACCTCATCTGCAACTCTCGACTTAGGTTGGGATGCGTATGAAGATATCAATGGC
>FUIF01007655.1_pt1 | contig 27603 bp, 45 predicted proteins | sample 1003461 | NCBI WGS metagenome assembly FUIF01 (sample SAMEA80401918, study PRJEB19352) | marine metagenome
GCAGCAGCGAGGCGAGGGTGGAAGGTTTGCCAAGACCACCGGCATGGCGTTTGGCATCCAGACGATGATCTACACCCGAGGACTGCGCCCGACCTATTTCCTGAGCGACACCGGTGCAGCAATCGAGCAGAAATACGCCCAGAAAATCGCCGAGGCCTATGCCCAGGACCTCGAGCACGGGCTGGACCAATACTGGGCAACCAACACCCCCAAAGAGTAAACGATGGCCTTCAACGTACTAAGCCAACCGACCGAGGACGAGCTGCACAGCGTCAAGCTCCCGGTGATATTCGAGATCCAGGACACCACCAACACAGGCGAGCCCAAATTTCGCTACGTGCTGCGCGTTAAGGATGGCAGCACTGTGCTGGCTGTACTCAAACAGACACCCAACACCAACGACATCGGCGTATTTGACATCTCGCACATCCTGCTGGACTACATCGAGCAGACCAGGGTGCTGGCAGAGGGCTACACGGTGATCGAGGCAGGCAACCAGACCAACCAGCTGCTGCATCTGAACCAGGGCGACCTAGTCAGCTTCAACATCGACCTGGGCGTCAGCTACGCCTCCGACGCTGACAGCGCCCCAACGGTGACCTACAACGATAGCGACAACGTGGTGATCGGTATGGTGGTGCCTGGGTCAGCTCGAGGCCTGCGAGATTATGGCCAGGAGGACCGCGTATGGAACCCTACAGGCAGCGTATCGCCTCAGCCCATCGCCAGCTCGTCTGGCTTTGGATGGCTCACCGAGCGCACGCAGACCAGCAACCAAACCACCCTGTTTGGAACGGCAAAAGCCTGCAAGGTGCAGACGCTCAAAAACGCACCCCTGCCCATTGCGTTCCTGGTGGGTGATAATGCGACCTACGACTTCGGCAGCCGCGTGGGTCAGCTCCAGGTCAAGGTCCTGGACGGCTCCCTGGCAACCCAGACGGCTACATTCATTCCAGGCGCTGGATCTGAACCAGGGGACACGTACGACAACGTGAACAGCGACGACGAGGCGCTGCTGTACGCTGGCCTGGGACGCGAGCAGCTGGTGCTCCAGGTGGACCAGGGCGTGCCGTTCAACGGCGCGATCGGATCAGCAGAGGCGTGGGAGTTTCGCTTCTATGACACAGACGGCACCACAGCTCGCAGCATCGTGTACCAGGTCGAACAGCTCGACGAGCGATGCATGGGTGGCGACACCTGGCAGGTGTACTGGCGCAACCGGTTCGGCGGCATCGACTGCCTGCCCATGCGAGGCAAAAACACCCAGAGCCTGGAGGTAACCAGGGAGACCTACCGCCAGATCCAGGGCAACACCAACACCGCCAGCAGCTCGACCCGCTTCGATTACCTGGCAACCGAGGGCGGCACCACCGTCTACCGCTCGGAAAGCATGCGCAAGCTGGAGCTGATGACCACCTACCTGCAAGAGTGGGACAGCATCCTAGTGGAGAGCCTGGTGGCCAGCCGTGAGGTGTGGCTGTACAGCTCAGACCTGGACGGCATCGTGGCAGCAACCTGCGACGACAAGAGCGTGCCGTTCAAACGCACGGCCACCGATGGCCAATTCAGCTACACCCTGCGCTTCACACTCAACCACAAGCAACACGCATGATACAGCTCGTAGTTTTCAAGGACGGGACGCCCTACCTGGTGGACACTATGGGCGCCGACATCAACCTGAGCCTGCAATTCGCAGAGCCTGGGGAGATAATGAGCCGCCACGGGTCGTATTCGAGCACGTTTCGCGTGCCCTTTACGCCAGAAAACAACCGCCTTTTCGAGCACCTGTACGAGGCCAACATCGAGATCGGAGACTTTGACCCGACCAGGCGACACACCTGCGAGCTGCGGCACAATACCACCACCCTGATCGAGGGCTACCTGCAGTACAGATCCAGCGACGCGCTGACCCAGACCTACGAGCTGGCTATCACCAGCACCACGACCGACCTGTTCACCGAGCTGGCCAACCTTAAGCTGCGCGATCTGTTCACCGGTACCGACTACGACGTAACACCGACCGACCAGACGGCTGTGGACAGCTGGGACGTGAATAACGACATCACCAACGGCGGCGTCGGAGCTGGTACCGTGGTGCTTCCCCTGGCAGATTACGGCAACACGCCCGGCGGCTACCTGGCAGCAAACGCCGACACCCAGGAGGGCCTGCAATACGACGACTACCTGCGCGGCTACCACCTCAAGCCAGCAATCAAGATGAGCGCGGTCTGGGACAAAATCATGGCAGCGGCTGGCTACACCGTCGAGAGCACCTGGATGAGCACCGACAGCTGGACCAACCTGTATATGCTCTGCGCCACCGAGGGCAGCAGCACGCGCCCGTGGTATGGATTCCGCGCTGGTATACCTGGAAACAGCGCCTTTGCATCGTACACCCCCTACCTCGGCCCATTTTTCACCGACGAGAGCGCGCCGAACTTCTACGACCCGGACAACCTGCTGACCAGCGGCACCTACACCGCCACCGGAGACATGACCGCAGCCTTCACGGTAAGCTGTGTATGGGACAACACAGGCAACGCCAGCCAGACGAGCGTGTACGTGCGATTCATGCGCAACGGAGGGGTCGCTGCTACCGGCTTCCAGTACGTGCCTGGGAGCGGCACAGACATTAGCGGCAACGTATACACGTCCCAGCAGACGATCGCCCTGGCTGAGGGTGACACCGTGACCGTGGCCTTTTACCTGGTCAGCCCAGGTACGGGCCTCACCCTGCAAAGCAACGCCAACACCTTTTTTCGGCTTGACAGCTACGACACCACAGGCCTGCAACCGATCAGCATGCAGCTGGCCATGCCAGGGGTGAGCGCTGCCGACTTTGTGCGTGACATCGTGCAGCGTTTCAATCTCGCCGTGGTGCCAGATCCCGACGAGCCGACGGTGCTGCAGATCGAGCCCCTGGTGGATTACCTACAGGCAGGCGACACGAAGGACTGGACCGACAAGCTCGACACCGACAAGCCCCAGCTCCTGCGCCCCACCTCAGAGCTGAAAAAGCGCCAGCTTATTTTCACCGATGGAGTGGACGAGGACACCCCCAACCAATACCACCAGGATAACTTCAGCTTCCCCCTGGGCCAGTACACCTACAGCAGCGAGGACGAATTCGCAAGCGGCGAGGAGACAACGGCGGGGGTATTTGGTCAGTTCAACAGCATGCCGCTGCCACGCATCGACTGGGAGGGCAGCGACTACCCGCAAGTGGTATTTCCGCGCTTGTTTGGCCCTGCCGACGTTGGCCTGGGACCGGTCAACACCAAGCCCAAGCTCATGTACTACAACGGGCTCAAGGATGCAGGCGACACCTTCCAGATGGGCGAGGTGAGCTGGACCCAGTACGCCATGTTTTCGCCGTTCAAAGATACACCGGTAGCATACGACACCGAGAGCCTGTACTGGCAGCACAGCTACGTGGTGGGCAGCCAGTCGCCGTACCTGGGCAATGAGATCGCCAGGGGCCTGGTGCGCACCTATTGGAGCCAGTACCTGGTCGACATTTACAGCGCCGAGGCGCGGCTGATGGAGTGCGAGATGGTGCTCACCCCTGCCGACGTGCGTGCGTTTCAATTCAGCGACCGCATACGCATCGACCGGACCACCTGGCGCGTACTCAGCATCCAGGGCTACAAACCATACCAGGCAACCAAATGCAAGGTGCGCCTGCTCAAGGTGGTGGACCCTGTGGTGGTGCACCTCAACCCGAACGACCGCTGCGACCTGGAGTGGACAGCCAGCAACCTGGACGGCACTACAACCTGGACCGATGCCGATGGCGTCACCACCACGGACCCAGGCGAGGACTGCTGCACCAGCGAGGGCCTGACCTACAGCGACGGCAAATGCTGGTGGCAGTGGAGGCAGCAGACAGGATTCACACCGGACCAGAGCACAGGGCGCCGATCGTTCAACCCGCTGCAGACCGTACCGACACGCCGTGGAGCTCAGCTTCCATTCTCAGCACAGACGGGAGCCAGGGCCTACCCGAACAACAGCACCCAGACGCCAGGGCTGGGCATGGTGCAGAACTTCGAGCTGCAGGCGTGGAGCATAAACGGCACCGACGCCCTGCTGGCCGTGACAGGTGAGCAAGCCAGCCAGCTCACCATACCACAGAACTGCACGGCGTTTCTGCGCATCAGCTGCGTGGGCACCGATATGGAGTACAGCTTTGGCAACACCTACGGCATCATCGAGGAGCTCGGCATCAAAAACATGACCGGCACCTTCGACGAAGTAAGCTCCCGCACCGCCGACAGCTGGCACGAACACGGCAGCGCCCCAACGATCACCTGGAGCCAGGAGACCAACCCAGCCACAGGCGAATCGGACCTGCTGCAGCTCAAAATCGGAGGGCCAAACGACACCCGTATCTGGTGGACCTGCACCGTGCAGCTGATGCTCCAGGACATGAGCGTGGCCCGTGCGTTCACCACCACCCTGGTGATGGAGGACGGCGAATGGATGACAGACGAGGGCGGCTCCTATTTAGCCACAGAGGACGCATGAGAAAGTACATAACCAACACAGCGAAAGCCATCCCCCACATCCTGGAGCTGGGCCGCCTGGGCGAGTTCGTCAGCGACGAGCAGACCGCCCGCTTTTACGGCCTGCATGAGTACACAGGTGTGCGCGGCTTTTGGCGCAAGGTGAGGATCTACAAAAAAGCAAAGCATGGCGGCAGACGTTAACGTGCGGGTGCGCGTGCAAGGCGCGAAACAGGCAGAGCAGGAGCTCAACGACGTAGGCGAGGCAGGTACTACAGCAGCAGCGGACACCTCGCAGGCCTTTAGTGGACTGGACAGCGTGACCGGTGGCTTCATCGGACGCCTGGGTGCTCTGCGTGGCGCTATCGGAGGCGTGGCAAAAGGGATGAAAACGCTGAAAGGCGCACTGATCAGCACCGGCATCGGGGCCCTGGTGGTGGCGCTGGGCAGCCTGGCGACGTATTTCACCTCAACAGCTGAGGGCGGTGGTGAGCTGGAGAAAACCCTGGGCGGCATCGGTGGCGCGATGGAACCGCTCAAAACCAAAGCAGCCGAGGTAGGGAAAGGTCTGTGGGAGGCGATCAAAAACCCAAGCATGGCCTGGGAGGGCTTCCGTGGCAGCCTCAACAGCGCATGGAATACGCTCAAAGGCATTGCTCGATTCATCAAAGCAGCCCTAATCGTGCGCTTTGCCGAGATGCAGCAGGGCCTGCTCAAGGCGCGCATCGCGTTTGCCGAGTTCACAGGCGCCAGCGAGCAGGAACTGAAAACGCTGAACATCGTTTTGGAAGCTAGCGAGATCGCGCTGGCAGACCTAAAAAAGGAAGCGGTCGAGGCTGGAGCAGAGGCGGTGCAGCCATTCATCGATGCAGGCAACGCGGTCAAGGAGTTTTTCAACGAGATGGGCGACGCCTACGACCAGGGCAAACTACTGGCCGAGCAGAGCATTCGCCTGCGAGAAGCACAGCGCAACCTCAAGCTGGCCTTTGCTGAGGGCCGTGCAGAGCTCAAGGAGCTCAATAAAGTGGCCGACGACACTACCAAAAGCACCCAGGAGCGCGTCGAAGCAGCAGAGGCAGCGATGGAGATCGAGGTCAAGCTGTTGAAACAACGGCAAGCGGTCGCAGCTGAGGAGCTGCGCATTGCCCGCGCCCGCGATGCGATGGGCAACACCACCGAGGAGGACCTCGAGCACCTCACCGACCTCGAGGTAGAGCTGGCCAACATACGGATGGAATCGGCAGAGGTGCAGACCGGACTGCTCACCAAGATCAACAGCATCCGAAAGGAGGGCCTGGATAAGATAAAAGCCGAGCAGCAGGCAGAGCAGGAGGCCCTGGAGGCCACCTACGAGCGCCAGGATGCCCTGGAGGTGGCGCTGCTATCTGCCCAGGAGGCAGAGATAGACGCCGTGGCCAAAAAGTACGACGAGCTGTACCTGCTGGCTGAGGAGTTCGGCTACGGCGAGGCAGAGCTCACCGAGCAACGCAACGCAGAGCTGGCAGCCATCAACGACAAGTACCGAGAGGCAGAGCTGGCCAAGGACAAAAAGGCGTCAGACGACAAGCTCAAGCTCAAGCACCAGGAAGTGAAGGCCAGCTTTGACCTAGCCGCTGCTGGTCTGGAGCTGCTCACCGCGCTCAATGAAAGCGACGAGGAGCAGAATGAGGAGCGAGCACGTAAAGCATTCAAACGCGGCAAAGCGATCCAGATGGCCGGGGCAGTTATGGCCACAGCCCAGGCGGTCATCGCGGCCCTGGCAGCTCCACCCGTCGGGCTTGGTTTTCCGGCAGGTCTGCCCGGTGCAGTTACCGCAGGGATAACCGGCGCGGCCCAGATCGCCAGCATTGCAAAGCAGAAGTTCCCAGGGGGCGGAGGTGACGGGGTGACAGCCGACACGATAAGCACCCCAGGGACTGCTGCCCTGGTACCTGATACGTTCGCACCACGTGCAACCACCCCAGGCATCGAGCCAGAGATCACAGCCTCACCGATGAAGGCCTACGTGGTAGGTCAAGACGTCACCACCCAACAACAAATCGACACCGAACTGGCGCACCGTGCCACACTATAACACCGACACATGAAAACCGTAGAACTACTTATTGACGAGCACCTGGACGACATGGGTGTGATGGCCGTGAGCGTGGTCCGCTTTCCAGCCATCGAGGAGAACTGGGTCTACTTCAACAAGGGCGGCCAGTACGTCCTGGCCAAAGCAGACGAGGAGCAGCAGATGCTGGTCGGCCCTGCCCTGATCCCCGAGAAGCGCATCCTGCGCATCGATGAGCAGACCGGCGAGGAGTACGAGGTGTTTTTTAGCGCCGAGACCATCCGCAAGGTGTCGGAGCGATACATGCAGGAGGAGCGAACCAACCAGCACACCTACGAACACAGCGCCGACATCGACGGCCTCACCGTGGTGCAGAGCTGGATCATCGAGGACCAGCAAAAGGACAAGGCTGCGCTGTACGGTTTTGAGCTGCCTGTGGGCACCTGGATGCTGAGCGTGAAGGTGAACAACCAGCAGATCTGGGAGCAGGTCAAAAAGGGCGAGGTGCGCGGGTTCAGTATCGAGGGTTTTTTCCTTGATGAGGTACTGAGTGCAAGCCGGACCCGCAAACCGTGCCAGGACTGCCCAGATGACCCCCAGGTGATGATGGAGCTGCGCGAGCTGATCCTGGCAGAGATGGCGCCGGTGATTATCATCGACGGCGAGCCGCTCTGGGAGACACCAGAGGAGGCTGAGCTGTTCGGTGAGCTGTTCCGCGAGTGCCTGGGACACCACGAGCACACTATCAACGGCGTGACCCTGTACATGGCGTGCACCGAACACCCCAAAGGAAACGAGCCGAAAGTGGCTATATCTACGGACAACAACGCGAACAAATGAGCAACACAATCGACAAGATCCGAGGCCTCCTGAACCTGCCAGAGCTGCGCAAGTTCTACGCAGAGGCCAAGCTCGACGACGGCCGCCTGGTCGTAACCGAGGCCGACGCCATGGCCATCGGAGTCGAGGTAAAAGTAATGGGTGAGGACGGCACAGCCGAGGACCTCGCCGACGGCAACTACAACCTGGAGGACGGCACCCTGCTCGTGATCCAGGACGGACGCATCGCCCAGCTGGGTGAGGAGGAGCCAGCAGCAGAGGAGGCACCCGCTGAGGAGGCCCCAGCAGCTGAGGCAGAGCTCGCCAAGGACGACAAGCTCACCGAGGAGCTGAAAGCCCTGGAGCTCGAGGACGACATGATCGAGAAAGTGGCCGCCGTAGTGCGTGCGCTGTACGAGAAAGAGGAGGAGGAGATGGCCGCCCAGACCACTGAGGACACTGAGGTGCTCGAAGCCTTCGCCGCTGAGGTGCAGGCAGCCTTCGACGTAGTGCTCAGCCGCATCGAAAACATCGAGAACGCACCAGCCAGCAACGGTGTGGCGTACTCACCAACGAAAAACAACCCTGAGCCGGTCGAATTGTCCGCTCGCAACCCTAAACAACGAGCGCACCAGCTCATCCAACGCTTCCAAGCATGAAATACCTCAAAAACATTTCAGACGCCAAAGCGAACGCGGCCAAGTGGCGCGCGTTTGACGACCAACCAACCTTTACCTCATCGACCTACGCAGGCCAGCAGGCCCTGCCGTACGTCTCGGCTGCCCTGAAATCAGGCGCAACCCTGGCCAACGGCTGGATCAACATTCTGGACGACATCCCATACAAGGGCGTGATCAACCGCGTAGAGGGTGCCAGCCTGATCAAGGACGCATCTTGCCAGTTTACTGAGACCGGATCCGTAACCGTAACCGAGCGCGTGCTCGAGGTCAAGGAGCTCGACGTCAACGTGGACCTCTGCAAAAAAGACATGCGCCAGGGATGGCAAGCTGCCCAAACCGGCAACAGCCTCAACAGCCAAATGCCTATCGAGTTTCAGGACTACGTGATCGGCCACGTGGCTGGTTTGGTTGCTGAGTCTGTAGAGAACAGCATCTGGGGCGGCGCTGACGCTACCTCTGGCGAATTCGAGGGCTTTTTGACAGCTACCACCGGACACTTCACCACCGACACCACCGTAGTGGACGAGGCGTTGAGCGGTGTCATCTCTGCCAGCAACATCGTCGCACACCTCACCTCGGTGATCGACGCGGCTCCTTCTGAGGTAGTGGCAAAATCAGACTTCGCTCTGTACGTGAACCCAAAAACCCGCTTCTTCTACCAGCAGGCGCTGGGTACCTCTGGTTACGCTAACGACTACCAGGCAAACGCCAAGCCGGACAACATCTTCGGCTACCCGATCTACAGCTGCCCAGGTATCGCAGACAACAACATCGTGGCGACTTACGCCTCAAACCTCAACTTTGGATCCAACATCCTGAGCAACCTCACCGAGGTGCGCACCCTGGACATGAGCGAGCTGGATGGCTCTGACGTGATCCGCTTCGTGATGCGCTTCTCGTGCGGAGTGCAGCACGGTGTTGGTTCGGACATCGTTTGGGGCGTGGCATCATAAACACCCCTGAATCATGGCCTGTAATTTGAGCAGCGCACGAGGTCTCTCGTGCAAGGATACGGTCGGAGGCATCAAGGCCATTTACCTGGCAGACTTCGACCCGACATACTCGGCTGGATTCGTATACGCCAGCGGCGAGCTGGATGGCACCAACAACGCCATCACCGCCTACCGCTACGACGTGCGACCCCAGACCGCTGGATTGACAACTACCGTGAGCAGCGAGGCCGCAGGGTCCGCTGCCTACACCTCAGCCCTGGAGGTTAGCCTCCACGGTTTGACCCAGGCAGACAGCGACGAGCTGCAGAAAGTGATCGCAACCCGTTTCTTCTGCTTTGTTCTGGACGCGAACGACGTGCTCTGGAGCCTGGGCCTGGTGAATGGCTGCACCGTAACTGGTGGCACCTTTGTGACTGGTACCGCCCGCACCGACATGCGAGGCTACACCCTGACCATCGAGGCTGCCGAGGCTGTGTTCCCGCCCAAAGTGGTGGACAGCGCAGACGACACCGCTGCCAACTACCCCTTCGACGCCGTGGATGGTGGCACCGCTGCCTTCACCGTGACGAACCCGGCATAACACCGACAACAACGCAACAAAAGGCTGCCCCCAGGGGTGGCCTTTGTTGTTTTGGAACGATAGCCAAATGCGTATATTTCACAACGATGATCCAGCTCGCAAACAGCTCCAGCCTCACCTTGAATTTCACGCTGCGCCGTGACCCGGTGAACACGTCCGGCAACTTTAAGCTGTACGTCACCAGCCGCGCAACCAACCAGACCGCCTACGTGCTGCTGGGATCGGTGCGATACGATGCCCGATACGTCCAAGGAGCCATCAGCGTAAACGCAGGCACAGGAGATACCCGCTTGGATCTGGAGGCGCCAAACCTACCGGGCGGCTTTTACGAGTACAAGCTGGTGAACTGGATCGACAGCAGCCCAGAGATCACCGTGGCCGAGGGCCTGGCGTTTGTCAGCCGAGCAGGTACAGCCGCCGATCCTGACTGGGACACCTACACCACCACCGAAACATTCAAAACGTACGAACCGTGAAACAGCATTTTAGCGTGATCGACATGCCCAGCAACGACCGCCCCATCTTCCAGGAGATGCAAGGCAAGGACTGGGTCAGCTACGGCGCCAACGATACCTACGCGCAATACCTGGAGGGCCTGTACCTGGGCAGCTCCATCCACAGCGCAATCGTCAGCGGCGTGGGTGCCATGATCTACGGCGAGGGCTTGGACGCTAAGGACCGCGAGCAGAGCGACGGCAAGCGTGAGCAGTGGCTGCGCCTGCAAAATCTGCTTGGTGAAAGCGACCCAGAGCTGCTGCGCAAGCTGGCCCTGGATCTGAAGCTGTACGGCCAGTGCTACGTCAATACAATCTGGAACACCGCACGCACCCAGATCGTGCGCATGCGCCACCTGCCCGTGCATACGATGCGTGCAGGCGTGGCAGACAGCGAGGGCCACGTTGACCTGTGGTACTACAAATCCGACTGGGGCAACAAAAAGGACCGCAGCCAGCCCCTGGCCATCCGATCCTACAGCGACACCGACCGCACCGAGGCTAGCCGAGTGATGCAGATCAAACGATACGCGCCCAGCTTCCACTATTACGGCCTGCCCGATTACGTCGGATCGACCGGATACGTGCAGCTGGACATGGAGATCCAGACCTACCACCTGGCCAACATCCAAAACGGCCTGTTCCCGTCGATGCTGGTCAATTTCAACAGCGGCATTCCTACAGACGAGGAGCGCAACGAAATCGAGCGCAAGGTGCTGCAGAAATTCAGCGGCGCAGATGCCGCTGGCAAGGTGCTTATCACATTTAACGACGGCGCAGAGAACCAGCCCACCTTTGAACCGGTCGCAACCAACGGCTCGGACAGCATGTACGAGTATCTCAGCCGCGAGGTGACACACAAAGTGCTCAGCGGCCACCGCGTGACCTCGCCGCTGCTGTTTGGCGTGCGTGGTGACGGCACAGGGTTTGGAAATAACGCTGACGAGCTGCGCGATTCGTACAGCCTGTTCACCAATACCGTGGTGCAACCTTTCCAGGAGCTACTGCTGCAGGGCCTGGCGCCTGTATTCGCCACCAATGGAATCACCCTAGACCTGTATTTCAAGCCGCTGAAGCCTGCCTACTTCATCACAGAGCCCACAGAGGAGGCGATGGCCAGCGAGGTAGAGCTCAGCAGCTTCAGAGACTACCCCGAGGCCGTGGCCAACAACGCACGCAAGGGCATCGAGTACAACGAGCGCCTGGGCAACCCCTGCGCGACCAGCGTGGGAAAAATCAGAGCCCAGCAGCTGGCCAACCGCAGACCGGTCAGCCTGGAAACCGTGCGCCGCATGTACAGCTACCTCAGCCGAGCCGAGGAGGACTACGACCCAACCGACCGCGAGGCCTGTGGCACCATCTCGTACCTGCTGTGGGGTGGTAAAGCTGGCCTGCGATGGGCCCGCAAGGTGCTGCGCGAGCTGGGCGAGTTGGAGGAGCAGAGCGCAAAGCTGGCAGCAGAACGCTATCCGGCAGAGGAGATCGCCGACGCGCTGATTGCCCTGGGTGAGGACACGATGGAAGGCTACGAGATGATCGACAGCCGCCAGGTGGATTACGCCGACGAGGATCGCCAGGATGCGCTCTGGGCGTTTGCCAAAACCGTCACCAGCCGACCAGGTGCAAAGGACCCGCAGGACAACGACCTGATCAAGATACGCTACCGCTACGCGCCCAACAGCGTGAGCGCCAACAGCCGCGAGTTCTGCAAAAAAATGGTGGCGGCCAACAAGATCTACCGCAAGCGAGACATCGAGCTGGCAGGAAACCAGGCGGTAAATCCAGGTTTCGGAGAGGGTGGGAGTGACCAGTATTCGGTATGGCTCTGGAAAGGCGGGCCTCGATGCCGCCATTACTGGATGCGCGAGACCTATCTGCAGACAGGTGGCAAAATCAGCGTGAACCAAGCACGCCGCCTGATCAACCAGCTGCCACCAAATGAGCGCCCGCAGTACCGGATTCCAGAGAACGACCCCAGGGTGGCTCAGCGGCCCAATGACATGCCGCGCAAAGGCTTCAGCCCAAACAATCCTAACCTACCAAAAGACGCCAGATAATGCCCAGCCAGTCAATACTACTGACCACACCGGCACGCGTCAAATCGCTGACCGCTTTTGGCGGCACGATCGACGACGAGCTGCTCTACCCGATCATCCTCACGGCACAGGAGAAATACATCCACCCGACCCTGGGCGGCGACCTGTATTTCAAGATCCAAAACCTCATCAGCGCGGACACGATCGACGACGTGGCCAACGCTGCGTATAAGACCGTCCTCACCGAGTACATCCTGCCCGCCCTGGTGCAGTACACATTCGCCGAGGGTGTGCCATTGCTGCGCCTGCGCTTTGCACATAACGCGGTGACCACTATGGCCAGCGAGCAGAGCACCGCAGCCAGCGCCGACGACATCCGGCCCATCGTGGAGAGCGCCATGACCATCGGCAACTGGTACCGCGAGCGCCTGATCGACTATCTGTGCCACGTCACAAACTTGCCCGAATACAACACCACCACGGCGCCGAACGTCACGCCGTCGATCCAGAATTACACCCAGGGCCTGAACATCGACACCGTGCCTTTGAATGACAACCAGAAGGCGCTGCGCCAGCTTCTCGACATCCGGAAATGAACAAACGAACCCAGGCGAACATGAAACGCCTCGAAACCTATCTCTCAGCACATGGCCATCCGAAAGATATCCGACTTGACAGCTGCCACGAGCGCAGCGGACGACGACCTGGTGCAGATCGTGGACGTCAGCGACACGACGTACGGCAGCACCGGAACCAATAAAAAGATAGAGGTCGCTGACCTGTTCGCTGGACGAGGTGGCAACCCGACAGCGCTGAAATACACCGTCGAGGCAGACGGCGAGGATCTGGCAAAAGGCGACCCCGTGCACATTACGGGAGAGAACGCCAGCGGCCAGCCTACGGTTGAGAAAGCTCGCGCCGATACGGCTGCAAAAATGCCCGCGCAATTCGTCATGAATGAAGCCGTGACCGACGGCAACACAGGCGAGGCCATTCTGGTCGGTGAAATTACCGGCGTCAACACCTCCAGCTTCAACAGCGGCGACGTGCTATATGTCGCACCGACTGGAGGCTACACAACGACCAAGCCTGGCGGGTCTAACCTGGTGCAAAATATCGCCATCGTCGAGCACGTAGATGCCACCGACGGCACGGGGTTTGTCACAGGAGCAGCTCGAGCCAACGACGTGCCCAATATCACCGCCGGAAAGTTCCTGATAGGCACAGCCACCAACCCAGCAGAAAGCGCCTACACCATGCCCACTGCTGACGGCGCAGCGGGACAGGTTCTCAAGACCAACGGAGCAGGAGCAGTCACTTTTGAAGATGCAAGCGGAGGCGGCTCTGACAAGTGGCGCATCTTTGGCAGCAGCAACGTGGGCCACACTGGTGCCGCACGTTACATCGGCCTACGTGGTAACTACGTAGACACGAGTAGTATTCAGATTTATTCTCAAGCCATGATGCCTGAGGACTGTGAGTTGATTAAGTTGACTATGCAAGTAGGTGTTAGCACCACGGTACGCGCTACAGTTAGCAAAAATGGCACAACCAGCGTATACACCACAGGCAACATCTCTTTCACAGCAGGTACGCCTCAAACCTTTACACCTACCGGCACCAGCATCTCACAAGGTGATCTGATTAACATTAGTGTGCAGGGCTCGCTCGCTCCCGGTGACGTTCACTTAGTCATGACTTTCCAAGCCACATAACATGTACGTAGCACCCATTTCAGATGTAGACGAAACCCAGCGCGAAGCGTACGGCATTACGCGCGAGTTTCAAGACAAAATTAATGAGTTGATCGAGGCCATCAACGCACTTGACGCACGCATAACAGCACTAGAAGGATGAACGGGTTAACAGTGTTTGAACTGGCCAGCATGGCCGCCGGTCTTGTGGGGGTGTACGTCAAGCTGCACGGCGAGGTTACGCGCCTGAAAACGCGCCTGCACCAGGTGGAAGCCGCCAACGATGAAATCAAGCAAACGCTCAAGGAGCTGGTCACGATCACCACCGACATTAAGCTGGCCCTGGCACGTAATCGCATGGACCAATGAAACCGATGAATTTTGAGCGCCTGAGCTCGATCATTTTACACTGCACAGCCTCAGCCTATGGAAAGGACCTGGACGTTAGCGACATCCGCAACATGCACCTCAACCGAGGCTGGAGCGACGTGGGTTACCACTACCTCATCCAGCTGGACGGCACCATCCAAAAAGGCCGCGAGCTGCACTACTGCGGTGCACATACCAGAGGCCACAACAACAGCGTCGGCATCGCCTACGTGGGAGGCCTGGGTCCCGACAACAAAACACCCCAGGACACCATGACCACAGCCCAGGAGGAGGCCCTGTACTACCTGGTGCGATCGCTGCGGCTGGTTTTTGGCCAGCTGGAGCTCACGGGGCACAACGACTACGCAAACAAAGCATGCCCATCCTTCAAGGTCGCGGAGAAATTCCCGGACGCGAACGACTGGGCCCTGCACTAAACCCCCAAACCATGGAATTTATCACAGAACACTGGGCCGAGCTGCTCATCGCGCTGATGGCCTTCGCCAAGGTGGTCGTCAACCTGACCCCAACGACCAAAGACAACCAGATCTTCGGATGGCTCGACACCCTGATCACAGCGATCACCGGCGACAAGCGCAAAGAGGACAGCGGCAAGCTATGAAAGGCCAGCTTTTGGCTGCGCTGAGCAAGCTGGACGTCACGGAGATTTTCAAAACCAAGGGCGACCTCAAGCGCTGGAGCGCAAAGCGGACCATCGGCGCCGTGATTGTGGCCACAGCATGCGACCACGCCGTGCGGGTGGATCTGACCTGGCAGGTGGTGGTGCTCTGCGCCATCGGTATCACACCGCTCTGCCTTTCATTTTTTGAACGATGATACAGCAGCACACCCGCACCAACTACACCGTCACCCAGGACTGCGACTACGGCGTGCGCAGCTGGGTGCTCATCCTAAGCGACGTACACTTCGACAGCAAGCACTGCGACCGAGCCCTGCTGACCCAACACCTAGAACAGGCGAGGGTGCGCGGGGCTCGCGTCTTTTTGAACGGAGACTTTCTGGACTGCATGGGCGGCAAATATGACCCACGCAACACCCTGCCCGGAGGACTGCGACCAGAGTACCGTGGCCAGGACTACTTCGACCTGGTCATCCAGGACGCTGCCCGGTTCCTGGAGCCGTACAAGGACCTGCTCACGATCTACGCCCAGGGCAACCACGAAACCAACGTGCGCAAGCGCCAGCACACCGACCCGAGCAAGCGACTGGTCAAATTGCTGCAGGAGATGGGCAGCCCGGTCCAGCTCGGAGGATATAGCGGCTGGGTAAAGTGGCGCTTCAAATAACGCACGGAGATCCACAGCGAGCTGATGCACTACCACCACGGCTACGGAGGCAACGCACCGAGGTCCAAAGGCGTGCTCCATGTAGACATCGATCAGGCCAAATTTCCGGACGCCGACCTGATTGTGCGGGGCCATGACCACAACAAATGGCACGTGCCGGTCACCGTGCAGCGCGTCAACAACCACATGAAGGTCGAGCAGCGCACCGTGCATCACATACGCTGCGGCAGCTACAAGGAGCTCAGCGATGGATATGGTGGCTGGGAGATAGAGAAAGGATTTGCACAGCCACGCCTGGGAGGCTGGTGGTGGTGGTGTGAGCGAGGAGATAGGCGCCGCTGGCGCACCGGCGTCGAGGAAGCGACATGATACACAGAGGGGGGCCGTTGCCCCCCTTTTTCTGTGCCTTATAAACCAAAATCATGCAGCGCCACACACAGCGCTGCAACTGCTTAAGCACAAAGATAGGCAAGAGGCTCGTCCGTTCCCATGAATACAACAAAACACAAATATTTTTGCCTTTTGTGTTGGATATGTGAATTCTATGTGTATCTTTGAGACATCAAACACACACAAACACACACGATGATGAATGTTTCAGACCTCAAACTCCAACGCAACAAAGGCACTAACGGTATGCACCTTGTGGAAGTAGCAGGCCATCGCTACGAACTGAAGAAATGCCGACAGCATGACGTTTTCGGCTGCCGCTACTGGTTGGTATTCTGTGACGGCAACAGCGATAGAAGCTACATCGATATGCCCGCGCTTACCATCGCCCATGCTTTGGAGTGGATCATCAAGGACCTCAACCGATAAACCAAACCAGGGCGGTCACATAGGCCGCCCATCTACACACACACAAACACACACACCGATGAAAATTCCAAGCACCTACCGCCCCTTCAAACACTGGCCAACATCTACCCTGGTTGAGGAGATCCAATGGCTGCAGGAGAATGTGGAATGGCTCAACCTGAAGTCGGTGCAATACGAGCGCATGACCAACGAGCTCAAGCGCCGCAACAGCTAAGCCAACACCAACCAACACACACAGCCATGACCTCATTTAAAACACAGATTTCTAACTGGACCATTGAAGAACTGGAAGCCTGCCTGCAACACGAAAAGAAAACCCGCCGATCATACGAGCAACTCGGCCTGTTTAGTTTGCCTCAGTACCGCTTGTTGAACCGCCGCATCTATATCCTGAGCGCTGAATTGATGGAGCGCAAATAGGCACCGCCAGCCCTTGACCATTCTCGAGAATACCACAAAACGCAAAAAAAAATATTCCTTTTGTGTTGCGTGGTGTTTCTTTTTGTGTATCTTTACCACAGAAACAAACACACACACACGATGCAACACCACAGCAACTTCAAACGCGGCCAGAAAGTAACCTACACCAAAAACTGCCGATTCAAAGGCCCTGAGCAGATCACCGCTACCATCGTCGGCATTTTCCCTTTCCTGACACACTGGGTTTTGATGCTGGACAACGGCGACGAGATCCCTTGCGCATAACCAAACCACACACACACATGGCAAACACCACACACACACCCAACTACAGCACGATGACCTCGGACCAACTGCAGGACGAGGCGCACGATATTTTCAAGGCCATCCTGGCCAAGTTAGACGGCCCGCAGTGGCTGGAAATCTCTGACATGGTGACCAAGTACGGCAGCGCCCGTTTTTACCACGGCGCGGCCCTGCAAAAAGAGCTGACCAAATGAGGCTCCACATCGCCGTCCGCGTATACCAGGGCGACCACCTGATCGCCTCCAGGGACTACAGCAACGAGGACCACGCCCTGCGTGATGGTATGCGCCTTACCGAGCAGCTGGCCAAATGCAGCCCGGTGCTGAACACCACCCACACCTTGATCATCGAGAACCTGGAGCGCAAGCGAGAGATCTGCGCCTGGGACTACGACCACCAGAGCTGGAGCGTCCGCATGAGCTGGAAGCCTGGCACCCTGTTTTTGAAATTCTAAACCCCAAAACCCCAAACCATGGGACATACACCAAGCGAACGCCGCAACCTGCTCCACCTGGACGAGCTGCTGCGCGTAGAAATGCCAAAGCTGGCATACATCCAGGAACAGGCGACCAGCCTCTCGCTCAAGCTGCTCAAGCGAGCCGAGAAAATGGAAAAGGAGGAGCGAGACGCGCAGGACGTGCTCGCGGTTGTTAAACTGCTGGACAACACGATCCACAACCTGGGCCAAATGAGCGAGGACCTGGACGCGATGGCCGGAAAACTGCGAAGCCATGCGTGAGAAACAGACAATCCTGCTGCGTGCCAGCAAGGCCCACCTGGTGGATCTGATCGGCACCATGAACAACCTGCGCAACACAAAGCGCAAGACGGCCATCGTGGGCGTGCTGACCGCCAACATCACATTCCTGGAGCTGCTGAGCTCCTGGGATGAGGTGCCAGAGCTGCACAAGTGGTGCATGCGCCAGCACGACAACCTGGTCACCCTGGAGCGTCTCCTGGAGCAGTACCACGTCGAGCACCAGGCCGAGGATCTGCAAAAGATACGGGTCGCCTGGTACCGAGCCAGCCAAGCCTGGAAGCAGTACGAGCTGGACCAGGTGCAGACCCCTGCAGAAATTGACCAACTACAAACCCTGTTCTAATGTCAAAGCCACGCACCACCTACGAGATGACCCGCGAGGCTGCCCTGCAGCGCATCGAGGACTACATAGAGGCCCAAAGCCAGGACGCCACCGCTGGCAGCTACGACGAGCTGCGATACAGCCAGGCACGCCAGGCGCTGAGCTATCTGCAAAACTGGGGATAGCCTACCAGGGGGCCTACGGGCCCTAAATAAGGCCTTTTAACCGATTAAATCACCGCCGAGGTATACAGACACCACCGAACAGGTGAAAGCCCGGCAAAACGCACGCAAATGACCTACCACGGATATACATGGGAGGAGGGAGTGGTGAGAGCTGACGGCAGCGCTGGATATAACACCATGCGCAGCTACACCGCGCCAGGTGTTTACAGCACTCAGCCCACCGTGCTCTGCTTCATCCCCCGAGACCTGGGCAGACGACGAGCAATTTCTGCGCAACCTGATCTACGAGGGCCACTGGGCCTACGTGGGCAAGTATGACCACCAGGGAGGCAAGGACGTCCACTTCATAACCACCGACCCCTGCATCCGACTGGGAGGCTGGAATGTAATGATCCGACCGGTCGAGCAGTGGCTGGGCTGGATCGTGGACCCTGGCCTGTGTTTGCGTGAGCCGCTGGCGGCTGACATGTACACCTTTGAATGAAAACACGAATGAAATACACACCACACGAGTGGCGCCTGGTGCGCCTGGACCCAATCCACGGCCATCCGATCTGGGAGCTGCAGCGCAAGAGCTCGCGCCCCTGGCATCGCAAAGGCTGGCGCCCGTACGAACGCTACCGGCTGCTTGACGAGGCCCTGGACCAGTACCAGGCAAAGGTCAACGGCCCATACCGCACCACGGTGCTCGCAACCTCGACCGATGGATCCGAGTTCGCGTGACTACTACGACCAGGTGTGCAAGTACCTGATCGCCCGGCTGCCCTTGGAACAATACCAGGAGGCGATGCGGCTGATCTCGCTGTACGGCGAGGAGACAGCTGTGGAGGCGGCCCGCTTTTACTTCATCAACGCAACACAACCCAAAAATGAAACAGGCAAAAGTTAAACACCTGCAGGGCAACGGCGGCTACAACAGCAGCTACGGCTACATGTACACCCATGAATGCACCGTCGAGGAGGCGGACGGCACCCTGACCACCGGAGAGGTCACCAGCAAAGGAGAGCGCCCGCCCTACGTGGTCGGGGACGACATCTGGTATGAGATCAAAACCACGCACCCGCAGTACGGCAACAAGCTCAAGGTCACCAAAACACCACCGGACCAGCACGGAGCACCACGCCCAGCGGCAGCACCTGGACCAGGTGGCCAGGATCGTATCGGCAACCAGTGGGCCATCCGCGACGCGGTAAACATGCTCCACCTCCAGGGCGACCCGATCAACTACCAGACGGTGGCAGCGGTGGCTCGTGAGCTGGTGAAAATGCGTGACAACCTGGGCACCTATGGCCTGCAAAACCAACCAGGATGAGAGCGACCCCAGAGATGCTAAGCGCAAAGCAGGAATTCAAGGGCTACATCGTCAAGCTCTACGGCACACAGCACCGCATGGCCAAGAGCCTCGGCGTGAGCCAGCAGGCTGTGGGGCGGTGGATGAATCAAAACCCACGCGGCCTGCTTAAGTACCTGCCCGAGATCGTAGAGCAAACCAACACCACGTACTCCCAGGTCATCTGGGAGGTGATCGCACTCGAAAAAGCGCTGCAAGGTGGAGACGCATAGCTTTAACGTGAGAGCAGCCCAGCGGTGGGGGGTGAGTGAGGCCGTAATGCTTCACCACCTCACCCACTGGGTGGAGGTCAATGCGGCAAACCAGCGCAACCTGTACCAGGGCAGAGCGTACACGTACAACACCTACGACGCATTTGCTCATCTGTTCCCTTACTGGAACAAGGCCCAGGTCGGTCGCATGTTGCGCAAGCTGGAAGGCTTAGAACTGATCCACAGCGAGCAGCTGAAGCTCGGAGAGTGGAAGCGAGTTAAATACTACACCGTCCAGGATGAGGTCCGCGAGATCTACGGCTTGCCGCTCCAGGATGAGGGAGGATACGAATGCGTACCTTCGAGCGTACGAAAGCGTACCGTCGAGGATACGAAACCGCACCGTCTACCTATAACAGATATAAACACAGATGAAAACAACACGGTCGTGCTGCCCTGGGAGGATGATTGTTTTGTGGAGACCTGGACAGCCTGGAAAGCTGACCGCAAAGAGCGCCGCAAGACATACACCGCCCGAGGCGAGCAGATGGCACTCAAACAACTGCAAAAGCTCAGCCAGGAGCATGTAGGCGTCGCCATTCAGATCGTAGAACAAAGCATGGCAAATGGCTGGACAGGACTTTTCGAGCTCAAACAAACCAACCAGGGCAAACGTAAGCCCGGCCCTGGCATCGACATTGACCGCATCCGCGACTGGGCTGCTGGTGGGTGACCGCCAGGTAGTGCGAGACCTTACCTGCGCCTCGGCATTTCACCAGGGCACCAACCTGCGCCTGGCGATCAAAACCGACCAGGGGCCCATCCGTGCCTGGTTAGCTTTAGAGGTCACCAAGCTGGTGAGAGCTGTGGGCGTCAACAACACCCTAAGCGACACCGAGGAGGTCCTGGACACCTGCGACGCCATTATCGACGAATTTCCGGCGCTCACGATGGAGGAGATCGCCTACGTATTTCGCCAGATCAAACGCGGCCACATGCTGCCGAAGCTGTACGGCCAGCTGCGCATGCGCCAGATCCTGGAGGCCTTCCGAATGTACGAGGGCCAGGAGCGTGCAGACATGCTGGAGAGGCACCACCAGGAGCAGACCAAAGCCAACAACGCCGCCAGCCGCATACCTCGCATGAGTGGGCGACGTGAGCGGCCCGAGCATATCTCACTCACAGAGGAGGACCACAAAAACCTGGGCACATGGCGAGCGGACTAATAGCGGCGATTTGTATTCTAACCCTGGCCAGCATCGGCTGGGGATACCTAACCGAGGGAGAGATCCGGCTGAGCGAGATTGTGGTGCTGGTTCTCTCCTTTTTAGCCTGGATCCATGCCTAGCGAACGGATGAAACTGGTCGCAAAGCTCGACCGCGTATTCAGCAAGTGGGTGCGCCTGGGCGCAGCAGATCACACCGGCCACGTGCAGTGCTATACGTGCGGCGTGACCAAGCACTGGCAAAAGGTAGACGCAGGGCATTTCATGGTACGCGGTAAATACGGCACCAGGTGGGACCCCAGGAACGTCAAAGCGCAGTGCAAAGGGTGCAATTTAAGGAGCGGCGAGCAGCACCTGTTCGGCCTGGCCCTGGATCGTGAATACGGCGAGGGCACCGCTGAGGAGATCCGCCAGCAGAGCCACCAGATACGCAAGTGGACCAACCAGGAGCTGCGCGACCTGATCAAACACTACCAGGGCGAATTGAAAAATTTGGAGTAGCTTGCGACATGCTGGGCCAGTATATCACACAGCACTACGACGCCCTGGAGCAGATGGCCAAAAACATCACCAAGGGACGCCACCCGGACTGGGAGGACCTGCTCCACATTGCCCTGGAGGCCATCTGGACAGCTGACCGCGAGAAAATGGACGCCCTGGTCACCAAACGCCAGCTGCGTTACTGGGTCGCCCGCATTATGCTCAACCAGTACAACAGCACGGCCAGCAAATTCCACTACCTGTACCGCAACGAGGACAGCAAAGCCAGGAAAGCGCAGTACGACCTGGAGCTTAGCCGCCAGGACACCGTGGAGCTCATGGAGTACCGCGAGGAGCTCCTGGACCAGATGCACGACCACCTGGCGACCGTCCCCGAATTCGAGCGGCTGCTCACGACCCTGTACTACATGGAGGGCCACAGCTTCACCAGCCTGGCCCAGGCCACAGGAATCAGCCGAACCACCATTTACAAAGCAATCAAACGCGCACGCCATGAAATCAGAGAAAAGCTCGGGGCTGGGTGATACCGTCCAGAAATTCACAAAGGCCACAGGCATCGAGCGCCTAGTCAAAGCTATCGCTGGAGAGGACTGCGGATGCGAGGAGCGACGCAAAAAGCTCAACCAGCTGTTCCCATACGCCCAGCCACTCAGCGAGGACGACCGCAAGCTCTGGGAGGCTGAGCTCTGCGACTGGGAAAACCAGCGAGTGATTACCGAGAAAATGCAGCGCACCTGCCTGGGTATCCTGGAAAGGGCAACCGGCAAGCGCCGCAAGTTCAGCCGATGCGGTTCGTGCGTTCGTCAATACTTCAAACAAGCCGAAAAGTTATATGAGCTCAGCTGCGAAAATTGAGTGGCTCCCGACAGCCCAGATCCTGCCGAACCAGGACAACCCCCGAAACATCAACGACGACAAATTCCGCAAGCTGGTGCAGTCCATCAAGGACATGCCCGAAATGCTGACAGCTCGCCCCCTGGTCGTAAACCAGGAAAACGTCGTCCTGGGCGGCAACATGCGCCTCAAAGCTCTCCAGGAGGTCGGAGCTGAGGAGGTCCCGGTTATGCGCGTGGACTGGCCCGAACACAAACAGCGGGCTTTCATCATAAAGGACAACCTGGGATACGGCGAATGGGACTGGGACGTCCTGGCCAACGAATGGGACGCGGTGCAGCTGGAGGCCTGGGGCCTGGACGTATGGACCCCAGAAAGCGAAATGGGCGCCGCTGTGATGCCTGGAGACACTGACGTGGTGCCAGAGCTCCAGGAGGACGTTGTAAGCCAGGTAGGCGACGTCTGGCAGCTCGGAGACCACCGCCTAATGTGCGGAGACAGCACGAGCGCCCATGATATGGCCCTGCTGATGGATGGCCAACTGGCTCAGCTCATCCACGCCGACCCGCCCTACGGCATGGGCAAGGAGAAGGACGGCGTTTTGAACGACAACCTGTACCGCGAAAAGCTCGACAAATTTCAGATGGACTGGTGGCGAACAGCTCGAAAACACACCCTGGACAATGCCAGCGCCTACATCTGGGGCAATGCACCGGACCTGTGGCGACTATGGTACCAGGGTGGCTTAGCCAATTCCGAGAAAATCCTGGTGCGCAACGAGATCGTCTGGGACAAAAAGAACATCGCGGGCATGCGGTCCGAGCTCATGCACCAATACCCAGAGGCGAGCGAGCGGTGTCTATATCTCCAGATCGGACAGCAATTTATCGGCAACCTGAACAAGGACGATTTTCCGGAGGCGCATCGACCTATGCTGGAGTGGCAGCAAAATGAGCTGGCCAAATCCGGGCTGAATCGTGAACAGCTCGAGGAGCTTACAGGGGTTAAAATGTACGGCCACTGGTTCAGCGAGTCGCAGTTTCAAATCATCAGCGAGAAACACTACCAAAAGCTGCAACAGGCCACCCCAGGTTTTCAACGCCCCTGGTCAGAGCTCAAAGCCGAATGGGAGCACGCCAAACAGGAGGTGCGCGGCATGCTCGAAGGAGTATACGCAGAGATCCGCAGCTACTTCGACAACACACACGACACCATGCGCGACGTCTGGGAATATTCTAGGGTGCACGGTGACGAGCGCCACGGCCACGCCACGCCCAAACCGGTACCCATGATGGAGCGCATAATGAAATCCAGCGCCCAGGTCGGTGGGTTAGTCCTGGAGCCATTCATTGGAAGCGGCAGCACTTTGATCGCAGCAGAGACCACAGGCCGACGCTGCTACGGCATGGAGCTGGACCCCAGGTACGTGGACGTGGTGGTCCGACGCTGGGAGTCTGTGACCCACCAAAAAGCAATACTAACCAACCGAACCCTACCCGATGCCAATACCTAAACCACAGCCCCAGGAGACCGCGCCGCAATTCATGCAACGATGCATGGGCGACGACGTTATGGTCCAGGAATACCCAAACACGAAACAGCGTGCAGCCATCTGCGCAGTGCAGTGGCGCGAGCGCGAGAAATAGACACGATGGACACCAAAAAGCAAAAAGAGGCCATGCTGCAGGCCCTGGAGCGCAGCCTGGGCATCGTCACCACCGCATGCAAGGCGGTCGGCATTGCCAGGGCCACGCACTACCTGTGGATGAACAACGACGATGAGTACGCCAAAGCGGTCCGAGACCTGGACAACGTGGCGCTGGACTTTGCAGAGAGCCAGCTGCACAAACAGATCGGCGACGGCGTGCCCAGCTCGACCATATTCTATTTGAAAACCAGGGGCAAGGGGCGCGGCTATATCGAGCGCCAGGAGATCGCTGTGAGCGACCCCGACCGCATGCCGAGCTGGTGGAATGACGACGATGCGAGCTGAGCCGAAAAGCTACTACGACTGCCTGCACTCACGTGCCAGGATCCAGGTGCACCAGGGAGGGACCAGGAGCGGCAAAACCTTCTCCATCCTCAAGGTGCTGATCGCCTGGTGCCTGAGATACCGCAACGCAGGCTGGACCATCACCATCGTGCGGCAGACCATGCCAGCCCTGCGAGCGACAGCCATGCGCGACTTTTTCGCCATCCTGGAGGCCGACGACCTATACAGCGAGACGCACCACAACAAGAGCAGCGCCCAGTACAACCTCGCAGGCAACCTGGTCGAATTTGTCAGCCTGGACAGCCCGCAAAAGGTGCGAGGCCGCAAGCGCAACATCTGCTTCATCAATGAGGCCAACGAGCTGACCTACGAGGCCTACACCCAGCTGATCCTGCGCACCACGGACCTGATGATCTTGGACTACAACCCCAGCGACCTGTTCAGCTGGATCTACGACAAGGTGATCCCCAGGGACGACGCCGAATTTTACCAGAGCACCTACCTGGACAACCCACACCTCGACCCTGCGACCGTGGCAGAGATCGAGCGCCTCAAAGAGACCGACGAGAACTACTGGAGGATCTACGGCCTGGGCGAGCGCGGACTGAACACCGCAGCCATTTTCCCCAGCTTTGGCAGGTGCGACCAGGTGCCTGCAGGTGCTCAGCTGATCGCCTGGGGCCTTGACTGGGGATTTACCAACGACCCCAGCGCCCTAGTGGCGGTCCATCGTAAGGAGCACGAGCTGTACCTGGAGGAGCTGCTGTACGAGCGAGGCCTGACCAACACCGACCTGGCCGCCAGGCTGCAGACCCTGCTGCCGCATCGTGGCGAGGTGGTGGCGGATAGCGCCGAGCCCAAGAGCATCGAGGAGCTGCACCGCCGTGGGCTGAACATCAAACCAGCCAGGAAAGGACCCGACAGCATACGCCTGGGCATCGACATTATGAAGCGCCACAAGCTCAACGTGGTCGGCAACAGCCCCAACCTGACCGCAGAGCTGCAGAACTATCGCTGGAGGACTGACCGAGACGGTCGGCAGATCAACCAGCCCGAACCAGGAAACGACCACGCCGTAGATGCGATTCGCTACGTTTGCCTGAACAAACTCGCGACGAACCACAGCGGCAAATACTATATCCGATGACACACTACACCCAACGCCAGCTCGACCTGCGTTTTTGGCTGCTTCTGCTGCTGCTTTTTGCCTCAGCCTGGGCCAGCGGTCAGAACATGTGCGAGTGCAGCCCCACGGCCCGCATATACGCCGACAGGCTGTACGCTGACAGCTACACCGAGACCAATACCTACACCGACGCGGCTACACTGATAACCATGCTGGGCACCTGGCAGACGGTGAGCCCCAACATCTGGGACCTAGACGGCAGCGGCCTGGTGGACAGCGGCGACCTGCTGCTGCTCCTGGGTGGCTTTGGCAATGAGAGCACCACCGACCTCTGCGCTTTTGAGATCACCGGCACCTGGAGCAGCGCCTGGCAGTGCACCTATCCAGGCACCGCGATCTGCTTCCTGCACATCAGCGTCACCGACGAGACCGACCTGGACTGGGACGCCTGCCCGCTTAATACATTCTGGACCGAGCGGCTGACGCCTGAGGGCATCCTGCGCGAATACTGGCTGCGATGAAAGTAACCGTACCGACCGAGCTGGCCGACATCACCCTGGCCACGTACATGCAATACGAACAGCAGGAGACCACCCTGGGCAAAATCAGCGTGCTGCTGGGCCTGGAGGAGAGCCTGGTGCGCAACATCGAGCAGGCAGATTTCGACCAGATCACCAAGCTGCTCACCACATTGGACACCTCACCCGACCAGGAGCACACGCTGCAACCGATCGTCGAGGTGGACGGCATTCGCTACGGCCTCATCCCAAACCTCAGCCGCATCACGACAGGCGAGTATATCGACCTGGAACGATTATGCGAGGACACCTGGACCAACCTGCCGCAGATCCTGGCGGTGCTGTACAGGCAGGTCACGATCGAGACCAAACGCGAGTACCAGGTGGCGGCCTACACAGGAGCAGAGGACCACACCTGGACCCAGGAGCTGACGATGGACGTGGTGATGGGGGTGCTCGGTTTTTTTTTGAGTACAGGTCTGGCCTTGTCGAGCGCTTCGCTGCAATATTTCAGGGAGGAGAGGGCAGCAGACTGACCGATAAATGGGGCTGGTATGCCACGATCTACCACCTGGCAGGCGGCTCCTTTCTACAGATCGACGCGGTAACCGTGCGCCCGATCGAGGAGGTGTTCACGTTCCTGGCGTACGAATTGGACCTGGCTATATCTAAACGAAACAACCACGACGCATGACCTTTTACAGCCTCATCGACGACCTGCGCACCTTTGCGACCCAGCACCCACAGCTCCAGAGCTTCGCCTTCGGCCCGACCGAGGAGGTAGACCTAGCCAAAAAGGGCGAGGACGAGTACCCGCTGCTGTATGCTGTACCTGGGAGCGTGGTGATTGATCGGGGCGAGATGCAGATCACCCTGGACCTCATCGTGGCTCAGCCCTATTTTGACGAGACCAGGGAGGAGGCGCTGATGCAGATGCTGCAGATCATGGGCGACGTCATCGCCTTTGCAACCCAGAGCACCAACCAGACCAACGGCCTGCCATATTCCATCCTCAGCGAGCCACCATTCAGCTGCGAGCCGTTCCTGGTGCGATTTGACAACGCGCTGATCGGCTGGGGCTGCTCGATGGTGTTCGGATCTGATCACGTGAACAACTTCTGCCTGGCTCTGTGAAAACCTGGGTCAAAATAGAGGGCACCAAGTACCACGCAAAGCACACCGAGCGCGAGCTCAAACGTGTGGCCAAGCTGTGGCGCCGCCGTGCGCAGTACCGGCTGAAAAAAGGCGTCGGACGTGGACCGATAAACGCCACCGGATCGCTGAGCGGGTCGATGCGCCTGCGCTGGGGCATGGATGGCCAGACGCCCTACGCTGACATTACGCCCCAGGTAGACTACTGGCGCTTTGTCGACGCAGGTGTGCGTGGTACGGTGGGACCATACCCGGACCGCTGGGGCCGAGACCCGGACAACCCGGACAGAATCTTTGCCTACAAGGACAAAAAGCCGCCCATCAGTGCGATCAACATGTGGATCCAGCAGAAAGGACTGCAGCAGCGAGGCGAGGGTGGAAGGTTTGCCAAGACCACCGGCATGGCGT